>Ga0306864_1000304_pt1 | contig 23774 bp, 20 predicted proteins | sample AntRauTorckE5430_FD_190448 | JGI IMG/M metagenome (GOLD analysis project Ga0306864, IMG submission 190448) | Saline lake microbial communities from Rauer Islands, Antarctica - Metagenome Torckler E5 #430 (v2) (version 2) | ecosystem: Environmental > Aquatic > Non-marine Saline and Alkaline >...
GGTGGAGTAGGTTTCTGCTTTGACACAAAACTTTTGATAGCTTTGTTTATTTGACGAATGGTTTGTTCGAAAAATACTTTGGTATCGAGTTGCACTTCCACAGCTTTCAAAGTCGATGTTTCCTCGGAAAAGTTTCCTGATTAGAATTTAGAACGGTGAGATGGTGTCTAACATAACAAGAATTAGGGAAACCGCACATGCTGGTGTTGGAACTGAAGCCTTACCTGAAATAGATCCCGGGGTACTGAATTCTAGGTCGTGGTCATCGCCCGCTACTTTGGCTGAAACTTTGATTGTCAGGGTAATTGCCATACCTGATTGATCCTTCACGGCAACACCATCCGACTTCTTACGATCCAAGGAGAACAATGTTGAGATCTTACCCACGGAGACCTCAATTCCACGACTATTGCATTCGACTTCATTGTCCTTAACCATGGAATGCAGTGAATCTTTCGTCGACTCCCTAATTGAAGTGATTGTTGCAATGTGGCCCAAACTATCTTTCATCGGCGCAATCTTTTCAGCTCCATCATCCGATAAACTGTTCATTGTCTGATTTGCCTCATGGCCATCACCTTTCTTCTCTTCGTTCGACTTTGACGAAAAAGCCGATGCTATAGGATAGTCTTGCGAACATGCAAAACGTATCTTTTCATCGTTCAAGGACTGAACGATTAGCTTAGCATCGTCCTCTTCCTTGACAGGAATAATCGTCTTGTTTTTTTCCCACATTTCCAATGCGTCGGCTACGGTTTGTTGATCCTTTTCTTCTGTATACAAATTTGATGGAGATGGCGCGTTGCCTGCTAGAACCTTTGCCAAGTGTTCTGGAATGTCTCCTTTACTGTTGTAGATGGAGCTATGACCTAGTTTCACCAGTAACGCGGCTAGCTGCGCACGAAAAAGGTATTCAACGGTTGAATCAAGATTTGAATTCATTGCATTCAGAGCTACAGTGAAGAAAGGAAGATGATGACGAACAAGATGGGGTGAGAAAGAAACTAGAAGGGAGAATAAAAATTTCCCACCAGAAGAAAAATGAAGGACAGATATAAACTCACCGTCAGAAAAGCTATCAATGGCTTCCCCTTCTTTGTCAGAGACTGCTTGTAAATCATACCGCAACCATCTTGTCACATTACTGAAAATTTTTCTTACAATCACTTTTTGTCGGTGTTTGTCTCATTTCGTTCACACATTGAACATGGTTTGTTCGAAAAGTTTTTTTTTGTCTACAGACCGGTGCATGATGGCATGCGCTCATTTTGCATAGCGCTCACATCAAGTACAGACATAAAGTACGATCGAATATGGAAAAAAGACAACGAGGCAAAAGACTGAGCAAAAACAGAAGATTCGCCGAGGCGGCTTGTTCCTCCGCCCCACTGAAAGTTAAGAATTTTCAGATGTAGTAGACATTTGGCCCATTCTCTAGGTTAGTATATAGAAGTATCCTCTTTGTTTCCCAATCAAGGGCACATAGTCAGTATGCATTCTATTACCCTCCTCGAGACAGCTCACTTTCAACATAATTATTTACCATAGAATACGGCCTCAGTCTTGCTTCAGTAGCTGAAAATGAAAAACGAAATAAAAAGGTCAAAATGACTCTTGAATGCAAGATTCGTCTTGAAGGGCAATAGACCCTTTAAATTGCTTACTACTGCCCACCGACCACCCTTCACTTCTTGCTTCTTGTTGCTCAACCGCAACAGCACGCGATGGAATTCTTTAGAATTCAGCAGTGCCTTCTTGCTGTGTTGTATGTTGTGTTTTGTGGCCTTCTTATTACTTTTAACACTTTCTTCTCTGACAAGAACAGTAGCGCTTCAAAAATCATGGCAGCTATCATTTGCAAAGCATTTGGGGATTTTTGCAATGGGTGCACCAAAGTTATCTGTGCACCATTGACTCTATGCTGTGATTCTGTATCTAGCCTTTGCTCCAATCCGTTTTGTATTTATGTCGTAGTAACGGTCGCTTTCAATGTGCCACCAATTGCCATGGGGATCACACCAATCGTGCAATCTTTTCCTCGCTGCAACGCTACAATTTGGCTATTAGTTGATATGATATTCTGTGCGGTGAATATATGGGCTGCCTTTTATGTGGCAATAAAATACAATACACGCACTGATGGTGATCAGTCTAGTAGAGGATTCAATAGAGCGAAAGATATTCTTTGCTATAATCCATCGATTGCCGTATACATGATAGTAAGTATTGGGTTTTTTGCTTTGCTAATCGTCGGTATATCAGGGACGGAAGCGACTGGAAGTTGTGAAGATACTAATGTTAGAGACATTGTGAAAGTGTGCGTTGGTCTGGGTTTTGGTTTTTTTGTAGCTGGCTTTATTGCTCTATGCATCTCTCTGTGTTGCAGTTGTTGCTGTCCCTGTATGGGTAATGATTCTGGACATAATAATATTGTATATCAAATGCCTGGGCAGGGTCAATCTCAAAATGACGCTTCAAATAGTGGAACATATGGAATTAACGACGTTGAAAGCAATACGGAGTTTCCAACAGCAACTGCAGTTCCAGCACACGCACAGAGTGAACCGATTTATGCAACTGTTATCAACGATCCAGAACCATCAGCTCCACCGACAGAGAATGGTGAATCAAAGGCTGCTTCGTCAGGTGCAAAAGTAGGTGGAAAGCTCGGAAACGTCTTGAATACGAATGATAAGACCAAGGCGAAACTGGAAAAGACAGGTGCCAAGGTTGGTGTGGCTGCACAAAAAGGTATTCAGAGCATCAAAAACATGGTCAGAATGTCAACCAATGGAAGATCAGCTTGAGAGTCACTTGAGGGATTTGAGATTACATTAAAAATAGAACAGTCATTGGTAGTATTGGTACTCAAAATAAGGAAGAGAACATTTGGTGTATCTGCACAATCTATTATTGTACGTAGTATTGATATGTAACCACTACTTGTTTGCATACATAGTATCATTAATGAAATGATAGCAAAATTATGGCTATCTCTATTTTAATAATATACAAATATCAATCGCGTGTGCATCTAAAGGCTAAGTACGTTCTCACTTTGAACTCGATCACTTGCATTGGAAGCACCACCAAATCGTATAAAAAGTTATTTGTTTGTGACCCATGCCTCGCAGTTCTCAAACCTTATTACTTGCTGCAGGAAACGCAAAATACTTTTTATCGTCCTGCTCGTCATTGCTGCTACCTCTCTTTCCCAAACATGCTGAAATCATCATGGAAACTATCAACGCCGACATTCCCACACTAAGGAAAGCATATCCACAATAAATTGAATTGTACGTCAAAGTCGTAATGTTATCCGGACAATTTCCATTCTGAATAGATCCGTTTCTGGCCCAACTTATTCCAATACAAAGCCAAACGAATGAACCAGTCCCAATAAGAATATAGGCTGCTATCCAAGGATCATAACATAGCATCTTCATCGTGTCACTAAAAGATTTAGACTGCAATGCCAAATAAAATGCTGCAACAATGTGCACAATGCAGAAAATCACGTTAATTCCAAGCCATTGGGAACCTTTACATCCTCCATACGCAATACTGCCAAGACCAAATATAATGGGAGGGAGGTTGAGTCCGAGTGCTACACAGGCATAGAGACAGAAATGACTAGAGCAAAGTTTTTTTATCCCCTTGCAAAGTGGCCTGCAGACTGAGGAGCATATGGTGCAAGGTAATTTGCAAATTTGTCCACACCCTGAGCATGTTGCAGAGCAAAGGGTTGAAATTGACTGACATAGAATAGCAGCCATAAATTAGAAATGAGTTGGTTTCTGTGATGTATCGAATCGACAGCGTTGCAGCGGTGGTTATGTAACTACCTACGAGCAAAACAGTAGTGGCGAGATGGATGGCCTTCTTTCCGTTTGTTTTTGCGCTTGCTGTAGTGGCGAGATGGATGGCCTTCTTTCCGTTTGTTTTTGCGCTTGCGACTTGCTGCTTGCTACCAACCACTTGCTACCATACTTGCTGCTCGCCGAAAAAAATACCAAAACACCCAATAACCAATAACCTTTTTCCACTACTGTATTTACGAAATCGAGAGAAAAGAACACAAATTTAAAATAGAAGAAAAGATGATACACGTAGTAGATGGTACATTTTCAATGTGAATTTCAATTGCCTATCTCATATAACAAATTGGAATGATTCTATCTTGTGGTATTCATGCTGTATGCTATGTGAAATGTTTCAAACCCGAAATCATTCTCAATTCATAATGCCCACAGTCTGACTGAGAGGAGTCATTATTCATTCCTATGCATATCTAGAGAACGTACATAACATATCACATTAAGAATTTGTTTAATTTTATGCAGGATGATCAGAATCTGCATTTCGTACTGATGTGGTTTGCATGGCATGTTAGTAAACCAAACTGCACTGAACGGATCCACAATCAGAAAGGCGTCTCCTAGAGATGAATTTTGTGTACTTTTACACGCTCACTTTGCCTTTCAGTGGAATAGATGTGATCATTTTCCATGATTATGGTCTCTGGCCTGTTTCAGATCATGATATCACTATTATCTCGAGTGTATTTAGATTGGACATCGCTCTTACACCCGTCAAATCCCAACGATACTTGGGTAATTCCATGACTTCATCAACGTTATTATGTGGTATCTATAAATTATTTACATTCCAATGGATTAGCTTGGTTGGGACATTATGATGAATATTTGAAAGTCCCAAGGCACGCCGTTGCTTTTATTACTCGTAAATGCGTTACTCTTCCTTGCCATCTTGGTTTCCAATCCACCCCTTCGTCATGGCAAACCCGAACATTTTTCCAATCCGTGCTCTTTCCTCCTTCCTAACATCTGGATGCCAAATATCCACCAACAACAAAACCCTCAAATCCTTCGTCTCATTCCACACCTCATGCTCATAACTATCATCCAAAACAACAGCTTTTCCCTCCTTCCAAGATCTTATCTGATCCCCCACACGGAGACCACACTTGGTAACACGATTCTTTGAAAAAGCATCAGGTTTGATATTCGAAGGAACGATCAGTGGCAAATGAATCCTCAATCTCAAATTCATCGGACCAGTATGGGGCTTAATCAGACTCTTGCCGTGGAGAGTGCTAAAGAACGCAAATCCAAATGGGTTGCGACTGTTCTCTTCCTGGGACCCAAAAAATAAGTGTTCTTCCATTTCTTCCAGGAGGGCAGCCGTTTTAGGACAAGCCTCTTGAAATTTAGGTTGGACTGTTCCATTGAGGACATAGCTATGCCAATCCCAATTGCCTACATGAAGTTTATTAGAAGCGTGCTCTCCTCCCTTTTTATTAATGTCATAATCTGGTTGGAGGGGTTTGGCCACTTGTGGTTGTTCAGAGGTCATATCAGTGGTATTTCCCATTCCCATTACAGCCTGTAAGTATTCTGCCTTGATGGTTTCATAATTTGCTTCGAGGTGCTGAACAACTTTTGTGACAGTTGGATCATTGTATGCTATCTGTACTTTGGCAGGGTCTGACTGTTCGTCATTCGCAGGCGGTGGAGCAGTCCAGAATGGTAGAGAGCGAAGACCTGGTAGGAAGAATATGGAAGGTGAAGGTCGGTGGAAGTTTGTGTTGGTGAGGAGTGAGGGTCCCTGGACAATGGTTGCGACGTCTAATGGTAACTCAGTAAAGTTTTTGCTATCGCTGCTACTATTGCTGCTGCTACTATTGCTGCTGCTACTAGTACTGCTGCTACTATTGCTGGAGAAAGATCTATTAGATGCACATGCACCATATATATATGATCTTGATGTCTTGGTTATGGCTGTCGGTTTGACACGACAAATCAGGTTCGTCTGCTTGGAAAAGATTGCTCTCGACATCATCACAGATATGTTCATGAAGATATTGATTATATCGTTGGAGTTTTAAAGTTCCAGGTGGTGGAAGTGGAATTAATGGTCATCCTGTATCTGCAGTTCTTCTTGTTCATTTTGTTCATTATTCTCGCTGTCGTCGGTTGTTGTCAGCTTTTCTGTGTGGCTTCTCTTCTCTCATCATTCATCATTCATAAAAATTAATGGCGCGCTGTTACTCCGTGCAATTATGCTTCCTGCAATTTTTTATGTAATGCTGACGCTTGTATCGTTGCTCTTGCCATCACAATCATATCCATCCATGAACTACTTACCCGGTGTCATCAACTATTCATCCTATCCTGTTATAATTTAATCAGGTTAAGGATCGGTGATTCATATTGACCAAGAATTGCCAAATACGAGCGAGCAGTGAGATTAAGCTCCATATTTGACCTATGAAAGAACGACCATAGGTATGAATGCAGTTAGCTGCTTTCTTCAAGGTTACATAATAGTTCATGTACTGCGTTACTTCGTGAAACACGGAGATTAGAAAATAAGATTGATGATGAAAAGGAATATAAATATGAGAAACTATATATTAACAACACAACAGAAGATAAAAATGCAGCTGCTAAGTTCTTGCCATTGCCTTCTTCCTTCTTTCATCAGTGACTTGATTTGTACAATTTACTCTGCGCATGGTAGTCCACATGGTCAGAAGTACCTTGGGTCCACTCCGTCGAACTCGATGTAGACCCACATCGTTTCAGGATGATGAGTTAGTGATCGAAACATCATCCAAATTCTTTGCAACCTTCAACAACTTCAGCTCTTCTTCCAACAGTTTTATCTTCTCATCGCGCCCTTGCAACTTTTCCATATAATCCTTTTCCATCGCCGTCATCTTGGTCACAATATCATTCATATCATTCATGAAATCCCTCTCCATCTTGGCACTCGCCTCTCTCAACTGATTATTTTCAGCTTTGAAGATCCTCAAATAAGCATGTTTGCAATCATTCTTCTCCAGTCTGCCTTCCAGCAATAAACACTGATTCAGTAATTCTAACTTTGTATTCTCCTGGATCCGTAATCGTTTACTCAATTCTGTAATGGTGAGCAAAGCCTTGGTATTGATGCTGCTGAGGGAAAGATTTTCATTGTCATCTTGCGTTTTGGCCATGTGCAGCTCGTGGGTCGCGAGAAAATCCTTTTCGCTCATGACAGAAAAGTCTTCGTCGGAATAGGATCCCTCGACGGTGGGTTCGGAGACATCATCGGGTGCGATGCCGCCCACGTATACGTTTGGTTTTGATCCATCGTTTGGTTGCATGCTCAACGCATCCAAGTTGAATGACATTTTGCCGACACTGGGGGATTCTCTGGCTTCATTGCGAGGCATTGATGGGTCTATAGGAGGCCTGCGCATTTCTACTGTGTCCAACATTAGTTGGTTTGATTTGATTCGATGCTATAGATACGCAAAGGTGGTTTTGTTATTTGTTCATTCAATCTTTGAGGAACTGTTCCTAGAACAGGTTTAGAAGTCCACGATTTGGAATCTTTGTTCCACGAATGGAACTGAAACTGAAATGGATCCGGGCGTTGGATGGGAATCTTACATTTAAATAAGCCGCTCAACGGAAGATATTAACGGAGATATTCAATAGAATTAGATATAAATAGTCAAAAATGAGAATTATTAGTCATGTTCATGTCGCTTAAAAGTGTGAATGATGATAATACTATGACATATTATTATCATGTATATGTATAGGTTAGGAGCAAATATAGGTTAGGAGCACAAGAAGCTCCCTTTCTTCTCTCCTTCTTCCTCTCCTCCAATTTTAGACAAACCGATGATGAAAAACACAACACACGAAACGCTACTAGCTTGACAGCACAAATCTACTATTAGGATCTCACCAACAACTAGACCTCGTCATCTGTTTCCGCTAGCGGCATCCCACCCCATCCTCCACAAAATTCAACCCTACAACGAATAAAATGGCAACACACAAATCTGTTGAAAGAAGTTCTGCTCCGCCAAAGAAAGAATCAATTTTGGAACTGACCAAATTGATCGATGCCAAAGTACACGTGAAATGCCTCGGTGGAAGAGAAATCGTTGGTACACTCAAGGGATACGATGAATTAGTTAACCTTGTACTTGATGATGCTGATGAATATTTGAGAGGTATGTGAACATAATATGCATCGGATGTTTGTGGGCCATCAATCATAATTGGTTTTCGTTTGTGTTTGGTGGACGACGCTGTATCAATATTTCGTCTGCTTTCATTTCAGTTCATGATCAATGATCAATTTGATGTGCGCAGCTCACGTTTATTTCCCTACTTGATGAAAACTCCCTGCACCAGATTCCGAAGACCCAAACAAAATCACAGATAAAACGAGAAAATTAGGGTTAGTTGTTGTGAGAGGGACACAGGTATCGTTGGTTTCGCCACGAGAAGGAATGGAAGAAATTGCAAACCCATTTATTGCAGCGGAAGAGTAAAGTGGAAAGTGGAAGTATACGGAGATGATTTGAGATTGAATGATTTACGAATATTGGGAGGTATCAATGGAAGAGAGAGCAATGGAAAACGTCAAATGGAACATGTCTGCAAAGGGACACTACGACCATTATTTGTACCCCATTTGCAGCATAATGAACACGATATCTGCACTACGAGAGTGAAGTTATTCTTTCATGCCAAATGGTTTTGTAGAGTGATAAGATCTATATCAAGGAATCTGCTGAAACATATTGTAGAGGTTTGTCATGATTAATGTAATCATCTCCACTTAATTCTGATGAAGATTACATGTTGAACACCTGAATATTCTATGATAATATCGAAAGATTCTTACATATGACTTACGATGAGTAGCTGGCCAAATTCGTGTTGATAAAATTCTAGAGTACCCTCATCCACTGTATCCTAATCAACCTGAGTTGATTCTTTGCATATCTATAGATATCTATTCAATACATCACCCCTTGATTATGTGAAGATTCTAAATTATGCGGAATGACGAATTATCCACTAGTTTCTAGTTCTCTCTGCCGACCAAATGTGTCATTGAACCCGCCCCTGTTGTATCACAAGCAAAAGAAAGATGCTTCCTTTGCGTATTGGTGTAGTGGTGATTTCTTGGTTATATTTACTAGCTAGTAGTAACCCCTTTGGTTAGCGTTCGCGTTCACGTTCGCATTTCGCTTAATGTTCTTATTATCTTTCCCAGAGCTATTCTTTCTTCAGCAATAAATAGCTCAAGTCGTTCATCCGATAAGTGAATCAAGGCACTGAACTTTGAAACGTGCGCCTGCCGAATTCTTGATTGAGACGTGCTCTAATTAGTAGACATGAACTCTGTTTCAAATTGAAACGTGATGTTAATCGTAATTATCATAACGTCCATAAGGACACAGACTTATTTCTTATCTGTTGTTCGTATTTCGTATCATTTGATAATTATTGAATATGGGATGAGCATTCTAATGAGTGTACGGACTATCAATACATCATGTTTGAAGTGACCTACGGACTATCAGCATATGTTTGAAGTGACCGCAAAATCTTTGCAGTCCCGATCGCTGTGTCTAATTTATCATTTGTAGGCTCAGTTAAGAAGGCCAGGTTCTTAGTGCGCACTTTCGATTGCAATAATCGACGAATTCAAATTGCTATACTTTCACGGGATTGTCTCATTAGATAGGATCTATTCTTGGATCGGCTTAGGGTTCTTATTCTTTATCACAGAGCTATTGAAAGTCATTTATCCGATAAGTGAATCAAGGCACTGAGCTTTGAAACGTGCACCTGCCGTATTCTTGATTGAGACGTGTTCTAATTCGTAGATATGAACTCTGTTTCAAATTGAAACGTGATGTTCTTTAATCGTAATTATTATGACGTCTTTTACGACAAGGACTTATTTCTTGTTTGTTCGTATTTCGTATCATTACAGATCATTATTAGAAGAATTGAAGCGATGAATTCTGAGCATTCTAGTGAGAGTACGGACTATCAACAATCAACAGATGTTTGAAGTGACCGCAAAAGCTTCGCAGTTCGCAGTCCCGATCGCGGGGTCTACTTTATCTTTTCAGACCTGTTCAGACTCAGTTAAAGAAGGCTAAGTTCTTAGTGCGCACTTTCGATCTTAAGTTCGACGAATTCAAATTGCAATACTTTCACGGGATTGTCTTATCAGACAGGATCAATTCTTGCATATATAATTTTTGATATATTGTGTCTCCACGGCGCAGGTTCGAAGCACATTTTATCCCGCGGAGTAGTGCCAACACTTGCCAACAGCTCAGGTCCCTGGAACGGCAACTCTTTTCACAAGATTTACCCGGAATTCTCGTCGAGAGCGCGCACCGCCGTTAGATTAATGGACAAGAATGATCAGTCTTATATATTGATGGTACAGATTTTGATTTCGAGAACGCTACTGCACTGAATTCAATCACCTCTGGTACAACAGTCTTATATCCATTTTTTTCTACCGATGTAATTAAATTTTGATGTGTACAGATTTTTATAGCATGAGTTCCGTGACAAAAAATAACTCACCACGAGTAGGTTCAAATATGGCACCAATTCCAACAAAGGAGCAGGGAAAGGCTTCTTTCGTTATAGACAAGGTCGAGGCGATGATGCGACAAGAACAGACTGTCTATCTTTACCGAAGATACGTCAAACCGCAACCGAGAAGTGCTGAATACCTTGATGAAGACCCTGAAGATCTTTTAATATGGAGGGAAAAGATCTGTCACTGGACTTATAGTGTCATCGATCACTTCGAATTATCACGAAAAACAGTTGCAGTCAGCATCAATCTATTTGATCGGTATCTTGCTACTCAGGGCAATCGTTGTGACGGAAGCCTTGCTCTTCTTGTTTCGCTCACCACGCTGTATATTGCCATCAAGGTTCACGAAAGGAAAAAGATCAAGCTTGAAACTCTCGCAGAACTGAGCCGATGTCAGTTTGAAAGTAAAGATATTGAAGAAATGGAGATCCGGATTCTGGAGTCTTTGTCCTGGTTTGTTCATCCTCCAATTGTGGTTGATTTTATCTCTCATCTTCTCAAATTTCTTCCTGCCGTTGTCCCAATGCCTGCGAGGAAAAAGATATTTGAGCTTTCGCGTTATATGGCTGAACTGTCCCTATGTGATCCATTATTCATGGAACACCATCCTTCTACAATAGCTTTCGCTGCCATTATCAATGTTCTTGAGCATGAACTGAGCATCGGGAGTGTTTCGGTAAAGTGCAGATCTATTTTTTATCTATGCATATTTGAAGAACTAGGTTTCTGTCGAGATAGATCTGTTGTAAATTTAGTTTGCGATAGATTGGATATAATGGTTTCTGCTAGTGCAGTGACAAGGATTCAGAACAAAGAGAACGATGTTACTCTTCTTTCTAACTCAAACACCATTTCCGACGACAGCTCTATTCTCTCTAATATGAGCGAAAATACGGAGATGGTGAGCGTCAAGAGCACTGGCCGTCCTTCTCGATGTAGCAGCGTTGATTCAAAGAATAGTCATGCATCAAGTGCAGGTAGAATGTTTCGACAGCACAGGAGAGGATCAGTGGTTCTTCCCTGTAACTGAATCACTGTAAATAGGCTGTCCCCTGCAACTGAATTACTATGGAGAATGCCAAAGGATTCCACATATATATTTTATACAATGTAAAGTGTACAACACTGCGCTACGAATACTACACAGAGTCTTGATTACTTATTTCAAGTTTATAGTGACGAAAAGAAATTCTTTATCAACAAAAACAATAAAATATGCACAAAAGCAATACATTTATTTGACCATTGAGATTCAATTTCAATTGCATTGATTCATACTGCGATAACAGGAATAGATTCCAATTTTTTCGTTCGCATGAAAAATGACCATTGAGTAAGGCACGACTAACTGTACAGAGATGCTACAAAGGTATTGATTTGAGACATTGGTGGTCAGTTGAGTAAAAAGAAGAATAATCAACAAGAAGAAAAAGTGAGACTCCGATATCTATATCACACGTCATACGTCAATGATGAGAGATGACGAGTAGCACAAAATGAAGACTTTCATTGGATACGGATACATGTAAATCATTGGTCCGTCAGATCTGCAACAAACTATATACGACTAGATTACTGTAAAAACTATTCCGGACCCGCTGTCAAATTTTAATGCAGGCCCTTTCCTTCCTCGCCCTTGAAACAGCTGCCTACATATTAACCTGCGCAAGAACCAAGAACCAAGACCGATAAAGAAAATAGGATAGTTGACGATATTCTTGTGGTGTATATATTATATATGTCCATTTGTATGGATTAGTTGTTTTCTAGTTTGGTTTGGTTAAGGTTGTTCTGTTTTGCATAACAAGTTCCTTGTCTTTCTATTAATACTTCCTGTCGTTAGAATTCAGAATTGATGTGGGGGAGGATGATCTCTTTTCAGAGACGAAGCAGCTTCTATTTGGCCGCTCCTCTTGCTCCCATTTGAGATGACGCAACCTATCACGGCAAAGGTTCAATGCAGAAACGTTCTCTGTGAACCATGTGAAGTTCTTTGTAACATAGTTCAAATACTCCTGTCTGCTGTGACGAGGTAGTTCTTCGGTGGAGATTTCATCTTCCAGAACATTCAGTATCGTTGCAAGGGCAACGGTAGACTTGTGCTGTTCGACAAAGAACGGATCACACACTGAGAGCTCCGAGAGGTATCGGCAAAGTTCATGGAGTTCACGGCATGTTTGTCTGGATGATGTTGGTGGGAGCATTACTGCCATGTGAGAGATGAAGTCCCATGAGGTAACCGGATTCACTAACCAGGAAAGTGCCTGCATTATCTTCATCTCCATTGCTTCAATATCTCCACCGGTGAAGAGTTCACGGCTGAGCATAGCAACAGTGCAGAGCTTGATCTTTTTCTTTTCATTGACTTTAATGGCAATGTACAGGGTAGTCAGGGACGTTAGCAAGGCCAAGTTACTGTCGCACATGTTTCCTATAGTAGCCATGTATCGATCGAAGATATCCATGCTAATGGCAACGGTCTGCCGTGAGAGCTCGAAGTGGTCAATGACGTTGTAGGTCCAGCTACAGATCTTATCTCTGCAGCTCACATCTTCCCGGACATTGATATATTCAGATAGATTCAACTCCTTTAGATGCTGAGGAGGTGAATAGAAATTAGCAAAGCTATAAATGGCAGTTTCTTTTCTACGCATAGCATTCATCTTGCTGATAAGCATTTGTTCTTCCCATGATGTGGATTCCATAGTGACTTTTATATCGGATGATGAATGATATGAATGATATCCAATTGAGGAGAAGCAAAGTATTTATGACTTTCAGATTCAAAGGCTGCACTTTCTTCTTTCTTGAATTGAGGAAGCACATGAAAAGTTCGATCCACGAGATCCACGCCGCCGCCACCGACCTTTCCTTTTGTACACTCCGATTTTTTTCACAATGCTGGATTTTGATTCGGCCACTCGTTCTAAATTTGACATATTTGGTAATTACGTCAGTTTGAAACAGCCTTACCAAATTTAAATCTTTGGAATGGCCGCATCATTTGAAATTTTGACCCTTCCTCACCATCCATTCCTTCATTCCCAGTCATTTTATCCCATGGTCCCATGGGACTAGTGGTCATGCATAATACGATGTGATTCCAATAGAGCGCGCGTTTTTGTTCCCGTATCTTTTCACACGAACGAGTCATCTTCAATCTTCACATCTACTTCCTCTTCTCTCCTACTCCTATCTACGGTGGTGGCGGTGGTGGTGGTTGTCGTCGTCGATCTCTATTTTTATTTCTCTCTGGCACTAGCTAGGCACTGGCAATACTCGCGACAGAAGAGTGGCGAAAGAGTTGGGAGTTGGGAGTTGAACAATCTAAAAATACGCAATGGCACCAACTGATTTTTCAACTCTCTTACCCCAGACAAACATCCAACCTGTGATCAGAGGTTGGTTGAATGATGATATGCCAACATTTGATGTTGGAGGGCTTGTCGTTGGATCTGCTCCAAAGAAGGCGCTCCTCTACATGAAGTCGCCTGGAGTGTTTGCTGGCAAGCCATTTGTGGATGCTGTCTTTGATATATTGGAGTGTAAAGTGACATGGGAAGATATTGCCGTGGAAGGAATATACATAGATCCAGCGGAGAAAGGAAAGGTTGTCTTGGCGACTGTGGAAGGACCTGCTAATTTGCTTTTGAGGGGCGAACGGACAGCTCTTAACACCATTTCGAGATGTTCGGGGGTTGCGACCGCTTGCTACCTCTCGAGTCAAAAGATTAAGATGATGTTTCCTGGCTGGGCTGGAGCCATTGCTGGTACAAGAAAAACTACACCAGGAGCTTTCCGAATTGTAGAGAAATATGGCCTCATTATTGGTGGCTGCAACACTCACAGACTTGATCTCTCCCAAATGACCATGCTCAAGGATAATCATATTTGGAGCTGTGGCGGAAATATTACAAAGGCTGTCAAACTCGCAAAAAGTGCAGCGGGGTTCAGTCAGAAAATTGAGGTGGAATGTCAGTCGCTAGAGGAGGCTCTGGAGGCTGCTTCGGCTGGAGCTGATGTGGTCATGTTGGATAACTACACTCCTGAAGAATTGAAGGTCGATGCAAAGAAAGTCAAAGAGCAGCATCCCCATATAATAGTAGAGGCGAGCGGAGGAATTACGCATGAAACTATGGATCAATATGTTTGTGACTCGGTAGACATCATTTCAAGAGGAGATCTCACGCATGGATATTCTTGCCTTGACTATAGTTTGAAGATTCAAAAGTAAACCTATCAAGCGGCAATTCTTTTAAACTATACTTATTTTTAAATCATTATTAGCAATTAGTAGCTTCGACGCCCTTATGAAGCGGTTGGTCACTTCTTCTTTATTCTAGGCAGACGCCAAGTGGGTGGTGATTGGTGATATATTGATATCTATCTCACAATAATTGTATTATTCACCATACAAGTACTAAGAACCCTTTGAAACTTCACTTGTCTTCTTCCAATTCTCTGATACTTTTGCGAGCCTCATAAAGAATGTCCTACATCCATGTGCTATATTCTTTCCAGTATTGACCTGGATCGGATCAAAATTTAAACACGAGTTCTCTCAAGCAAGCCATATTTGTTCATAAACACTTTTCATTGTCATTTTCATTGGTGTATACTTGATTGATTCTTACTCTTACTCGTAATGCAACAGCTTCGTGCCCTTTAAAGTCTAGGATAACGTGAGTTTCATTGCACTTTGACAAAAAAAATTGTCGCCCGCTCCACCCTCCACCCAGACCAACTTTATTTTTCCAACATTCACAATATTTTTCTGCACGTAGGTAAAGTCTCCATCGCGCAATGCTGCGTGCTCACTAATAACTGTTGGTAGATCCTTTGCACATTCTAGTGCTTCTAATGACGTGTCATTTTCGTCTTTGCATGATGCGTGTTGTGTGAGGCTCTGGAGGGCGTTTCTCATCATACCGTTTAATTTACTACTAGAGGCGTAGGTATCCGTCGAGACAGAAACTGATGTTGTACTTTGAGATAGTCGGCTTTCGAGCGAAATGACATCAAATTCGTGTGCCAAAAACCTAGCTAGTAGCTGGTGACGAATGCCAACAAGCCTGGGAGATAATGAAACTGAGACGGTATTGCATTCGAATCTAGTTTTGAAACTTTTGATTCTCCCGAAGACCGAAGAGCCTCCCTTTTCGGTCACAAAAGTCTTTTCAGGGTTAAAATTACAGGATTTGAAAAGGGGACTCAAATGTCGCCAAACACCGCTAAATATTGCGTTATTTGCGTTATTGTTGTGTTATTGTTGCGTTATTGTATGTACGTTGCGAGCGAAGAACCACTCTAATGCGTCCCCGTCGTGGTGCGTATAAGATATCAGCTTTTTGCTTCAACTCTCTCTATTAGTCCCCTCATTATTTTATGACATAGCACCGAGCCGTCCTTCTACAGCAACTGATTAATATCGATTTGGCTTTATCGTGCACTATGCCACAAAGAACTCTATATCGGAGGAACCATGTGGGTAAAATTTGATAAAGGCGCAACAAACCTCGCCTCCATTCTGACAGGCGACACGTTGACCATAACAAGGATTGATCTCGGTAACAACAAAATTGGCAAGAAGGGTGCGAATGCCATCGCAGAAGCACTCAAAGTCAATACCAACATCAAAGTGATTGACCTCAGTTCCAACAACCACATCGGCAACAGAGTTGCGAATGCCATCGCAGAAGAAATCGAAGTCAACACAGGCATACCAAATATTACCCTCAGTTACAACGACATCGGCAATGAGGGTGCGAATGCCATCGCAGAAGCACTCAAAGTCAACACAACCATAAAAGATATTAACCTCAGTTTTAACAACATCGGCAATGAGGGTGCAAATACCATCTCAGAAGCACTTAAAGTCAACACAGCCATAACAAGTATTAATCTCGATCACAACAAAATCGGCAATGAGGGTGCAAATGCCATCGCAGAAGCACTTAAAGTCAACACCAACATCAAAGAGATTGCCTTGAGTTCCAACAAAATCGGTAATGAGGGTGCGAACGCCATCGCAGAAGCACTCAAAGTCAACACAGCCATAACAAATATTGCCCTTCACAGCAACAACATCGGAGATGAGGGTGCGAATGCCATCAAAATCAACAGAGCCATAACGATTGAAGTAGCTGCAGATTATTAAACCTAGTAGGCGAGTACGTGTTTTTTCCTTTTCTCGTGTCACGAACGCTATTGCTAATCCTCACACTCCTCCACAGCGCAACCAACGAATCTTGTCCTTCGACCATTTCTCACGCTCCCATAACCAGTGAAGATCATCCTCCGCAAATCAAAACATTTGATAAGTTGTTACATGTTGCAATTGCACGATTGAAGCATTTGATGCGATTCTCACATTTACCATTAACGTCGGCTCTCTCTTCACCATTATTTTGACCAGCAGAGCAGGCTCAAGACGAAGCCGAAAGCCGAAGGAGCAGAATTATCATCATCATCCTTATCAGCAATGATACGACTACAAGAGGTACTGTTATTCTTATAAGCTATACTTATATTTAAATCATTATTAGCAATTTACTCAGGCTCGACTTCTCCAGTAACTTCGACGGCCTTATGAAGCGGTTGGTCGCTTCTTGTTTATTCTAGGAAGAAGCCACATGGGTGGTAATATCTTGATATCTATCTCACAATTGTATAATTCTTGCGAGCCTCGTAAAGGAGGTCCTACATCCATGTGCTACATTCTTACCAGCATTGACATGGAACATGGATCGGATCAAAATTTAAACGCGAGGAGAAGTCGATATAACAATTTCTCCCAATATTTTGTTGAAGCAAAAGCCTTATTTGTCCATGAACACTTTTCATGGTCATTTTCATTGGTGTATACTTGATTGACCCTTACTCGTAATGCAACAGCTTCGTGCCCTTTAACGTCTAGGATAAAGTGAATCAACTTCAGTATATGCTAAAATTTCATTGCACTTTAACAGAATATTTGTCGCTCGCTCCACCCAGATCAACTTTATTTTTCAAATATTCACAATATTTTTCTGCACGTAGGTAAAGTCTCCATCGCGCAATGCTGCGTGCGCACTGTTGGTAGATCGTTTGCATATTCTAGTGCTTCTGATATTGTGTCATTTTCATCGATGGGTAGCACCTGTAATGAGGGCGTTTCTCATCATACCGTTTAATTTACTACTAGAGGCGTAGGGTATCTGTCGAGATAGAAACTGATGTTCTAGTTTGAGATAGTCGGCTCTCGAGCGAAATGACATCAAATACCTACCTAGTTACTGGTGAAAGATTCCATCAAGCCTGGAAGATAGAGAAACTGAGACGGTATTGCATTCGAAGCAAGTTTGAAACTTTTGATTACTCTCCGAAGAGCCTCCCTTTTCGGTCACAGAAGTCTCTTATTGAGGATTAATCTTGATCCCATATTGTCCCTCCAATTTCAATATTACCTTGTGCTGTACACGTTTTCCCACCGACTTCTGCAGGGAAGATTTCAAAGCCAAGGGGTGAACTTCTTCCTTATCACTTGCCTCCATTGTTTTCTAAAATTACAGGATTATAAAAAGAGGACTCAAATGGAATGAATTTTCAGTGGCGTGCCATCATCATACTCGCAGTCGAGAATGTCGGAGTAGGATTGGATTAGTAAGATACAGCAGGACAACCAGCATGAGGAATGGAATGAGACGAAGGGTTGGGAGTGTTTGACGTCAAGTCTACAGCAGTCGAAGCCTAACTTTCCATTATCCTAGTGTTTAGATGAGCATGACTCATGCGCTATCCTGTTATCCTCCTACAATACCGGGAGATTACAAGATTCGTTCTCGGTAGCCATAATGTCAAAGAAGTATGATAGCTCATTAGTGCCTTCTTCCTCCAAATCAGTGCAATGGACAACATTCTGAACTGCAGTCCTACCAAATTTTGCTCGAATAGTATTGGGATGCAAGCTCTTCGCTAAATCTACATCCCATGGGCCAACTATCTTTCGAAAGTCTTTGATAGGTGCATGTATTTCCATTGCCAAGACGGGTCCCGAGATTACTTCATCAACCATTTCTATAAGAAATACATAGTAGAGTTAGTTTTGCAAGATATTGGAAAGAGCGATCATGAACGAAACCCTCGTCAAGAACTTACTGTGAAAATCTGTCATTCCAGAATAAACCTCGTAGAATTCTGCCGCTTGTATGCGATCCATATGAAAGATTTGCATTGCTGTGATTTCGACTCCCTCTTGCTTTATGCCCCTCAGTACTTTACCAACCAAACGAGATTTTACTATATGAGGTTTGATGACGCAACAGGAGCTCTCCGGCACGGATTTGTATCTTGCAATCGGCTTGTGTAACGTGAATAAAAACTTATTTCTAAACGCTTCTACTTGATCGCTGCTTGAAGCAGTTACTAAAATGTCGCAGCAACCAATTACTGCAGCTGAGGCCGCAATAGCATTCAATCCCCTGAATTCCATATAAATACAGTAATTGGAATTCCCTGTTAATACTGCAGTATCTACTTGCAGCAGTTTAGCCACATTCTCAATTTCGCATTCAGGTAGGTGAAACGCCTTGAGATTCAATAAAGTCAATCCGCTCTGCTCGATGTTCCCGATCACTTCATGTGCCATCTCCAAAGCTGATGGAGAAAGAAAAACAGCAGCGATTTCCGATCCTGGAGATAAAGCTAACCGTGTCTTCTCATCGCCGTAATCGATAAGTTTCAGATCTCTCGATAAGATAACCACCGCTCCTCCCAGAACAAAGTCGTGCCTGTTGCAATCGGCAACTTTTGTCAGAGAGAGAAACTTTCGTCCAGTGATGATTTCCTTCATTTCCACTTCATGGCTTTCAGGATAATACTTGAGTAGAAACTTAATAAGAACCTGAGGGTTTGGATCGTAATGCTCTGCGATGAATGTGAGGACCTCCTTTTCGGACATGCTTTATATTTTCTTTCTACTGATAGAGAGTAAGATTGAACCTTTTGGGTGCAATCTCGTGACTTCGATGATGTGACTCGAATCCGGTGATTGAATCGACTGTTATTTAGCTAAAACCATTGGATGAGCAATCATCCTCTTCGAATTTTGAATAAGAATGTCACCGTTAAACAATTACGGCTGAACATTGACCGCAGAGAACGGACAAGAAGACGCTATATTCTCTTCTCTCCAGATCGTTATTATCGTGGTAAGTGAAAGAGAAGAGATAGCGATGTTACAAAGAGCAGCTGCTGTAAGCATCGACTTGGTTTGGATTGCCAAGAAAAAAATTGGATCGCTTCATTAATCATTATTAGTGGTTTATTCAGGCTTGACCTCGGCATTATCTTCGGACTCCTTGTTTACAATATCAACCGATGCCTCAATTTCACCCTCTTGCTTCATTTCGACATCCTTGGACTTCTCTTCCAATCCCTCACTTATTGCCTCTATTACCACTTGCTTCTTTTCCCCATCACATTCTTCTTGAGTCATGCGATCAAACACCATGACCATCTCACAATGATCAGTATGGGGAAACATGTCCACAGGCTGTGCTGATGTGATTTTGAACGGAAGGCCTCTGTATTTCTTCGTGCACGGTGAACAAAGAAGAGCTGCATCCTTAACAAGAGACCCAGTAGGATTACAGCTGACGTATACAATGCGTTGAAGAGAGAACTCGTTCCTCAGGGCTTTGATAACATCTTGATGCAGACCATCCCTCGCTGGGTCAACTACAGCTACAAGTGGGGTATCACGGGCCACGTTTTGGACCTCTTTTTTCATCGCAACTTCAGCTCTTGATGCCACAAATCTGGTACTACCATCAGAATCAGAGTAACCATTCCTAGTTGCATTCATTATTGCATCTTTAATAGCTGGTTCTGCAATGTCAATTCCAACGACCTTTCCTACAGCGCCTTCTTTCATACATGTTAGACCAATTGTTCCAGTACCGCAGCATATGTCAAAAAGCAACGTATCCTTTGGGGTTGAAGCGACCTCCTTCACTTTGTCAACCACGACTCTATATAATTGTTCTGCACCTTCAGTCGTCACCTGGAAGAAAGCACCAGGACTAATTTGGAATTTACACTGAAGCAATTTCTCTTCAATAATTTTGTTTCCGTACAAATGTTGAACTGGATGCTGAGGAGGTGGATTAGACAATCCTTCAAATTCTTGGAAGAATAGTGACGTAATAGCAATGTCACAAAATTCATTTTCGCCAGGTTTGGCTTTATCCTCTGAACATCCTGGGTAGGTCCTGGTGGGCTTTGAAATTTTTTCAGTCAACATCTTGACGAGACGTTCTTTCTCCCCCTCAAATGCAGCGCTATAGTCATCTGATCCATCTTCTCTCCTTCCCGCTCCTCCAGATGCAGGTGCATGGACTATGATGACCATACACTGTTTCGTCCTTTCGCTCGAACGTATTGTGACTGTTCTCCAAATACCGCGGTGTTCTCTCGCGTTATATGGTGGAACGGAGCTAGTGTCCAGAAATGCATTGATCACGTCTGCAATTCCACAAACGACATCTGGAATGTTGGACAAACAGTGAGGATTTGACACTCCTCCACTCCACCCTCCCGCCATGAACCCAACTGCTGGCGTTTTGACAATCTTCATCTTCTCTTCTGTTTTTCCGTCTTCTGAAGTGTTGGTGTCTGTTTCTGCTTCTGTACCAGAAGTAGTACCATCTACCTTAATAGGCATTGGCTGTCCGTTCTCATCAAGTTCGTGTGAATGTCTGTAGCCAAATGTCAGTTCGCACTTATTGCGATATTCAATTTTTCGGGGGGCACCGAGAATCTTCGAATTTTGAATGGGACTCCTCTCCTTCAACCAAGCATACAGGGGATCCACAGTTTTCTGACTTGCCCCATTCTGTTTCTTCATCTCCTTGTGCAATACTTGAAATTTCTTTTTGATCTCACTGGTAATCCTCTGAAAGCACTTGTTGACCATCATCTTCCTCTTCAAATCGAGCTGCTGTTCATAACTCTTTTCCCAGAGCGGTGTCAACTTATTTCTCACCTCATCATCGGTCTTGACACATTCAATCTGTTCTCTTGACATTCTCTGTCTCTTGTTAGCTCTATTATTCTTATCACCGCCATCTCCATCTCCATCTCCATCCCTCGATCTCTTCCCATCGCCATCTTCTCCATCCGCCGGACGCTGGGCTCTGAGCATTCCTCCCTTTTTGTTCTTCTGAGTTCCATCATTTACGATGGCAATGAGGGTGTCCACCATTTGTTCGTCGTCAAGGGTGAGAACGCACCAATTGTTCTTGGGAGGTTTTTTCGTTTTGGAGACTATAATGTTTGTATCTTTGGTCCAGGATTTGATGAGCTTATCGAGATGTTTGGCCTTCATGAATTTATCAATGTTATAAATGATGACTCTTCGATGAGCATGATTGAGGATATTTACATTGGCAGCAGTACTGGTTGTTGTTACGCTAGTTTCTTCTGGTTTGGGTGTCTCCGTGGTTGGGTCAGTAGCTGTAGAGGATTCCATGTCGGTGGGTCCTGATATGATTTTCAAGATATGTAGGTAGTACTCTGTAGTACTTATGTAATAATGATGTTGTATGAAATTTCAATTGGGTACGTTGTTTAATTATTTAAATTTGTGTGGTGTTGCACCTCAAGCAAAAGATGAGAGAAGAAAGAGAAGAAAAAGGACAAGTTCAAAGTCCAAAAGGCGAAAAGAGATCTCATGATTTATGACTATATTAGCCAACCATTGACATGCGAAAGCCAATCGATGTCAGCTGACGCACAAAAAGAGGCTTTATGTTTTATTCTTTATTCTTTCTACTTTCTACATTATTGCAATCAATTGACAACATGATGATGATGTTTAGTACGTATTCAGTTGTCGGTTCACAAAGCATTCCACTACTACGAGTAGAGAGGTCTGTATTGATCTGGATTTATAAAAGCAATTCTGTACAAGTTATATAGTTGTCAACCCAAAGTCTTGCAATAGCTAATGATTGCACGCTACTGTCGTCCTCTAATCACTCAACATTCACCGCACATACCAATACCAGCACATAAATATCCAACCAGAAAACTTCTGCCAGCCTCATTTTCTCCATCTGCATTCGCATCCTCAAAGAATACCAACACAAACACAAACATGAAAATCTCATCGAATCTTCACCTGTTCCTCCCCTTCCTCACGGTGGCACTCACAAAACCTACCTCCTCCGTCCGAGCATTCTCCGCATTACCACCCCTGACACCACCCGCTCAACTCAAACAGCACATACCCCTCGCACAAAAAGCAATGTCGTACTTTGACGCATCCCCTGATCCATTCCATGCAGTGCAGGCTTCCATCGATATTCTCGAAGCAGCGGGATTCACACAATTGGAATCAGACGTTTCCTATAAGAACCAATTGCACCAAGGTGGCAAGTACTACTTTACCAAAAATAAATCCACCCTGGTCGCGTTTGCCGTGGGACAACAATTTCAACCTGGCAATGGATTCAAGATTATTGGGGGACACACGGATAGTCCCAATCTGAAAATTAAACCGAGGAGCAAAAAGAGTGATAAAGGAGGTTCCAATGGAACCGGATGCATTCAGCTAGCTGTGGAATGCTACGGAGGGGGGCTGTGGAATACGTGGTTTGATAGGGATTTGGGGATTAGTGGGAGAGTATTTGTCAGGGGAGAGGATGGAAAGATTGAACAGAAATTGATCAAGATTGATAGGGCGGTGGTGAGGATTCCGAATTTAGCGATTCATTTGCAGACTGCCAAGGAAAGGGAGGCATTCAAGCTCAATAAGGAAGATCATCTCGTGCCCATCTTGAGCATGGCTGTACAAAAGGCTCTCACGGGTGATGGGGGTGCAGATGCAGATGTAGATGGAAATGGAAATGGAAATGCTAGCGAGAAGGAGGAGGCAACAAAGACAAAGAAATCTGCTCGCAGTGCAGAGGATGGTTGGACCGAGTATCAGGAACCGATTCTGCTCCAGATGCTAGCTGCAGAATTAGACATGGATACCAGTAACATCCTTGATTTCGAGTTGAACCTCTTTGACGTCCAAAAGGCATCTCTGGGAGGAGCCTATTCTGAATTTGTCCATTCTGCTCGTCTCGACAACCTCGCAAGCTGCTTCATGGCAGTCGAAGGATTGGTCGAATATTCCTCCCGAGAAGGAGCGCTAGAATCCGACCAAGATATTTCTCTCGTGGCACTGTTTGATCATGAGGAGATTGGAAGTGAGAGCGCGACCGGAGCGGGATCGCCCATCATGGGAGAAGCCGTAGAGCGCATCTGCAGCGCATTTGAAGATACGAATGATGAGAGTCATG
>Ga0306864_1000306_pt1 | contig 23631 bp, 20 predicted proteins | sample AntRauTorckE5430_FD_190448 | JGI IMG/M metagenome (GOLD analysis project Ga0306864, IMG submission 190448) | Saline lake microbial communities from Rauer Islands, Antarctica - Metagenome Torckler E5 #430 (v2) (version 2) | ecosystem: Environmental > Aquatic > Non-marine Saline and Alkaline >...
TCAAGACGGAGCTCAGCTTTTGCGAAGAAGCAGTGCGAAAGAGTGTCTCGTACAGCTGCTTAACCATACAGATGAGGCTGTTGTCGTATCAGCTTTACGTGCAAGTCGATATTTGGTTCATCCAAATGTGGATAGAGAAGACTCCGCGTTTCTTAAAACTCCTAGAAGTGATCATACCCAGATCCCCAGCAAGCAGGTAATCCATTTCGACGATGCACCTTCGCCAATTCGCAGTATTGCATCCATGGAAGGTAAAGTCCCGTTGTCAGAATACCCAGTGCTGCACTGTCGCGAATCTTGGTACGCGCACAGCGGTGTAACTCATACAAGATCTCAGCAACGCCAGAGAGAGCAGACGAGGGGAGTTCTTGCTTCACGTGCTTCAGGAGGAACAATGTATGCGAGCGCCTACGATTGTAAACCAAACATTAACAATACAGAAGAAACTTCTTTCCTCCATCAGCAATCTGGGCGAAAGCCTCAAGATTCTGAAACTCTTTTTCATGGCGCACTCCCCAAGAGAAAGCCTCCAAAGTGCCAGTATATCTATCCATCAATCCCACCAAAATACAGCATTGATATCAATGATACCCCACGGGTCGCACTCAATAACACTACCATTCCTAGCAGCAGCAAGCCGATTACTATCAAGAATGAAATATTGACTGATAAAGATAGACATCTTTTGAGTGATTACATATGTTTTGTATTGGAGCAGCTACAAGTATGCCATATGGACCGACATGAACATGCTACATATTCAAGGTATTCATTTCCCATCGGATTTCCTGGATTGGAATGCAAGCATTGTGCCGGGACAGACCATCATCGCCGCTTCTTCTGGTCTTCTGTAGAACGCTGGAAAAACAACTATGGCGAGTTCGCAAGGCACCTACTCAAGTGTCCACATTGTCCACGTCCTGTGACAGACCAAATGAATTTCATGAAAACTTATCACAACATCCAAATGAAATCAATGGAGAAAGGGAATATGAACCTTGTCTTCAGTCGCTTGTTCAGCAGGCTGCACTCAAAGATAGAACTTGATTCTGCAGCAAAGATAGTGCCTACAGGTTCGCAAGTGGATGCAGATGTTACTGTAAATGAAAATAACGATGGGCCTGTGCATAAGCAAAGGTTGGTTTCTTCATCTCCACCGAATTCAACTTCACCAATCAATAAAAGCTGTGCTCGAGCAGATGCAGTCGTCATTGATAGAACAGATACAGTGAAATCTATTAATATTTCTGCTTCTGGATCCAAAAGGACTTTACTGCAATCTAGGTGGTATTAAGTTCTACAATACATACAACGATGTTGCTTTCAACGTCATATATAATAACTTCTTTTGTTTCACTGCAATCCTCGTCAAACCCTCTTTACGATATATGCGTAGCGTTAACAATTCAGCTTTCAACAAATCCTTCAAATATCTGAAGCATTTTTATTGGCGGTTCAGATGTAGAATCAGGATCTTACTCCTAAGAGGTTTTTTTACAAAATCTGTATTGCTTCGCGACTGTTTTGGCTCCTGTTCCAGCAGTGGATACACGGTGAAAGGAATGCTATTTCGTGAGAATTTCATCGTATTACTACAAATCAATGCGTTTGATTTGTCAAAAGTAGTGAGAATAGACTGGGGGGGGGCTTGCCTATCACTTCACAGCTGATGATGTACACAGAGTTTGTCCTATGTAGAGCAACGTTTTGATTACACTAATGTTCCATCACTTGTGATTAGATCAGTCGCCCATGTCTCATCTCTATCGGGTTTGTATGTTTGAAAAATAAATTAAGTGCATGCGCATTCTCTTGTTTTCGGCACTTCCTCTCTCCCATCGAGGATTGAGAGAAAGAAGTCTGCGAGGTAGAGGACGTTAATATTACCACTATCCTATTAGCACTTAATCAGATGTAATGTCAGAACGAATCCACCGACTCGGGAAGGGAGGTAATTTTCAATACACAGCAAAGGAAATGAAGACGCTATAACTCTCAACTCCACGGTCGTCGACCTGCGTAACGAAATTAATAATAATGATAATAACGTCCTGCTTGCACATTCTTGATATCTTGTAGTTGTAATAAAATGCCATCATTTACTATTTTTTGATGACATAATATTAAAAGCATGAAGACCATTTGAGACTCATGCTTTGCAGTGGTGACTCTAAATGTGCAGGCGAGCAGTGTCAATTTATTGTTCATGGTGTTGGATTTGATTCTCTTATGATGCAGTTTGTTTGTGAGATAAAGCTGCTATCCGACATTTGCATTGGATTATGGTAGGTCATCGTATTATTAAATCGGATGCAATCCTACCTGTGTTCATGGTTTGAAATTTATTAACTTTGATTGCAGTTTCAAAAATTTGACTTATTCACAAACAAATTGAGTCCATATTTGTGCAGCATCTCCAAGATTTCCCTAAATGGGAGGATCAATATCGCGACTACATCGTTTGAGGAATCGATTTCTGGTAAAAGCAGAGGGAACATTGTCTTTGTTCGATAAGCAACTTGGTGAAGGGGGCGCGCTATCCTCCACAGAATTTGAACACCTATTTGGTCAAGATAGCATTTCTATCTTTTTGGAAGTAACGTCAGAATTTCAGTTCCCCAGCAGCCGTATTCCAGTGGACCTAGTGGTTGATTTTCTGAAGCTAGGACGAATCCCTTTTAAAAGATTGCCCCCAAAGACAAAGCATCCGGACAAAGCAGCAAACTCTTGGATTGTTGGCAAAGAGCAAACAGCTCTCGTTCCCAAAATTCATACAACGATCCAAAAGTAAGTCAGGGAGGTCACATTCTATTACAAACTCTTTCAACTCCTCACCTTTGTTTCGCGTTATCATATACCTCGCTAGGACGTCACGTCCTTCGAACATGTGGAAGAAATACGAAATTACCATTAATGATAAAATTATCATTACAACAACAGTTGAAAACGGTATTCGCAAAGTATTGACAGAGTCGGACCGCTGTCAAAACGAGGTCACCCACATCGAGAACGAAAGGGGGATGTTCGCCCACCGGGAATATAGTCAGCAGGAACAAACAGAGAAGTTGGATGACGACGAAATGGCACTGTCTTTGCGAGCGACAGAGGAATATATCCACTTGAAAAATGAGTATGATGAATACGAGTACATTAACACAGATATTCCAAACAGTGAAGCAAGAAACAGTGACGATGACGATAGCGATTCGAGAGAGGAATAAGTTGTATCAATTTTTTTTCTTTCATTCAAGACCGCAGGACATATCTGAGGAAACAATTCATCATTCTGGTCTTGAATTACGATTACGTCAAGTAGATTGCTTTGTTTTATGATCCTCTACCAACTTCAGCTGAAATTACAAAATTATCTTACTCTATTATTGCTGGTCCATCGTACACTTCAAACTATTTACAACACTAAAATGATTATATTGGTGTGTCTTCTCTGCATAATAGCCAACACAAAACCGATTGTGTTCAAAGCATCTATTCGTCTTGAGTTAATTTGAAATCAACATGATTTTGCATAAAAAATTTGTAATCGAGCCTTCGACGTCATTTGTAAATGTTCGGAGTTAAAAAATCTGCTTAGCTTTTGGATGAACTATTTATCAACTTAGACTTTCGAACCATCAGCACTAAATTCAATATCAGGTCTAGATTTTCTTCTGCCATTCTCGTCTCTTGGTCGTCATAATCTTAAGGATGCGATTATGGTTTCCAAGTTTCTCGTCCTTCTTGACAAGTTTTGGTTTCTCTCCAATGTTGCCTATAGCTTCTGCCCTAACAAAGTCTCCAGCTAGAACACCGAGCCCTTTTAGGGTAGAGAATGCATCTTCAACTGTCGATCCAGGCTTTAGCATGAGAGAGTCCCGCAATTCCTGTTTCTTATTGTCCAGGCTGTGCTGGTATATATTATTTGTCTCATCCCACAAAGTAGGAGGAGAGCCTCCAGCTGCAATTAAGCATGCAATCATACCTGCATTTGGCAGCGAACAGTTATTGATGGCAAATTCTGTCATTGTTGATACTGGTTCAAGCGTTTCCATATCTGAAACTGGGAAGACAAGCACAGGGCGCCGAAGATTGATAGCTGATTGCAAGCAATCCCAAACCCCACAAGGGGCAGCTGTAGTATAGCAAGCTGAACGCACAATACCAGGTGCAAGAACTGAGTAGATGTGCTCCTTGACAAAAGCCATCTCCTGATACGCACTCATTGGTGTGCCAGTATGCGCTCCATGAAATGGAAGGCTATTAATTATATCTTTGCAAAATTTTGTCGACGATGGCATGTCATTCTTGTTCAACGCCAAAGCTACTGGGAAACGAGCACCTAGAAATGCAGATACTAGTCTATACACATCTCCTTCATCCCATGAACTTAAGTGATCAAGGGCATGTTCGCGGCCTTCGCATTTGTAAAGGTGCTTCTCAACGGCGTGAAGAATATTGTACACAAATGACTGACTTTGTTTGTATCCGCTAAACATCCCAGCCAACTTTTGCGATTATGGCCAAGATATTTTTAGAAACAAGGGATCATCAACACGACAATTCTATGTGGTAACAACCTACATACCTTACTTTGACCTTTTCGAATTACAGCATCCCATTTTGTAGTGACATTGAAGAATACCCATTGAATTAATTCGTTGAAGATCCAATCAAGATCGTCCATTGGATTTGATAAAAAATTATCTTTATCATTCGAATCAGTCGCCACCATAGTATTACCTTCTGCATCAGCAGTACCACTGCTATCAAGTACATGTATCAAAACATCAGCATCCGTAAGATCATCAAGGAACTTTTTGTAAATTGGCGGCTTCGGTATTGAGTGATATTGCATTGCCCATTAACACCTATTACATTGTAATGAGAACGCACCTTGTTACCTCGCCCCCGTCCTTGATAAGCTCCTGGCACTAAACCAGCAACGTCTTTTAGGATTACAGGCAGTAGACGTCGTCCGTAACAATCCCTCCCGTGAGTACAAGCAACAGCCGAAACACTATTGAAATCATCTTCGGGGCAAGACCCAGCTGGCGCCGGTACGAGGCAAAATCCAACGTTTGGATCAATTGTGGTAAATGGGTGTGGTGCCATTGTAGCACCACCTATAGCAATTCCATCTTCATCAACTTCATCACCTCCTCTTTGACGAGCAAATCCCGAAGCAGCATTAAAGAACGTACTCTTACCTATGTGATGGTATAGGTCCGGTTAGAAGAGTATACATATTGCAGTTAAGTTATCAAAGAAATCGACTATCTTACCTGCACTTGGTTTTCCAACCAAACCTATTGTATACTTCCAGCTTCCTCCTTTGCCATCAAAATCTCCGTCTTCTCGAAAAAGTCCTGAATCATTAATATTCGAAACCTTGTGATCTAGAATGGAATACGCTATTCGTAGACCCTCTTCTATGCATGTCGCAATTCTGTCTTTCGAAGCAGACTTTAAAACGGAAGATATCAATTTCGAGTCATCAACATCATCTGGAAGAGGCATTTGATTCCCTTTCTTTCCATCACAGTCCTTTTGCAAACTAACATGGCCTCGATTTTCCAGAGCAATTTTTAGACCGCCCTCCTCAAAGAACTCCCGGCTTCTAAGAATACAGCTCATAATACAAGGCATCCCCAATTCTACTTCTGCAACTTCATTGACAACTTGAAGGCACGAGTCCTCTTGACAGACCTTGAATTCAAGTAAATTCATGTCATGCTTGAGACTAAATTTTGGGAGAGAATCAGGATATTCCGCTGTATACTCAATCTTTAGCGCTACATCTCTTACAGGCCAGAGTTTTGCACAATCAGGATCACTGTCAAGCTGATCCTGTGGCGGTCTCAATTGTATTGCATACGAAATCGGGAATTTGTGGTCAACTTGTTCCTCTCCAAACTCATTGATAGTGTTGCCATTAGTTGGAGACAGTAATTTGAATTCATCTGGAAAAATCATAGCGATTGAGTCACACTCTTCCCTTTGTGTCTGAGCATGTTCTTCATTCGGAACATTTCTTTGGGAGGCCTCGACACTAACATTGTTGGACAAGCTTTTACTATATGCACTTGTGCCTCCATTCTCCTTCCCCTCTGCGAAAGATGACACCGAATCTATAAAGTCGAGAATTGTTCTAGTATTCACAGCTCTCATTGGCACATGATGTCCTCCATCATGCTCATGGATTTTTGGATCAACATATGATTGCAAAAGTGCTTTGCTGTTCTCTATTGTGATAAGTCTATCTTTGTTCCCCATAATATGCAACGAGGGAATCTCCATCGGAACAAAACTGTCATGTGCATGCTCATTGCCATCTAGAAATCGATCCCAAATACCTCCTTTGGGAGGGAAGTTTTCGGGCATTGGCACATGACCATATCCTGATGCGATGATAACATATCTAAGGTTTTGAAACAGTTTCCCCTTGGATGCTTGATGCAAAGTAGCAATCAGATGCGCCAGTCTGCCCCCTCTCGAAAATCCCATTACTCCTTCAAACCCCTCATCGTTATTCCAAATATTCAATAGCATTTCTAAGGAATCTGTTAGACCACCGTATTCGTTTCCATGCCTATTCCACCACGTCTTCATTAATGCATTTTCACTTTCTTCCTCTTCCGTGGTTTCCGACTTTTTCACATGAACAGATGGATCAAACTGCCACTTGAACGGTCCATCAGGAGCAACCATTTCAATCTTGAATTCTTCACTTCGTCCAAATGCAGAACTATTTTTGTTGCTATTGCTGGGCTTGCCTTTGCTAGACTTCTTGGAAGAACTTTTAGAATTTCCATCATCGCATTCACCACCGCGTGGCTTGAGAAGTTTTCTTTTCAAGGGCGCCATTCGGGAAACTAGGAGGTCTCCAGTTTGTCTATCCCCGTGAAGAATGAGGATCTTTCTCTTCACCTTTACCTCTGTTTTCATGATTCTGGTGCATCAACTGCATGTGTATACAACCGTGAAAATAATGAACAATGAACAATGGACAATGTGGGATTGGGACTTATTTTGGGCCGTCTTTCTATTCTCTGGAAGAACAGGAAATCCCCAATCTTCTCTTCTCCCCTCGCCTTCCTTCCCTTCCGATCTACTTCCACTCTCACAAATCCAAATTCTTTCTCCCTTTTCGTTGATTTACCGATACTCAAGCCATCACCATATAGCATATTATTATGATATATAGCGTTCAGTATAGGGGAATAGATCTGGTATTAGACCAAAAGGAAAACATTTAGACCAAAAGGAAAACATAGTCGAAAAAGAAATATGTATCATCAGCGTCATCCCATATCGTATCAATACTCTCATACCATTCAGTACACGGTGCGCGTGATATAATAACAAATGACACCTGTTATTATATAGTAAAAAAGAGGCACACAACATGTACCAGGCATTACTCTATGGTGTTCTTATATACGAAGAGGTACACTACTGTAGCACAAAAGATGTGTTTCTATTCAAAGTGGGTCTGTACGGCTTTAACAGAGGATATCATCTTCACTGATGGTATATCATTCTGCTCAATTTGAGCCTAGACACCACTCTATCATGTTTCGAAAAATCAAGCTAGAAGAGCTTTTATAAAATTACACCACGGTTTGGAACAGGCAAAGGCTTCCATTGTCCGAATAGAAGACATATTCACTTCATAGAATCGAAGTCCACTTTTCCTAATACCCACAAACATTGTTTACCAACTATTCAAGATCTACTTCTCCCTTAGGTACCTGGGTTCTATTCTAATGAACTTGTCACCAGTTGATCCCCTTTCCCGAGGATCATCATCATCATCATCATCATCAGCAGCAGCATCACCAGCATATTCATATTCATCACCATCATCATCAATAGACTGAAATAATGCCGCTGTCCATTCTTTTATAGATAGGTAACCATGTTGGACTTCCTCCTTGTAGAATTCGATGCTGTCGTCATCAGTTAAATGCTGAAGGGCATGGGTTGCAAGACGTAACCCAGAAGCATTAGTGTTTTGTATCATCATTAATAGGGTAAATGCGAGTGGACTTGTAATTCTTATCATCATTTGAGTAGTTATTATTGTATGCCTTTGAAGACGGTATTGTTTCAAGATCTTGATTATTATAAATTAGAATGCTTTGATATAAAGATTTATGATTGCAGAGGATTGCAGACAACATCGCAAGTAGTCGCCAAATTATCTAATTTAGCTCCAAATCTCTACGCGCGCAATTAATTGACTCCTCGATGACCACCACCACCGGGAAAACTAGCTGGAGTCCAATAACCTAATGATTAATGATTAAAGCAACTAGACGTACAAATACATGCTCTGTTGTCTGTTGACTGTTGACCTGACGCAATCGCAAGCGACGAGCGACGAGCGAGCCAGCTTCGAAGCGAGTAGCGATCATGGCACATCATGGCAATTGGCAATGATGTGTTAACAACATGATTTCGTAGGTTCATGATGACCTTTCAGAGCGAAACATTTACTGCTATCCTTATAATCGCTTTCATCAGTATCTGCAGGTCATCACAATTAGTGATTTTATCATCATTAGCGTCATCACCGTTGGGTTCCTCACAAGAAACTTCATTACCACAACATGAACGTGATGCTTGTGATAGTCATCATATGAATGCACTTGTTTCATATAAACAAGCAAGAGATGTTCGAACTAAGGAAGGTCATGCAGCAGCCGTTCCTTATTACCAACACTTGATTTCGAGATTTCAAGACGTTACCGCAGCATCTCGAATTGCTGCTTCGCCTTCTTCACCACTTCGACATGATCTAGCGTGTCCAATTGATAGTGACGATGACGATGATACAACAACAGATATTTTGCGTCTTCAAAATGTTTTGAAACAGAGCGAATATAACAATCGAAAAATACAACAATTATTTGGCATCAGACAACTTCCTTTTGGAGCACAACATGCAGACGGAGGATGGAGCAAAGCTGAAGCGCTGGCGTTTGCCAGGGGGCCTGTGTTCGTAAAGCCTGTAGCAGCGAGACCTCAGTCTCAATTACCATCACTATTGGATGATGTTGGACATGGCTCTTCATTACGTTGCCTCGTTGCAATGTTTTTGTTGGGCTTTGCAGTTCCAAAGGATATTCTGTCAACAAATCTGATTGGTGGCGAAGACACTATTGCTCTATTGGAATCTTTGGGGCTTGCATTCCCCTGTGAGAATGATTCTTCTATCATTGTTCCATACGTCCATTTGTTTCCTTTGGAAATACCAGCAGTGCGTGACGCTACGCATGGTAATGTAACGAATGTTGAAAGTAATAGCCATCATTTTGATATGGATGATACAAGGTCACTCGTAATAGTTACAGATTGCCACCCTACAATATTATGTCGCACAACAGTTGGGGCAGAGGAAGATGGAGCAGTGATGTACATTGGTCCAGACTCGTTGGCTCTCCTTCAACATCATCCTATACACTCACATCTAACCTCTGTTTTGCAGAGCAAAAAAGAACTAGGTGAACACTTCAGCATTGTAGACTTTTGCACAGGGTCTGGTGTTCAGGCATTATGCGCTTTACTTTCATTGCAAACAGTGGATCCTGATGCTACAGCCATTTGCGTTGATGTGAATGATAGGGCCTTGCGTTTCACAAGGTTCAATGCACTCTTAAATGGGATTGACAGTAAGAGGGTCTACACAGTAAAAGCTGATCTCATATCTGGTAAATTGCTGGAGCCTAAAGATGGACTTAATTGTGTAGGGGGGCAAAATGGTGCTAATGATCTACCGTCAAGCATTTTCGATTTACTCCTGAAAGGATTGCCACTGAACGAAAAGGGCCAAAACATTTTACCAAATGCTCCATTTGATTTGGTTCTCGCCAATCCTCCATTTATACCTACCCCAAAAGAAGACAGCGATTCGAGCATTTCACAGAGATACGGCCTCTTCTCATCTGGTGGTGCTTCGGGAGAAGAAGTTCTTCGTTCAATTGTCTTCATCTCGAGCCGTTTGCTGAAAAAGAAGAATGGATTGCTTGCAATTGTTTCTGAATTTATGAATCCTCCTGCTTTACAGCAGTTGTCAGAGGTCAAGAAAGAAATCCATTCAACGTTACTTGATAAACTGAGTAATTGGTGGAAAGGCGACTCGGTTGAACGTGATGCCAATACATCTAGCATTGCAGTTCAAGGCAGAGGCATCCTCTTCACAAACGAGGTCCCAGTCCCTGCAATGACCTATGCCGCTCGAAGGGCAGATGACGAGGGAGAATATGAAGTGTGGATACAGAACATGCATTCATGCTCCATTCACCATGTCTCACCTGGACAGCTTTATATAAAAACAGGGCAGACGTGTCATCAGAAGGATGGTATGCCACTAGACTTGCATTCTGAGCTTGTTCCGCGGGACAAGGAACTGGGTAGTATATGGACTCCTTATAATTACAAGGCAATTTTATGTACTAAAGAGAAATGGGATCAATTGGATGAGCATGCACATAAGTGCTAAACTCATATTTTGTTATTGTGTTTAAAATAGAGTTTGTACATTGATATTTTGGTAATTTTAGCCAGGACAAAGGGCATTGATGGACATGGCAAGCATAGTCGAAACCTTGGTCCACTTGCTAGCAATCAAATAATCGATGTCACGCTAAGAGTGCTTCCAGTTAGACCCTATGCTATAAGGAGAATGATCGGATTCATCCTAGATGGAGGAACGTGCAATGATAAAGGACACTTCTCGGGAACCTTTGGATTAGAATCAAATGTTAGTATGATACCGGAAGTATTACCAGTTGCAGCATTTATTATTGGAGAATATTCGAGCTTGATTGATGAAGCAATTTCACTTGAAATAGATGGAGAAGAAGAAGATGATGAATTGCTCAAATTATAACTCTTTTTCAAAGGGAACATATCACGCTATCATTCAAAGAGAGACATACCCATCGAACGTAGATTCACATTCATTGCAAACACAGAGTATCTACGCCCAGGCTTCGATCTGAAGGGATATACATATGGTGTCACCGTTGATCCAATCCGACTAGACTCCCTTCGGGAATTTGGAACTCCCAGCGAGGTCGCTGCGAAAATCGTCATGGCGGAGTTGAGAAGGGACGGAGTCATGGATGTTACCACGGGAAGAGATCCGGTGGAAGATGCTGATACAGGAGCTTATGATGTGGAATTTATCAGTGATGGATCTAGGGGTAGAAAACATTTTGTGACGAGGACGGTGGTGAAGGAAGGGAAATTGTATGTTCTGACGGTTGTGTGTAAGCAAGATGATTGGAAACAAGTTGAGGATGATGAATGGGCTTCGGTTTCTACTTTAAAGTGTTGGACCCTTGATCCTTTGGTGATATTGTTGATCTTCTTTCATCATAGAACATCTCATTGATAATATAATGTCAGGATATAGCAGGATATACAAAATCAAGTATACCATATACGCTACATCGCTACACGGACAGCATGTTTGGTAATGCTATAATATTTCTACACGTATCTTGATTCATTGTAATATCTCCATTTATCAACAAGTACTTGCAACCTCGGAATCCTTTCATCAGCCAATACTAGGAGCAAAAATCCATTCTTCCTCGCATCTTGCTTAATGTCCGAACAAGAATCAACGACATGCCTGCCTGCATCAATCCTAGAATGAACCATGATTCTTTGCAATCACGTGGTCACCGCTAATGCTTCTTGGCGTGAACAGATCTATGGATTTGTAGTTTCCCTTTCCCATCATGGAATTGTTAGATGTATATTCTGTTGTCCATTGCAAAATGGTTGATCCATCCCAAGCGCACCCATTGGCACTACACAACTGATTTATAACCACCATCAGCTGCCATTGAACAAGTCGATTCATTCCAAGGGGCATTCGTTTGCACGGCACCACTGTAGAAGTCCTAGATGCCCATTAAGAGCTGCATTTTCACAAGTTGATGCATCCCATGGACATCCATTGTCATGGCACCACTGTAGAAGTGATAGATGCCCATTTCCAGCTGCTTTTGCACAAGTTGATGCATCCCATGGACATCCATTGGCACGGCACCACCGTAGAACTAAGAGATGCCCATTTTCAGCTGCATTTGAGCAAGTCCATTCATCCCACGGGCACCCATTTGCACGACACCACTGTAGAACAGAGAGATGCCCATTCAGAGCTGCATAAAAACACGTTGATTCATCCCATGGGCACCCGTTTGCACGACACCACTGTAGAACTAAGAGATGCCCATTTTCAGCTGCATAGGCACACGTCGATTTATCCCATGGACATCCGTTTGCACGACACCACTGTAGAACTGATAGATGCCCATTCTTAGCTACCATTGCAGAAGTCCATTCATCCCATGGACATTCATTGGCACGGGACCACTGTAGAATTGAAAGATGCCCATTCTTAGCTGCCATTGAACAAGTGCATTCATCCCAAGGGCATCCGTTTGCACGGCACCACTGCAGAAGTGAGAGATGCCCATTCTCAGCTGCATTTGAACAAGTACCCTCGTCCCATGGGCATCCATTTGCATGGCACCACTGCAGAACTGATAGTTGACCATTTAAAGCTGCACTTGCACAAGTCATTTCACACCAGGAGCATCCATTGGCACGGCACCACTGTAGAAGTGCAAGATGCCCATTGTGAGCTGCAATTGAACAAGTTAATGCATTCCAAGGACATCCATTGGCACGGCACCACTGTAGAACTGATAGATGCCCATCATGAGCTGCTTTTGCGCAAGTTAATTCATCCCATGGACATCCGTTTGCTCGGCACCACTGTAAAAGGGATAGATGCCCACGCCAAGCCGCATTTCCACAAGCACATTCATCCCATGAACATCCATTATCTTTCAACCATTGTAGAACTGAGAGATGACCACCATAAGCTGCCAACGCAAAAGTGGCTTCATCAACAGGGCACCCATGTGCATGAAACCATTTTAGAGCGTCAAGGTGTCCATGCTCCGCAGCAAGATCATAATTTGTCGTTTTAAGGTGTGTTGGAAATTTACTGTCGTTCAAAAATTCAAGTATGTCCACGCGTCCATGTCTTGCTGCTCCATTCCAAATATTACGAAGCTTGTTATTAATATTCATATCAAAATCAATATTAATCTCCAATCCTCCATCGTCCTCTACAAGAAACACTTTAGCACAAGCTATAGAAGCCACGGCTGATCCAATGCTGGTGTCAGTCGTGTCGTGAAAAGCGCTCTTGTATACTTTATGAAATGTCTTGCAGACACTGGCAGTGTATCTAAAGGTCCCTTTCCCAACAAACGCAAAAGATAAAGCAAGCACGGCATCAGGAATGTCGAAAATTGTCTTCTCGTTGCTACTAGCACTAGCACCAGCAGCATCAGCAGGCTGAGTAGCAATTGGAGACGAAGATCGACATTGTCTCTTTTGACGACGAGAAAATGATTCTGATTCTTCCTCAAGGCACGTCGAATATTCTCTGTTGGAGCTCGTATCGGTGGGATCTGACATCATAATAAATAATTGATTTGCTGTGCTTCCAGTCATTGTCTGTTGTCTGCATAGCAAGATTTTCAAATTTCAAGGAGCAGCGGCAGCGTTCGATAGGTTTGAACTTTGAACCCCGTTTAGAATTTAGAAATGAATGATATGCTAACTCATTTTAGCCTACCAAAGCCCGCGGCGGGGTCCTTTTATTAGGCACAAAAAAAGCATATCTAATTAGCTCTAATTAGCCTGATTCTTGGAAAACTATGTTCCAGAAAAAGGGAGAGTGTCAAAATCGACCCCTCTGGCAGGGGGTGTCACAACATCATCTTGACACTTTTGAACTTGTTTTAGATTTTCGAACACGTATTTTTTTCACGCAGGAGGCGACATGCCCAAAGATACTCCCATATCATAAGAGCAATCATGATGCGTTATCCACTATTGATACTTTCTATCACTTCGATAGCATCAGCATTTTCCCCACATTCCACCCCTCATGCAGTCTATTCTCTGACTGGCAAGAAGAGCCTCATTGTTCGGACCATGGTTGAAGACGAAACAAAAGCTGATCCAGAAGTTCCGTCAGAGAAGTCTACTAATAATGAAAATAAGAACTCAGACCGCTACGATGTTTCAAAGCTTGTGGGTGGACAGGATGAAGATGGCTCTGGATTCAATCAATTCGACCCCGTTCTTTCAACCACCGGATTCCTTTCGCGCCGATTCGGGATATTTGGAGGTCTTGCCATCTTCGCTGGACTTGCCTTGGTAGAGGGGAACGAAATATTGAAAGGATTAGCCGACGTTACTCCTTTAGAAGGAAGCGGTGAAACCACCACAACAGCATCGGGGCTTAAAATAACAGAGATCCTTATCGGTAAGGCCGGATCTGCGCCCATTCCAGGCTACATTATTGGTTTGCGCGCAGTCGTTAAAATTGGGGATCAAGTGATTTATGAAACTGCTGCAGGAGAAAAACCTGTTGCTTTCAAGTATGGACAAAGGCCATTCCAAAATGTTATCTGCGAGGGCGTGGAAGAGGGGATCAAGGGGATGCGTGCAGGTGGCAAGAGAGTTCTTGATGTGCCTGCGAATCTTGCACCACCTGGAGTCGATCTACCACCGGGTGTCCCTCTCACCTACCAGATCGAGCTCACCGAAGTTTTAAGTGGATATTTCTAGTTTCCAAAGAGGTTGAAGCGATTTAAATATCATCATGTTACTGCATGTTAATCTAATATTTTGCATTTGATCAATGTATATGTATCGTATGAACTTCCATCCCAATACACAGCGATGATTCAACATCGTCAAATCAAAATTGTTGTGGTTATGATCCTCATATAGCTCACATGTGTTTTGTATTCCCATTTATTAGAGTCATTTGATTCAGCTGTTCGTGGTTCACCCACATATAATTGCCATCTGGTACCGTATTAATTCATTAACACCAACGGGCTACCCTAAACCCCTTGAGTGGAGGAATTCATTCTTAGTTTCATCAGGTAATATAATAGATCGAACTTTTAATTAGTAATTAATAGGTCATTATTTGTGTATGTGGACAGATATATCTAAAATCTAAAAGTGACAAAATCATAAAGCCCATGTGTCTTTCTCCTTTCCATTCATCCTGGTTCATTCAAGCTGTATTAGAGGTATTCTCTCATCAGTGCATGCACACATCTTACTTCGTTTGGGCAACTACCGCTCCAATGCGGGCCTGCACTTCCTCCTGATTTCCTAGGTATCTTCCCTGGAGAGGAGCAATTGCATTTTCCTGCTTGATAGGCTTCATGTCTTCATCAAGTTCATAGATCAATGGAATGCCAGTAGGAATGTTCAAGCCAGTGATGTCATCTTCAGAAATACCGTCCAAGTGCTTGACAAGTGCACGAAGAGTGTTTCCGTGAGCTGCAATAAGAATCTTCTTTCCACTCTTGATCTCTGGAACAAGAGTTTTATGCCAATCCACCATGAATCGCGCTTCAGTGAGCTTCAAGGACTCAGCAAAGGGCAAATCCGCTCTGTCTACATCAGCGTAACGTGGGTCGTTACCAGGGTAATGCTCACTTTCTTCATCCAAATCAGGTGGAGGAATATCATAACTCCTCCTCCAGATCAGAACCTGATCCTTTCCATACTTATCTACAGTCTCCTGCTTATTTAAGCCTTGCAAAGCACCATAATGTCTCTCATTCAATCTCCAAGTATTGACAATAGGAATGTACATGAGATCCATTTGTTCCAAAATAATGAATAACGTCTTAATTGCACGCTTGAGCGTGGAAGTGTAAGCGACATCAAAAGTCAATCCCTCTGCAGCGAGAAGATCTCCACCTGCTGTAGCTTCTTCCACTCCCTTCTCAGAGAGAGGACAATCTGCCCATCCAGTGAAGAGATTCTCCTTGTTCCATGTTGATTCTCCATGTCTCACAAGTACAAGAGTGTATTTCATGGAGAGAGAAGTGTTCCCGCGAGTTGCATGGTTTCTAGTTTGTGCGCTTCTACGCGAAAAATAAATGGGTCAGTTCAGAAAGTGATGGATTGGATTGCATATTATGGTAGTTGGTCTGCAAGCAGGAATGAGAAAATGATGAAATCAAAAGCACCTCCCTTACCTCTGTCGGATGGCAGAACCAAAAGTGCGAGAAGAACCTACGACCCTCTGCGAAGGGGAAGTCATGAATGCATTTGCAACTGCAAAGCTGGTCAGGACGAACTTTAAAAGGAACATTTTTTAGTATTTATTGATTGTGTGAAATGTAACTAGGTAGAAGAAGAGTACAGCGCCGTGAACCAATGATTTCAAAATTGGTTTGATGTGTGTTGAACTTGGAATGAACAGCAAGAAGGTGTCAAGTTTGTGACGTTTGAATGGGAGGAGCATGAAAATAATTGAAATTACAGATTGTATCTTTTGCAGATTGTTCGAATCTTTTGTGGGTCGTCCAGCTGTTCTTGGACCTTTCTGATTGGAGCAGAGCCTAAAATTTGGACGTACTCCGGAATCAAATGAGATGCATCACCAATAATAGGATGGATTTGTATTACGAGCCAATATTTAACTTTTCTCCCACCATTGATTTTGGAGCCAAGCAAAAGAAAAGATCTTTTTTCATTTTCAAACAAAATCCAAAATCCCATCACGCGATTCGCCAAATTCCAAGCCGAGTCCTTCCTCATTATTTTGAATCCAACGCATCTAACGTATCTAACGCACAGGATTCATCATGTTTCGCTTACAGTCACTTTTCGCAGTTCTTCTCCTTTCGGGTAAGTTACGCCTATCATGATGTTGTGTGGATCAGTGCCAATCAAAATAAAGAACTACTTATTCATCTACCTACACAATTCTATGATGTGAATATTATGCTGACACTTTCATTTTATTTCATTTAGGACACACATCTGCTTTTGTAACACCTAGTATTAAAATGGGAAACACAGCCGTATCAACGTGTCTTTCTGCCTCTCCCAGTGATTCCACCATTACGGGAATCCTCGCTAGAGAAATCCTCGATTCCAGAGGTAACCCTACCGTTGAGGTTGATGTAACCACTCAAATTGGAACTTTCCGTGCATCCGTTCCATCTGGAGCCTCCACTGGAGCATACGAAGCCTATGAACTCCGTGATGGTGGTGATCGTTACCTCGGTAAGGGAGTCCTCAAAGCAGTTGCTAATGTAAATGACATCCTCGGACCTGCCGTGCTCGGACTCAACCCCACTGCCCAGCGTGCTATTGATGACGCCATGATTAAACTTGATGGAACCCCTAATAAGGCGAACCTTGGTGCCAATGCTATCTTGGGAGTATCTCTAGCTGTTTCAAAGGCTGGAGCTGCGGCAAAGGGAGTACCCCTTTACCAGCACTATGCTGATTTAGCTGGCAATAAGGAGGAAAAATTCACTATGCCAGTCCCTTGTTTCAATGTTATCAATGGAGGAAGTCATGCAGGAAATAAACTTGCCTTCCAGGAATACTTCGTTATCCCTACCGGAGCAGAGTCCTTCAAGGAGGCAATGCAAATTGGATGTGAGGTCTACCACACTCTTGGAAAGATTATCAAAGCCAAGTTCGGAGGTGATGCTACTTTGATTGGAGACGAGGGAGGATTTGCCCCTCCTTGTGATAATCGTGAAGGATGTGAACTCATCATGGAAGCACTGAAAAAGTCTGGACATGAAGATAAGTGTACTATTGGACTTGATGTCGCAGCCTCCGAGTTCAAGGTCAAGGGAGAGGATTCTTATGACCTTGATTTTAAATACGACGGGAACAAGATTTCCGGAGAGCAGCTTGGAGACCTTTACCAGTCTCTTGCAGCTGATTTCCCCATTGTTACCATTGAGGATCCTTTCGACGAGGATGACTGGGAGGGATGGTCCAAGTTTACCGCCAAGAATGGAGAGAAGTTTCAGGTCGTTGGAGATGATCTTACCGTAACCAACCCTGTAAAGATCGACCGTGCAATTGAAGAGAAGTCTTGTACATGTTTGCTTCTCAAGGTGAACCAGATCGGATCTATTTCTGAATCTATTGATGCTGTGACTAAGGCTAAGCAGGCTGGATGGGGAGTCATGACATCTCACCGCAGTGGAGAGACTGAAGATACTTATATTGCTGATTTGGCTGTTGGACTTTGTACTGGACAGATCAAGACTGGTGCTCCCTGCCGTAGTGAGCGTCTCGCTAAGTACAATCAGCTTCTTAGAATCGAAGAAGAACTTGGCGCTGAAAACACCATCTTCGCTGGAAAGGGGTTCAGAACTACATCATGGATGGGTTAAATACAATAATATGTTGTAATAAAAAATAACTTATATCTGTACGTGAAACTTTTAATTTGAGTGTTATCATCGCTTGAGTGCCTCGATAGGAAGTTCAAGTTGAGACGAACAATATGAATATGCTATTTTGTCGAAATGACATTTTTTACTCAAATCCAAATATAGAAAGCACTCAATCAATTGACTGTCTTGCCTTTGATGTGCACGAATCAAAATGTGCGTATTAATGATGTTGGAAGAAGAGGTCAGCGGCGCATCTTCATCTGCAATTTTCATTTCACAGTTGATTGATCCAGAATTGTTGGGAAAAGAAATTGAATGCGAGGCTTTTTGGTTTGATTCGAGCGCGCTGTCCATCATCCATCATCATCATCATAATAACACATAAATCTAGAAATGAGTGGCGTCCACGACAAAACAATGTTCAATATTCAATATATCATAATATCATATTCCATACGACTACACCATAGATCACCGTCACAACAGTGTTCCACATTTTGAGACTGTGAATTGGCATAACCATCGCACTCAAAATGGAGAGCTGTGATCTTGCAAAGGAATACGAACATGTTGTCAAGGCATTGGAACAAATGGAAACTAGATTAAGAGTTGAAAAGAAACCTCATTTGGTTGAGCGTCCTCCGCCATTAGAAGCAGACGACTTGAAGGAGGCAAACCAAACATTAATCGACTGTCATATTAATGACGAAGGAAATCCAATGGCAATCGTGTTAGACGATGGAGCAACGATATCACTTCGAAAGCGGAACCTCAAAGTATTTTCGCTAAGCCTGTTTCCTTCATTCTCTCCTTCATTTTTCTCTTTATCTAATTTGACATTACTAGATGTGAGTAACAACGAGCTCATGGATCTCCCAGGGCTGGGCAAAATGCCTAATTTAGAGATACTAAATTTGGAGCGTAACTGGTTCAACACTCTCCCTACAGAAATCGGAAAGCTGACAAAGTTGAAGCATCTCATTGCGGCAAGAAATTTTCTCCGTCCAAACGATGCATCTTTGCTCTTTGAATCATTGAACGCATTGAAAGATCTACGCGTATTTGATCTGCTCTACAATCAAAAGTGTGGGCGTCCTCATCATCGCGATATTATAAGGGAAGAATTGAAACAATTGAGTGAAGTAAAAATGACACTGTGGGAAGAGGTCGCATCGCAACCGGGGAGCTACATTGGAAAATCTGCAGCAGAACGCAATCCACTCCTTCTTCGGAGTCAACTTGAACCTTGGGGGATTGTAATCCTTAGACGTCGATTAGTCCAAGATTTTGGACAATTACCCACGGACGCTGCTATTGTGAATCGTGCAGAAGTAATGCAACGATTATTAACGTGTTATGAGGACGAGCAGCTGGCGAATCAAGACGGCCTCGAGAAACGCAATAGAGTCCATTTGGATGGTGCTCCTGTCCCTCAAATTACTATTGATAATCTTCTTGTGGAACTTCGAGCTTGGACAGATGAAACTGGCAAAATCGCAAAGAATCGAGAGAGACCTTCGATCAATGCAAATAACTACATGATTTTAAGATCACCCAAGTTTGATGAAGCAGCTACGGAAACATTAGGTTCAACCAGGGCGTCCCGTCGAGCGATGCGGAAGACTAAGAAATTGGACAAGTATAAAAATATTTGGAAGTTGGCACAAGAGGCTCTGAGACAAGTTGATCCAGTCTTTGCTGATCGATGCACAGAAATCGCTGTAACGTATGGATTTCAAGGAAGTCCTCATCTTGATAAGCAAAACTGCGGTCCCTTTTATGGATTTTCACTTGGAGACTTTCCAGATGGACAGGGAGGAGTATGCGTTGAATGCTCTGCTCGATTAATTGCAGTAATGAACACAAAGAATAGACTTGGCAGAGTTGATGGAAGATATCCTCATTGGGTTGATCGATACGATGAAGAATCTGAACGTTACTCGCTTATTTACTATGAAACGGGAAACGCATTTGTGAAGCCAGGGCCTGCTGTTTTCTCTATTCCAAATTCTGCATAGTTAAGCTAGCTCTAGAGATAAGATGCTATTAAATAGTTTCTGTTTCAGCAATCAGAGTAAAGATACATGAAAGACTACGTATTATTTTGTTAAGTAGTGTACTGGATGTCTATATCTATCAACAATAATAATGAAATCCTTAAGCTCAGGACCCTAGAATAGAGACCTCAGACATGAAGCACATGAATCAATGCATTTCAGCAGCAGCCTAATAGAAGACTCTCGAGAATTTAGTGGTTTCCTCATTACAAACGGTGCAGCGAATTGAACCGGAAATAGTATGCTGTTTTTGTTCTAATTTGTTCACACATTCTCCGCAAAATGAAAAGTGCATGCAAGGCACAGCAAGATGGGTTCTCTCTCCGCTCTTACAAAGAACACAGGAAAAATCTTGAGTTATTGGTGATGATGATTCAGGAGTTTGGGCAGTTGAATCCTCCTCGGGGAATTGAGGATCAAAGTCATATGTGCTGGTAGTAAGATCTGACGTGTTCATATTTGCCTTGGTTGTGTTATCTATCCGGGCAGTGGCATGTGTGTGACTCGTTTTGCCAGTTGTAGCTGACTGCTCGTCATACACAGCCGGAAGGTAGCTATGATGATCTCTTTGCTCCGATTGTTGGGAAGTTGGGTTCACTTGAGTATCAGTGGATTGACTCTTTAGTTGCGAGTCTTGCATTGTCCTTTCAACGACGCCGTTCAGCACACCCTGACCCCGAATTTGCAGTGTCCTTCTATTTTTGAGTCTTTTCTGTGATTCTGATGGATCAATCGCAAGGATTCCATTAGAGTTCCTTACTGCGTTCGAATTGGCAGTAGCTTTCCATTTTTCAGCTCCCTTCACTCGTTGCTGTTCCATCTTTACCAGATCTGATTTCTTTTTTCTGTCTTGTTGCTTTCTCTCTATATCCCGGCGCTCGACTTCCTTTCGTCTTTCAGCTTCTTTCGATAGATCATTATCTTTCCGACTCTTCCCCAGTCGTAGTCTAGTTTGATCTTCGATGCCAGTAAGTGGGGCCATTGATGCTCCTGATGTGTGCCGTTGCAATTTCAACTTATCAATTTTGCTGACTTTCGAATTGGCACCAGACGAAGCTGAGCCATGTCCCTTGTTCTTTTTCTTGACAATGGATTGAAACTTGCTCTTCATTTGATTGCGAAATCCTTTGCCATTAGAAGACGAAACACTGCTATCAGCAGCAGCAGTTGGAATAGTAAAATCACCAGCCACAGCCGCTTCTGTCATAATTGTTCTAGTACTTGCCCCCTTTTGGACATCAACTTGCAACCGATCCAATTCCCACTGTCTCTTCTTCTGTAACTTATCCCCACCTGCAGAATTTAAAACATCGGGGCCATCCCCATCATGCAACAACCAGGCTGTAGCAATCGTTGAATCTGCGTCACTCCCGAATAGATCTTCTTCACTTATGGAAAATGTAAATTCAGGCTCTGCCGGTGTCAATTCCTTCTGAAACATTTTCATCGGATTAATACGTGTCTTTGTATTTGTATTTGTATCACCCAGATTCCTAGTTGAAGAAAAGACAGACATATCTACTAGCTTCGTTGACCCCCTGGCCTTGCCATGAAAGGGACTATTAGCATTCCCAACGTTCTTGACAGATGCACAATCCACAGAAGTTTCTGAACAAGGAGTGCCAATGTTGTTATTGGGTTCATCATAGAAGTACTCTGATTTGCCATTGTCATCATCGTCAAAGTTGACAGCATATATGCGTCCCTTCAATTCCGCTGGCAATTGCCGTTCTTTGATCTCACCCTTTTTCAATGTTGCAACAACGTTCGTCTCACCATTGGATGCCATGCATACTTCCACTTGTTCCTGTTCCATGAAGGAATCAACGTCAATAGGCCCCAAAGATCGTTCCGATTTGGACGACTCCGTTTTGCTCATTTGGAAAGGAAGTGAATTATTGATCTTGGTATTCTTTCGTTGAATTCCAATCTCTGCACGAGTCGGTGTACCAAAACAACTATTTTTCTGTAACAATCCTCTTCCTCTCCTAATGGGTGTCCCTTCGGCACTGAGCTTTCCCCTGTGCGGAGGCGAATCTGATAATTTACAATATTGAAGGTTCTGAAGATGGTTCTCGTCGTCGTCGTCCAAGTCATCTTCTTCTTCATCACTGCTAGATGAGTTCCCTCCCTTAAACTTTGTGGGGCTACACTTTTTCTTCTTGAAATGATTGTGATGATTCTCTTTGACTTCCGCGTTGAATAGATCAGCAGCCGAACCAGCGGAAGGGGCGTTATCCGCTACAGACCATTCGTAAAGAGTGTTGGCGCCAATGGTGCTGTCGTCATACCCTGTAGGAATGGAAATAACAGAGTTACTGCTGACGTTTGATGGTTGTTGCGGCTTGGGCGGTTTTTGCCTGCTTCTTCGAAAAGGACTTGTGTCATTTTTGTCTGATCGCTTGGGTCCTCGTTGCAGTATCCCCATGAGCTTCATTTTGAATTTTTGGGTATTGACTGAGCTGACTTGCCTTGCCTTGCCTTGACTAGCTGAAAGGGAAAGGAGCGCTAAGAGCTAACTTGTGGAGTAGCAGGATACCAGGATACTAGGAGGTAATGCTAAGCCGTCAAAGAAACAGCCAACCAAGCAAGAGGGTCTGATATTTGATAATTAATCAAAGGTCAATGTTTGCTGCTGCTGTTGTATCAGGGTAAATCCTATGCCAGAATTCAAAGTCACTTTCCAGTCTTGGGGGGTCGGGTTGAAGTTGATTCTTATGACGGTAAGTCGCGTTACAACTTAGTCACAAAGATTATTTGTGACGTTTGGAATACAACTGGAACTGATGATTCCTGATAGATGCCAGCGTAGATGTTATCAAAGTAATGGAATGGTACATAGCCTTTGAAGATCTAATTCATGCCTTAATATCACTACCGGTATGATGACCTTTGTTGTTGATACAAGATCTGGTCGTGTGTGATACTTGCACTATTATAAAATTTTATGTTTTTGTCGATTGTGTCCGTTGTAGGTAATTCGTGTATTGTATAGCTACGGTCGGTTTTATGCGCAGCGGCGGGATTGCTTGTTCAAATTCGTTTCTGGTTTCAGTCACTTTTTAATTATCGACATTTTGAACAAGCTGGAACAACAAACTGATATAAATATCTGACACCCACATGCATGCCTGCCTACGATCGTACCTGCCTAAGTACCAATCATGGAAGTGAGATTGCATTCTATATGCAACAATATTTTCGTTTACTCTAATCACTCAGATAAATAAAGATACTTGAACTTGCTCAAGGGCAACACGTGCACAAGATATGCATCACTGAATATCATC
>Ga0306864_1000307_pt1 | contig 23573 bp, 19 predicted proteins | sample AntRauTorckE5430_FD_190448 | JGI IMG/M metagenome (GOLD analysis project Ga0306864, IMG submission 190448) | Saline lake microbial communities from Rauer Islands, Antarctica - Metagenome Torckler E5 #430 (v2) (version 2) | ecosystem: Environmental > Aquatic > Non-marine Saline and Alkaline >...
CGAGGAAACAGCAGCGGGTACCGATCCACTGAGTTCTGATACTGATGGCGATGGTTTAAATGACGGCGAAGAAGAAACTGGTGTGGATGATCTATCAACGCCACTAGTAGCCACTACTACCTCTGGTTCGTCAAACCCATGTGATCCAGAGCCTTCAGTTGGTACCTGTGATCAGGACAACGACGGTTTGACCAACGACGAGGAAGCAACGTTGGGTACCGACGCACTGAGTTCTGATACTGATGGTGACGGCTTAAATGATGGCGATGAAGTAATGGTGGTGGGTACCGACCCACTGAATCCTGATACTGATGGTGATGGCTTAAATGACGGCGAAGAAGAAACGGGTGTCGATGATCTATCAACGCCAGTAATGGCCACTGCTACTTCTGGTTCATTAGACTCCTGTGACCCAAGCGCTACGGTTGGCATATGTGATCGGGATAACGATGGCTTGACCAACGACGAGGAAGCAACAGTGGGTACCGACCCACTAAATCCTGATACTGATGGTGATGGCTTAAATGATGGCGAAGAAGAAACTGGTGTCGATGATCTATCAACGCCAGTAATAGCCACTGCTCCCTCTGGTTCATTAGACTTATGTGATCCTCATTCAAACTCTGCTGTTTGTATCGCCCAGCTACAGGTAAAAGTAGCCTTACAAGGTTCTTTGTTTGATACTGGTTTGTCACTGATGCGTGATGACTTGCGTTCAGGAGGCTTCCTACCAGTGACTGAGCCGTATTCAGGATTAGCCGGCCGTTTTATACACTTTGGTGATGGTGGTGAGGAAACCACCACTTCTGCTGTACTTATGGCTAACGCCGGTACGCCTAATGCTATCGTTGATTGGGTATTTGTTGAACTACGTGATGTAACGGATCCTTCGATTATTGTTGAAACGCGTTCAGCGCTGCTTCAGCGAGATGGAGACGTTGTTGATGCAATGGACGGAACGTCTGCATTGATGTTCAATGGTATCGCTGGAGACAGTTACCATGTCGCTGTGAAACATCGTAATCACCTTGGAGTAATGACTGCTGATAGTGTGATCCTCACTTCAACGGGTACGGTTGTTGACTTTACTACCGCTACCGCTGCTGATTTGTATGATTTGCCTGGAGCGATTAATTACGATGGAGTTGAGCAGGTCACGGTTAATGGTATTCAGGCACTTCGGGCCGGTAATGCCATCGTGGATCATAAGTTGAAGTACCAAGGACCAAATAATGATAATACACGTGTCCTAGTTAGCATATTAGGCCACCCAAGTAATACGTCATTTTCCTACAACTTTGATGATTCTAGAGGCTATGACCTTTCGGATATTAATATGGATGGACTAACTAAGTTCCAGGGTGACAAGAATGACATAGGTTATATCTTCCTGAATATACTCTTCAATTATTCCCTTAATACCGGAGTCTTTAACTATGACTTACTTATCGAGCAGCTGCCATAAGGACCGTCAATTCAATAATTATTCAATTTTGCTACGCGGTTACCTCGTGGTGCAACTTACCATCGCGGATTACTATTTATCGGTAAAATAGGAGTCATCCCGAATTTTGGCGATGACAAGAAATTAGGCCTTTTGTGTATTTTCGAGGAGTTACCACACTTCAAGAAAAGCACAAGAGGCCTATGGTTTTAAAGTTACTGCAAGATAAAGCAACCACTCTCATAAAGTGAAAAGCGGGTTCATCCCTTCTGTGTCAGGTAGATTGTTATACTCGTCAGATCTGGATGCTGCTATTGATAAACGACTGCTGGTTTCTTTTAAACTATTCGTTGCCATTCTGGTGTTTCATGACCGCTGTATGTGGCTTCCGTTTTCTTAAATCGGAGCTGGGCCAAAATCATAGATATCCTGAATAACTTGAACTACCGCCAAGCCTTCATTGGCCGGGGTTGCTACTTCTGCTTTCCCGTTAAGTACGTTGACGACATTGTCGATAATGAAGTGGTGGTTGGCGGCTGATCCGGTGTACTGCCCGTAATTATTGGCCGGGCTACTGGGGGGTAGATCGGGAAAGGTCAGGCCTTCTACGTGGCAGTGTCTCACCTCATTCATGTACTGTCCTCCTAGTTTTATCGTGCCTCGCTCACCAATGGCGGTTAGAGTAGATTCGAAATTCTGGTCCCAGATCGCCGTGCTGAAGTTTAGGCTGCCAAGGGTGCCTGGCCCTAAAGAAAAATGGACGACTCCGGTGTCTGCGAAAACGTGTAGGTCTTTGTGGTTTTGGTTGGCGAAACGTGCGGAGTGTATTCTTACGTCACCGAAGCACCAGCAGAGGAGGTCAATGAAGTGTGCAAACTGGGTGAAAAGCACGCCACCATCCAGCGCTTTGTCGCCGTGCCAAGGGTGTGGTTTTCCGTCGGGTGGCAAGGTGTAGTAGCGGTGGTCCCGGTTCCAGAAACAGTTGAGATGAACCTGGAGAATAGTGCCCATTACGCCCGCATCGATTTGCTCTTTGAACCAGGTGGAGGCAGGGCTATAGCGATTTTGCATTACACCGAAGACCTGTTTGTTTGCATCTTTTGAGGCTTTAATAATCGCCTTGCAATCAGCGACGCTGAGCGCGAGTGGCTTCTCAACGACTACATGTTTCCCCGCTGTCAGGAATTGAATAGCCTGTTTGGCGTGCAAGCCGTTCGGTGTGCAAATACAAACCACTTCGAAATCGATAGCGGAGGCTAATAATGCGGTTGTATCTTCAAACAGGGGTACGTTTTCGGATAGTCTGGCCGTCCAGTTCAACTGGTCTTCCGGTAAGGGGTCGCAAACGGCGACCAGCCGGGCAGATTCCTGTGCCTTGATTAGCGCAGCGTGTCTGCGACCGATGTGACCGAGGCCAACGACGGCGAATGAGATGACTCTTTTAGATGATCCGATAATGGCGGCTTATTTAACAAGGCAAAAGTAGGAAGATTCTGGTTCACCTTAGCGGCAGCACCTCGTTGTCGACTAGTAAATAAATCTTATCGCTTTCGGGGCAAGTAGCTCTCCCGTCGGCGTTGAAGGACAGCCTTCCGCCGGCAGCACTTATCCATCCGATTTGTCGGGCGGGGTTGCCGACGACGAGGGCGTAGGCGGGTACATTCTTTGTTACTACGCTTCCGGCACCGACGAAGGCGTGGTGTGCGAGATGTGTCCCACAAACGATTACGGCATTGGCACCGATGGTTACACCGTTGTCCAGCCGGGTAGGGAGGTATTCACTTTTACGATTTACTGCTGAGCGTGGGTTGAGTACGTTGGTGAAAACGGCTGAAGGCCCAATGAAAACGTTGTTGCCACAGGTGACGCCGGAGTAAAGGCTCACGTTATTCTGGACTTTGCAGTTACACCCTAGTTTTACGCCCTGGGCAACGAAGACATTTTGCCCCAGAGAGCAGTCTTTACCGATTTCACAACCTGGCATGAGGTGGCAAAAGTGCCAAACTTTGGAACCTGACCCTATGATCGCTCCGGGGTCAACAATGGCAGTTTCGTGAACATAGTAGGACATTGTTGCATGGGCTTCGCCCTTTTTAGGTGCTTTACTTTTAGACGGGCTTCCCATTTTCAGCTGTGCGGGTTTTGGTCTTAGGAGCGACTTAGAAGAAGGCTAATAGTCCTAGGCCGCCCAGGAGGAAGAACTTTAATTGGGTGCTGAGTCGGTGATAATCCAGAGCATTTTTCGCTTGCGCAAGTTGAAAGAGAATGTAGGCGAGCCCAATGATGAGGAACCCGATACACGCCAGCATGGGCGGTGCCAGAAAGGCAGGCCAGCCAAGAAAAATGGGACAGAGGATTGCGACGATCACCATCAGCCCGAAGAGGATACCAAGTTTGTGGCTTAGCGAAACGCCCCACATTACCGGAATGGTGCGGCGGCCGACTTCGCGGTCTCCACGGATGTCTTCCAGGTCTTTAACCAACTCGCGTAGGAGGGTAGCGACAAAAGCGAAGACCATGAAGAGAACGGATACACGCAGGGCATTTGCGCCTAGTTCAGGGTTGGTGGAGATCAGCTGGCGCACACCTTCGCGCTCCGCAAGGAGCAGAATCCCCGGGACTCCGGCGCAATAGACTGCGACCATTACATTACCTAGTACGGGAACCCGTTTCATGCCGATACTGTAGATAGACAGCATTCCTACGGCTAGTGGGAAGATCCACAGGAGGTGCCGTTCTTCAAGCCGGTAGGCAAGTAACTGGCTAATCATGAAAGCGGAAAGGATACAAACACCATAAAACCACATTACGGTGGTCCGGCCGAGGCGTTCGACCGGATTAGTATCTGGCCGGTTAATACCGTCAGTCGCTACATCTTGTAAATCGTTGATGAGGTAGCCGGAGGCCGTGATGAGCAGCGTAATGGTGACCAGTTCGAACAGCTTCCAGGGGCTAAGCGCATTGACAATCTCTTCCTGCTGAAAAGCAGGTAGTAATACGCGATAGAATACCAGTAACTGCGTAGCTGCAACGACCAGGAGGTTGGGGAATCGTAAGACCTTTAAAACATCTAAAATCGGATAACTTGACATACGGCGGCAAGGTACGAAGAGTTGTTACAAGAGTGGGAAGAGGTCTAGTGGTTAAAGTGGTTGAAAGAGTTCCAGCTTGGTCGTGTCTGAAACTCTTGCAGCCCTTGTTGACTTCACTAATTAACGTGAGGTGCGCAGTCTGTGTTTTTAAATCACCTTGATAGCCAGACCGTTAGAAGCTAGTAATTAGCGGTGAGGACAAGCTCGTGCGCCCTAACTTTAAAACCATAATTAAATGAGGAACACACTGAATTCTCAGTGTGTTCCTAGGATTACTTACTTAAGTAAAGCTCTACTGATTACCATTTTTTGAATTTCGGAGGTGCCTTCGCCGATGGTGAGTAACTTACAATCGCGGTAAAATTTCTCAGCGGGGAACTCTTTCGTGAAGCCGTAGCCGCCGAATATCTGAACGCCCTCGTTGGCGCAACGTACGGCTACTTCACTGGCAAAAAGTTTTGCCATGGCCGAAACTTTGGTGACGGGAAGGTGCGCGTCTTTGAGGCGACCTGCTTCACGGATTAGGAGTTCGGAAGCTTCTAGTTCAGTCGCCATATCGGCAAGTTTGAAGCTGATGGCCTGGAAGCGGCTGATGGCTTTACCAAATTGCTCGCGCTCCTTGCTGTAGGCCAATGCGGCGTTGAAGGCGCCCCGAGCGATGCCGAGGCTGAGGGCGGCGATGCTAATGCGGCCACCGTCGAGGATTTTCATGGACTGGATGAACCCTTCACCAACCTCGCCCAGAATACGATCTGCTGGTAGGTGGCAATCTTCAAAGATCATTTCAGCGGTTTCGCTGGCGCGCATGCCCAGTTTGGCTTCTTTTTTGCCTCCGCGGAATCCCTTATCTCCTCGCTCTACAACGAAGGCCGTCATGCCGTGGCTGTCGAGCAATTCTCCGGTACGAACGATGACTACGGCTACCTCTCCACTAAGGCCGTGGGTGATAAAGTTTTTAGCACCGTTGAGGATGTAGCTTCCGTCTTCTTGTTTTTCGGCAACGGTACGCATCCGGCCCGCGTCTGAGCCGGTGTTCGGTTCGGTCAGGCCCCAGGCACCAACGTGCTCACCGGAAGCTAATTTTGGCAGGTATTTTACCTTCTGCACTTCGGTGCCAAAGGTGAGGATGTGGTTGGTACAAAGTGAATTGTGTGCAGCCAGGCTCAGGCCGATGGAGCCGCAGACCTGGGATATCTCATCAATGATGGTGATGTACTCGGCGTAACCCAGGCCGGTACCACCGTATTCTTCAGGAACAAGAATGCCCATGAAGCCGTAGTCTCCCATTTCGGAAAAAAGCTCGCGGGGGAAGTGCTCGCGCTCATCCCAGTTCATTACGTTAGGCCGGATGTGGGCCTCGGCGAAATCGCGGGCGCTTTGGCGAATCATTGCCATTTGTTCTGCGTTGGGCGTTGGAGAAACGGTAGTTACCATGAATTTAGCTTGATTGGTGAGGACTGAGGTAGTGCCAGGCTGTAGATTATAAACTGTGGTGGAACGACAGCACGGCTTTGGATGGATATAAAGTAAAGAGCGTTCAGAGGTAATTGTTCGCTAAGGTAGCGGAAAGGTAGGCTTAGGAATCGTAAAAAAAGACAGTTTGTTTAGGTTTTATTTTTTCTTCCCTAGCTGATTGGAAGGAAAACACCCGGCGGCCAGGCCCAAGTGTAAGCGTCGGAACCGTTTTGTTGTCAGGCGCTGACGTAGATACTTCGGCTACGCTCAGCAGAACTATAAAGTGAGATATTTAAGAAGTGGAGTGGCGGCGGAGGGTACACTCCTTCGGTATCAGAACACTCTGGGCGTTCCTTAACTAAGTTGAATTGACCGGGGTGCAGGGAGAATCTGAAAAGCCTTCCTTGCATCCCGCGGCCGCGCCTTATTCATAAACGTAAAGCAACAAAGGCCGCATTAAGGGCGTCCAGTAAATAAACGAACCAACATGCCTGATAACCCCTGGAAGACATTGACTACTTCCGTTCCTTACGACAACCCCTGGATAAGGATTGAGCACCACGAAGTGCTCAATCCTTCAGGGAATCTTGGTATATATGGTCTGGTAAAGTTTAAGAATCACGCTATTGGCATCGTTCCGGTAGATGACGAAGGCTTTACCTGGCTGGTAGGTCAGTATCGTTATGCGCTGGGTTCTTACGAATGGGAAATTCCCGAAGGCGGCTGTCCCGTCGGAACAGACACACTGGATACTGCGAAGCGCGAGTTGAAGGAAGAAACCGGCCTGGTTGCTAGTGAATGGACCAAATTAATGGACTTCCACCTCAGCAATTCCGTAACCAACGAATATGGCGTAGCCTACCTCGCTAAAAAGCTGAGCCAGGAGGTTGCGGAACCGGAGGAGACCGAAGACCTGACCCTGCGCCGGATCCCGCTGACCGAAGCCATACAGATGACTTTGGACGGGCGGATCAGGGACGCACTTAGCATTATGGCTTTGCAGCGGGTTGCCCTTTTGGGGAGTCGCTAATTCGTAAATTCAGTAAGGGAGACGACAAAAGCCCGATTCGAAATGATTTTCTGCCACGCTTAGGGGGAAGCTTACATTTTGGTGTCCCGATGATAGAATGGCCGCGCAAAAAGGTGCGCACACCTGGTCCGGCCAAACATTTTCTGCTTTGGGATTATAAAATTTGCCTTACGTATGACTATCACCACAAAAACCAACCTTCTCGAACAATTTCCTCTTTTTGACGCACTGACACCGTCCGAAAAAAACCGACTGTCAGAAGCTATGGAATTTCGCAGCAAAGCGCGTTACTCCGTGATTTACCAGCCGGGAGAAACCAGCGAGCATATTTACTTGCTTTGTAAGGGCGCGATAAAGATTAGTACGCATAGTAATGAGGGAAAGGAAGTCATTAAGCAACTGATTCATCCCGAAGCAATCTTTGGAGAATTAGCCCTAGTAGGGGAGAGTACCCGCAACGAAACTGCGCAATCGCTTAAGGAGGAGGTCCACTATTATACCATCCGTACTGCGGATTTTCAGCAGATTCTGGCCCAGAACACTACCGTTAGCCAGCAACTACTCCAACTCTTCGGCCAACGGATGATGGCGGCCGAGAGTAAGCTTGAAAACCTGATTTTTAAGGATGCGCGTAGTCGCATCGTTAACTTCCTGCACGAGGTTGTTCAAAAGCGGGGCCGTCAGGTTGGTTACGAAATGTTGCTCAAGCATAGCCTGACCCATCAGGATATCGCCAATATTACCTGTACTAGTCGTCAGACGGTTACGCTGGTACTTAATGATTTGCGTAAGGAGAACCTTATCTACTTTAACCGTGGTCGTATTTTGGTGCGCGATATGGAGAACCTGAAGGCCTGCGCGGCGTAAGAAAAACGAAAATAGGACGTTGAGCCTATCTGGACGGCTTCAATAACCACATTTCGGTGCAGGCTTATGCTAATCCTAGCCAGGCGGCCAACGGGGCTGGCTTTGTGGTGATTCGTCTTAATCAGGAGCGTAAGGAGGTCACCTTTGAGTACTGCCTCCGTAATGCGGACCTGGGCTCACCGGATGCTGAGCAATTTCCGGGGTCGCTGGTGCTGGTGGAGCTTTAAGGATGCGTTAAGGATACCACCGTTTCGTTTCAGGAGCAACTAAAGTGATGGGCAAGGTATCTTTCCTAAATTTAAGCCGGGTAAGCACACGTTGAGTAATTTTGCCCGTAACTATTACTATCCTCCATGTCAAGAATAACGCTCCTTTCCCTACTGATCATTTTTACCCTTACGGGCTGCTACACCCTCAGTGGCATCTCTATCCCGACCGGCGTAGAGAAGGCATACGTGCCACTGTACATTGATAACGCCCTGGGTGCTCCGCCGACTTTGTTCATTGACATGACGGAAGCGCTGCGCAATAAGGTCCGCGATGAGGCCCGGCTGGAGATCACGGAAGACGATCCGGACGTCGAGATGAAGGGGACGCTTGTAGACTTCCGTGTATCCGCAGAAGGAGCGAGCCCCGGTAACGAAACGGCAGCCTTCGCCAAGCTCAACCGGCTAACCATCGTGGTAGCCATTGAGTATAAAAATCTCCGTGACGAGGCTGATGAGGGCTGGAGGCAGAATTTCTCCAACTACTACGACTTTCCCGCTACTCAGACCCTGGCTTCCGTACAGGAAGAGGCCATTGAGGATATTACCAAGCAGATTAACGAGAAAATCTTTAATAAAGCGTTTGCTGAAGATTGGTAGGAAGTAGGCAGCATAGCTTCTACACCACCAGCAACCGATATCCCACACCGTGCACCGCCTTAATCTCCAGGCCTTCGGTTTCCACAAGCATCTTACGTAGCCGCGAGACGAATACATCAAGGCTACGGCCGGTGATGATGCCCTCTTCCCCCCAAACGGCTTCGTTAATATCTGCCCGGGCGAGAACCTCATTGGGTCGGTTGGCGAAAAAGCCGAACAGCTTTGCTTCACGGTAAGTAAGCTTGTGCTTGCTGTCGCCGACGGTAAGAAGGTGATTATTCTCGTCGAAAGTACAGTCACGGCCAAGCTGAAGGTAGTCACGTTGGCCGACGACAAGCTGAAGTGCCGGTTCTAGCTGTTGCTGAGGTGCTGGAGTCAGCTGGCCTGCAAAAAACAAGAGTACGCCAAACCCACCCAGTAACCAGGTGAGGAAGGGCGTACCCGCTTGCTGCTGCGCAGGGAAGGCAAGACCAATGTTGGCGCAACGGGTTTCTTGGTCTCTTCCCGCACAAGCCGCATCGCCTTCTCCGTGGGAACCTTCATCCGCTCGGACACCGGGCCAGAGGCTGCCGAGGAACACCTTACCTGACCCACAATCCTCAAGGGTCAGGGTGTAATCAGCGCGTATGCCGTAATCAGAAAGTACCACGCGGGCAATTTGATGGAGGGTGTCGTAAACGATGTTTCGCTCCAGACGAAGCAGTAGGGTACCGTTATCACCTTCCTCAACGGCGGGGATTCTAGTCGAGACATCACCGATGAGCGAAAGGTAGTCGTGTCCGATCTGCCGCAGCGCTAGGGAGGTCTTTTGGTTGGTGGCGGTGGGGGCCGGCCACAACGCACTCGTCAGCGTTAGCAGCACCAGCAGCAGGCCTGTTGCCTGAGAAAGACGAAGTAACCACTTGTTCATACTTACAAAAGTACGACCTTAAATAGTACGTAACTTTAGTTTTACCAGGCCTTTACATCCTTTTACATTTAATTTCGGGCTTCGCCTGCAAGTGCTCCTACCTTGCGGATATCAAAATTAGCCACTATGAAATTATTCGCTTTCTTCTTATACATTGTGTCTTTCGGAGTTCTCGCCGAGGCTTCATTTCCTGCAGATCCACCGAATATTTACCGGAGTACGGACCAGGGCGAAAACTGGACCCCGTTCGCGGAGGGGCTTCCTGAGGGCGCGAGCGCAGGTGCAATGTTAGAACATGAAGGCAGGCTATTGTTAGGGACCGATTTCAACGGCTTCTACGTCCTATCTGCTGGAGCGCAATGCTGGGAGTCGCGCAATATAGGCTTGCCCGTGAAAATCAATATCAACTCCGTTGCCGCGAAGGGAGATATTATCGTTATCGGGACCTACCACGGCCGGATCTACACTTCCCGCGACGCTGGCCGGCACTGGCAGAGCTTCGTGTTCGGCTTCATGGGCGGATCGGTCAGAGCACTGTATTTCCATGGTGACATCCTGATTGCTGGGACGGACAACGGTATCTACCGCTCCTTCGATAAGGGCACCACCTGGCATCAAACGGGCGACCTTGTGCAGGTAAATAGCCTCGCTGAATTCGACGGCAAACTCTACGCCGCCCGCCGCGATGGCATCGTGGTGAGTGAAGATGATGGTAAGAACTGGTCCTTCGTCTACTCCGACCGGACGGTATCTCGTCTCCTCCCGGCAGACGGTAAACTGTACGGCTTCGCAATGGGTGAACACATCCTCCGGACCAAGAACGGTGAATTATGGGAGCAGCCACTGATGGTCATTCCGGGTGCTTCACGCAAGAGCCTACCCGCCGCACTTTGGGGAGGGCTTAAGCCTTCGGTGCCTGGTGTTGACATGCCCGTTCGCTCCATTACGGAGACGTCGACGGGCTGGTTCTTGAGTATGTCTACGGGGTGCTAAATCCTTATCCGAATTACGGAAAGCAACACTTTTTACCGCCTGAGCGGCCTTTAATAATACCTCCAACGTCTGCCACTTCTCCCCCGCAGAGGGGAAACCCAGCAATCACTATCCCCCCAATAACTAATGAAAGCAAAATACCATCACTCTATTATCCTTAAGGGGAGCTTCTGGACCAGCTGCTCCGGCGACTTATTTCGGCTGGAAGGGGTGGAGGTTGTCAACGTTACGCAGGATGGACGTTGGAAGCAAACGTAGAGGCGTCTGACCCTTTTTTAGCGCTCAATTCGCGTTATCTAGTCATTTCAGCAATCCAAAACTATGAAAACATTAATGAATACTTTTATCCTACTTCTCATTGCAGGCACCGCCCTAACGGCCCAGCACTCGTACGGCCCTTATAGCCCGAAGGTAACCATCAAGCAGGAGGTTGGGAATGCCAACATTACCATCGAAACCGATCGACCGATCGCCCGCGGCCGGCGAATCTTTGGCGGTCTCGTTCCCTACGATAAACTCTGGCATACTGGCGCTGGTGGATCGTTCATTACTATCGACAAAGACGTAACCATTGCCGGGCAGTTTGCGCCAGCCAGTAGGTACGGCCTGTACGTAATCCCAACTAAAAAAGAGTGGACGATCATCCTAAGCCGCAACTCCGTGATGCCCGATTCCCCTGACTACAACCCTGAAAAGGAGGTGCGGGTATGCATCCCGGTAACCAAGCCCGGCCATTTCTACGAAGCTTGGAGCATTGAGCTGGACCTCACCCCCGGTAGCGCCGAAATGTACCTTTCCTGGACGGACGTGCAGGTAAATATCCCGATTGAAACATCACTGACTACAGAAAATAGTGCTTTCATCGATAGCCTGGCTGCCGCTCCGCTCTCAACTCATCACGAGGAGTATTACCGGGCGGTTAGCTACCTGAATTTTAATAAACAGTCGATGGATAAAGCCGTTGCGTTTGCGGAGCACATTATTACGCTAGAGGAGAAAGACAGTTACTACATCTACGAGACCCTGGCGGAGGCGTACCAACACCTGGGCGAAAAGGACAAGGCATTGGCGGCGGTGAAAACGGCCAAAGACATCCTCCCGCGTGAGTTCCCCGGGCAAACGGAGACAATAAGTATTATTACGAAGAGGCTGGAGGAGAGACGGGCGGAGATTGAGAAGATAGAATAGGTGGCGCGGACGCGGGTACTTCTGCTACGCTCAGCAAAGCTGCAGTGGAGAGATTAAGGGCTACGTCTCACGACTTTCTCTTCCGGTGCGTCTTTTTAAACGGGCGTTAGCTCAGGTTGAAAAGTTAGCTTCGCTGCTATTGCGCAGTCATCGGAGGTGTAAAGTTGCTTCGTACAACTAACTCTATTAATATCGTGTTTAACCTACAAGCGCTTGTACCCTAAACCGCAAGCGCGTAATTTTGCACCGTGCGCATCCGTAAATTCACAAGGCGGTTAACTCCCTGGCTAACGTTCTACCTTCTGGTAGTAAGCGTTGGTCTGCCGTTGCAGCGTGTGTACTGCGCGTGTGTGGGTGAATCAGCCCTAGTCTTACCCGGTAGCGAACACGAATGCGGAGCTCACGCCCCGCAAATAACCGAGCATGACCACCACCAGATGGCCTGCTGCCTGGTCACTAAAGACTGCCAAAAGCCGGAAGCTACTGACCATAAATGTGGTTCTAGCGAAGTAGTCATGGCCGCTCTTAATGCAGATTTTTTGCTGGAGACGGTAGGTGATTATGCGGATATTGCTACCCTCACAACGATGCCCGATTGGCCGGTTTATCGCCCTTTGGCAGCGCGGGTAGTTGCAAAGACACGCCCGATCCGCGGCCCCAATCCGCCCGCCCGATCCGCCGGTAGAGACCTGTTAGTAGCCCATCAGACTTTTTTGATTTAGCGACCTGTTCGGCAGCCTTGAGGCTGCTGTTCCTCCGCCTTAAGGCGGAGACGAAACTCTTGTTTCCAACAACGCTAAATCTAGAGACCAATGTTATTCCAACCTCCTTTGCACCTGCGCTCGCGCCTGCTGCTTCCTTTTATCCTTTTTCTACTCACGCCTTTACTCCATGCCCAAACTCACGGCGAAGTTTTCGACGCCGACGACTATCCGCTCGTAGGCGCCACCGTAAGGTGGGCCGACGGTAGCGGAACTACCGTGGACGTCGACGGCCACTTTCACCTGCCGGAAAAACTTAACCAAAACCAATTTGAGATCAGCTACCTCGGCTTCGCCACCCGCGAATTTCTGACCGATACGCTGGAGTTCCCCCTGCGGATTGTGATGATTGAAAAAGGAACTGCTCTCGGCGAAATCCAGGTGACCGCCCGCGACGGTGGCCGTTCAGCCAGCCTACTTAAGGCCCGTAACATCGAGACCATCTCCAGTAAGGAGCTGCGTAAAGCACCTTGCTGCAGCCTCGCCGAAAGCTTCGAGAACAGCCCGGTGGTAGACCTTACCTACGGTGACCCATTGACCGGCCGCCGCGAAATCCAGATGCTTGGCCTGCGTGGAAACTATACCCAACTAACGCTTGAAAAGCGGCCGATGCTGGACGGGCTGGCCAGCCCCTTCGCCCTTGATCTCATTCCCGGTCCCTGGGTCAATAGCATCCAGATCGGTAAGGGCAGCGGCTCCCTCGAATCCGGAGCTTCTGGCCTGACTGGAGAGATCAATACCGAACTGATCAAGCCTACCAACGGCCCGAAAGCTTACGTGAACCTCTTCGCTGGTAGCCAGGGCAGGGGCGAAGTGAACCTGCTGGGCAACACCCAAATTAGTAAAACACTCTGGCTCGGAGGTGCGGCCCACGGCAGTCTTACCGAGAACGGTCAGGACCACGACGATGATGGCTTCAAGGATATGCCCGATCGCCGTACGGCGGTTGGCTTGCTTCGCCTCTTCCGTCAAGGAGGAGACAACTGGGAAGGCCAGTGGAGCGTTCTTGGCGCCCGCGACCGCCGCACTGGTGGTCAGCAAGACGTAGCCAATCCTTACCTCATCGATCAGGATAACCGTCGGGTCGAAGCCTGGGGAAAAACGGGTTACTTTGGCTTTAATAAACCCTGGCAAAGCATCGGCTTCATCTACAGCGGAAGCTACCACGAAATGAACAATCGCTACGGACTGAAGTTGCACCAAGGCGAACAGAAATCCGGCTACCTGAACGCCCTTTACCACACCCGTATTGCTAACGATAACCACCAGATCAGCATTGGTGGAACGGCCCGGATGGATGACTTTACCGAGGTCTTTGACGAGACGAACTACAGCCGCTCCGAAAACACCGTTGGTGCCTACGGTGAATATACCTTCAGCTGGGAAGAAGCGCGGGAAGGCCGCAGCTTTCGCGCGTTGACGGCCATCCTCGGCCTGCGCGCAGACCGTCATAATCTGGGCGGTACCCAGCTCAGTCCGCGTCTAAACGTGAAGTACAACCCCAACGAACGTTCGGCCATCCGTCTCAGCATCGGTCGTGGTTGGCGTTCTCCAAACCTGTTGGTGGACAACCTGAACTGGCTGCCCAGCAGCCGAACCGTCACCGGTCTTGGCATCCCTACAGAAGGTGACGGTTCCGAAAACCCCGGCTTCCGCGGCCTGGAATCCGCCTGGAACTACGGTGTGAATTATACCAGAGACTTCCTCATTGCTGGAAGAGAAGGCCAAATCGTTTTTGACTTCTTCCGCACCGATTTTGAGAACCAACTGATCGTCGACGCGGAACAGGACATCGAAACCTTGCGCATCTACCAGCTGGACGGCAAGAGCTTCGCCAACAGCTTCATGGTGAGTGGTAATTACGAAATCCTCCCGCTGATCGACGTGAAGCTGGCCTATAAATACAACGACGTACGACAAACGTACGACGGCAAAGGCCTGCGCGAAGTACCCCTGACACCGAAGCACCGCGCCTTGGCTACCCTCGGCTACGACGGCCCTCGCATCAAAGCCCATCTCAACTATCAGTGGACCGGCGAACAACGGCTGATCGACTTCGACCAAATCCCCGAAGACGTCGTCGTAGCGCACCCACAGCGCTCGCCCGCCTTCGGCTTACTGAGCTTTAACATGACTTACGTAGCGAACGCTAAAACAGAGTTCTATGCCGGTGGCGAAAACCTGACGAATCGTACGCAGCGACAAGCCATCATCGGAGCTTTGTCTCCGTTTGAAGGATACTTTGATGCCACGCAGGTTTATCAGCCGCTCTTTCAGCGCCGCGCTTACGTTGGTGTTCGCTGGACTCTGGAGTGAGTTGCAGAGTATGTGAGTTATTGAGTTGCTGCCGCCGCGAACGGTACTTGCGGCAGCTAACGCTCTAACTCACTCCCTAACAAATTCTTATCTTTACCAATCAAACAACAATAACCATGCGTAACCTATTCCTTTTCGTCGCTCTCTTCGGTTTTCTCGCCATGGCGGCGCCCCCCAAGAAAATCGTCATCCAGACGAATGCCATCTGCGGCATGTGCAAAACCAACATCGAAGAAAGCCTTGGTGCGCTCGAAGGCGTGAAGAAGGTCGAGCTTGACCTGGTGACCAAGAAGGTCAAAATTAAATTCGACAATAAGGTCCTCGACGCAGCCACCCTGCGCCAGGCCATCGCCAACACTGGCTACAATGCCGACGACGTAGTAGCCCGGCCTAAGGCTCAGGAAGCCCTAGCTGCTTGTTGTAAGCCCAAAAAGGATGCCTGTTGTGCGGATAAGACCAAGGCTTGTGCTGAGCCTGAGTAGTTACCGCTCCTTCGGGAATTGAAAAACCGCCACCGGACATTGTCTGGTGGCGGTTTTTTTCGTTGGGGTGCTGCCGCAGGTGCAGTACCGTGTAGCGATCAAGGGTGCCATCATAAATGGACTAAGGGACGCCGTAGAGCATGTTCTACAACCACGTTGGTGACCTATTTTCTGGTTAAACAGGTAAGGTCAAGTTTCAGCCTTACCTTTCCTCCAACAATTATGCCGTCGATGTTACCGACGGTTTCACCAGCTGGTTTGGGGTTGGTGGCAATCTGTACTTCAGTGGTCACAACTTAAAGCTCTCTGTGAAATACGCACGCCAAAAGTGCCCTAGCCGTCTAGGGTATGATTTACTTGTAATAATTAAAGCAAAACTTACTGCTCATGCCACTCGATAAAAAAGCCAACGCTGCGGCGTACTGGAAGGAGAATATCCGCTACCTGACCATCCTGCTCATCATCTGGTTTATCGTCTCCTACGGAGCGGGAATCTTATTCAAAGAGCCGCTTGACAACTTCCGACTTGGCGGCTTCAAGCTGGGTTTCTGGTTCGCTCAGCAGGGTTCCATTTATGTTTTTGTAATCCTGATTTTCGTGTACGTTCAGCTGATGAATAAGCTGGACAAAAAATATGGTTACGACGAGGAGTAACGCTGCGATTCACGTGTACACTTTCCTCCTCACTTTCACTATCTAAAAGAATAATAATGGACGTTCAAACCTGGACATATATACTAGTTGGCCTGACCTTCACCTTATACATTGGCATCGCCATCTGGTCACGTGCTGGTTCCACCAAAGAATTTTACGTCGCTGGTGGTAGCGTCTCACCCCTCGCCAACGGAATGGCCACTGCCGCCGATTGGATGAGCGCCGCCTCCTTCCTCTCCATGGCTGGTATCATAGCCTTCTCCGGTTACGACGGATCAGTTTACCTCATGGGATGGACCGGCGGCTACGTGCTGCTAGCTCTCTTGCTGGCTCCCTATCTGCGAAAATTTGGCAAGTTTACTGTTCCGGACTTTATCGGTGACCGGTATTATTCCAATACTGCCCGCCTGGTAGCTATTTTTTGCGCTCTGCTCGTATCCTTTACTTACGTGGCCGGACAAATGCGCGGCGTAGGCCTCGTTTTTTCCCGGTTCCTTGAGGTAGACATTAACACCGGCGTAATCATTGGCATGATCATCGTTTTATTCTACGCTGTACTCGGTGGAATGAAGGGCATTACCTACACCCAGGTAGCCCAGTACTGCGTTTTGATCTTCGCCTTCATGGTTCCGGCCATCTTTATCTCGTTGCAAATGACGGGTAACCCGATTCCACAGCTTGGTATGGGTAGTACCCTGGCCGACGGCTCCGGTACCTTTCTGCTCGATAAGCTGGACGGCTTGAGTACGGAGCTCGGATTTGCGGCATACACGGATGGTTCTAAATCGATGATTGATGTTTTTGCCATCACCCTCGCGCTGATGGTTGGAACTGCTGGCCTTCCACACGTAATTGTTCGCTTCTTTACCGTTAAGCGGGTGAAGGATGCGCGTAAAAGTGCCGGTTACGCACTGCTACTGATCGCTATCCTGTACACCGCCGCCCCCGCCATCGCGGTATTCGCTAAAACGAATATGATCGATAGCGTAGTAAATAAAACATACGAGGAGCAACCAGAATGGCTGAAGAATTACGAAAATATCGGCCTCATCGCCTGGACGGATAAGAACAACGACGGAGTCGTTCAGTACGGCCCCGGCGAAGCCTTCATTGGTAAGCCCGCTTTTGACGGAGAAGCCCGTACCGCGGTAGGTGCTCGCGCCGTCACGAACGCTAACCCAGGAAACCCTAACGAACTGTATGTTGACCGTGATATCATGGTACTGGCCAATCCAGAAATTGCTAACCTGCCAGCTTGGTTAATCGCTCTGGTTGCTGCCGGAGCACTCGCCGCCGCACTCTCTACCGCCGCTGGCCTGCTTCTAGTAATATCTTCTTCGGTTTCTCATGACCTGATCAAAAAGGTTATCAACCCCAACATCAGCGAGAAGGGTGAGCTTATGGCCGCCCGCCTCGCCGCCGTAGCCGCCGTATGCGTAGCCGGTTACTTCGGTATCAACCCGCCCGGATTCGTAGCGGCTGTAGTCGCCTTGGCTTTCGGCCTTGCTGCAGCTTCCTTCTTTCCCGCCATCATTCTTGGTATATTCTACAAACGGATGAACAGAGAAGGAGCCATCAGTGGAATGGTCGTTGGTATTACCGTGATGCTGCTGTACATGATAAAGTACAAACTGGGCTGGTTCGATGCTGTGCTTCCGAGTAAGGAAGAATGGTGGTTCGGCATTTCTCCGGAAGGCTTCGGCACCATCGCGATGCTCGTCAACTTTACCGTCAGCCTCGTCGTCTGTTACTTTACCGCACCACCACCTCAGGAAGTACAGGACATCGTTGAGAACATCCGTATCCCCAGCGGTGTGGGTGAGGCGACCGGACATTAATCCTTGTTCATGGCGCGGGAAGAATCGGTTGCCCGCTGATTTCGTCCCGCGCCTTTTTATGAGGACACGAGTAGTTGCCACATTACCGGGAGCTGCACAAACGGGTTTACCGCTTTACCAACGTTCCGGCAGGGAGTAGCGAAGGTTTCTCTACCTCTAGCGATGGATCTCCGAGTTGGCCGTCTCGCTGCTCGCCTGTGCCCGCTTGGGTGCCGTCCACTTCGTCGTCTTTGCTCGCTTCCAACTTTTTCCTGCACCCGCGTCCGCGCCCAGAAGCAGGAAATAATAAGGGCGCGGACGCAGGTACAGAGGAAGTTAAAGGAGTAGGGTAGGGTACCGCCCCTAATGAAGGTGATAACCGGACAGTTATTGAATTGACGATCCTAAAGAAAACCTACCCCAACATTGCCCGTAAGCTGGCAATCTTAGCCGTCCAATCCGCCTGCTTCTTCTTCTCCATCGCCACAACAGCATCCGGAGCATTGGAAACAAACCGCTCGTTGGAGAGCTTCTTGGTAACGCCTTTGAGTTGACCTTCCAGGCGGGCGATTTCTTCGTTGATCTTAGTATTCTCAGCCTCAAAGTCAATCGCTTCGTTGAGGACTACGTAAGCTTTGTCGTTACCAATCAGGAAGGGCAGGGCGTTCGCCGGAGCCTCGGTCGTTAGTTCAACGGATTTAAGGACGCCTGCCTTCTTTAGAAATTCCACGGCACCTGCGGTCGCGCCCAAAAGACGTTCACTTGCGGTACTTTGGTTGACGAACAGCGCCAACGGCTCCCGCTTATTAACGTTGCGCTGGTTGCGAACGTCGCGGATGCTGGAAACAGTGCCCTGAAGTAAGGTGAAAGACTTGACGATATTGGTATCATAAGCCGCCGCCTTGGGCCAGTTTGAAACCACGCAGTCGTCGCCTTCCGCTCGGTCGCGCAGGTCGTGCCAAACTTCCTCCGTAATGAAGGGCATGAAGGGGTGCAACAGCGTCATCATGCGCTCGAAAGCGGAGACGGTTGCCTCGTAAGTTTGCTGGCTGATCGCTTCGCCCTCTGCGGGCTTGACCGCCTCCAGATACCACGAGCAGAAGTCTCCCCAAATGAATTTGTAGAGCGTCATCATTGCCTCGCTAACCCGGTAATTCGCGATCATACGATCCACCTCAACGATGGTATGGTTTAGCTTGGCTTCGAGCCATTTGGCGGCGAGCCTAGCGGTGGGGTTTGGCGTGATGTCCGCTACCTCAAAGCTCTGGATAAGCCGGTTGGCGTTGAAGATTTTATTGCAAAATTTCTTGCCCTGGTTGCAGAGTTCGGACTCGTTCAAAACCTCTTTAGTCTCGGGGTCGATCGGTGCATCAAAGACAATATCGTTGCCGGCAGCAGCGCTGGAAAGCATGCCGAAGCGAACACCATCGGCACCGTAGTTTTTCAACAGCTCTAGCGCATCCGGGCTATTACCCAGCGACTTAGACATTTTGCGCCGTTTTTCATCGCGGACCATGCCGGTGAAGTAAACGTTCTTAAACGGCATCTTACCGTTCTTCTTTACAAACTCCTCGCCGAGTAACTCCTCGCTGAATTCATAGCCGGCCATTACCATCCGGGCAACCCAGAAGAACATGATGTCCCAACCCGTAACCAGGTCGTTGGTTGGGTAGTAATATTCGAGGGCCTTCGTGTCTTTGAAACCGTCGAAAACGGACATTGGCCAGAGCCAGGAGCTGAACCACGTATCGAGCACGTCGCCATCCTGCGTAAGGTCGTTGATGGTGAGGTTTTCCTGGGGGAATTTGTCCTGCGCCTGCTGGAGGGCTTCCGCTTCCGTTTCGGCGACGAATATTTCTTCTTTATAGTACCAGGCTGGGATGCGCTGCCCCCACCAAAGTTGGCGGCTGATGCACCAGTCGCGGACGTTCTCTTCCTTCAGCCAGGAACGGTACATATTGACCATGTTCTCTGGGTGAAACTTCACCTCGCCGGATTCAACGGCGCCGAGGGCTGTAGCGGCGAACTCATCCATTTTCAGGAACCACTGCAGCGTCAGGCGGGGCTCAACGACGGCGTTGGTCCGTTCGGAGCGACCGACGCTGGTACGGTACTGTTTGGTTTCCAGTAGGTCGCCGTTTTTCTTGAGTAACTTGACGAACTCAACGCGGGCATCATCGCGGTCCATGCCGACGAACTCGATGGCGTTCTCGTTCATGGTGCCGTCGGCGTTGAGCAGGTCGATGACTTCGAGTCCGTACTTCTCGCCGAGGGCGTTGTCGTTCAAGTCGTGCGCCGGTGTGATCTTCAGGGCACCGGTACCGAAGTCCAACGCGACGTAATCGTCGGTGATGATCGGTACCTCACGGTTAGCGATGGGGACGATTACCTTGCGGCCGTGGTACTTGGTGTAGCGCGGATCGTCCGGATGAACGGCTAGGGCCGTATCGGCCGGAATGGTTTCCGGACGGCTGGTGGCGACCACGATGTACTCGTCTTCGGTGCCCGCAACTTTATAGCGAACGTGGTAGAGGTTCTTGTTCTCTTCGGTATGGATGACTTCCTCGTTGGAAAGTACCGTCTGGGCGGCGGGGTCCCAGTTCGTCATGCGCAGACCTCGGTACAGCTTGCCTTTTTTGTGGAGGTTAACGAAGACTTTGATGACTGCTTTGTAGAGTTCCGGCTCCATTGTGAAGCGGGTGCGCTCCCAGTCACAGCTTGCGCCGAGTTTCTGTAATTGCTTGAGGATGATACCACCGTACTCTTCCTTCCAGGCAAATGCATGGGTCATGAATTCGTCACGCGTCAGGTCCGATTTCTTAATGCCCTGTTCGCGTAGTTTGCGCACCACCTTGGCCTCCGTGGCGATGCTGGCGTGGTCGGTACCGGGTACCCAGCAGGCGTTCTTACCGTCGAGGCGGGCCTTGCGGATCAGGATATCCTGGATGGTGTTGTTCAGCATGTGGCCCATGTGGAGCACGCCGGTTACGTTGGGTGGCGGGATAACGATCGTGAAGGGCTCGCGCTCATCGGGCTCACTGCGGAAATAATTCTTCTCTATCCAGTGGGCGTACCATTTGGCTTCGACGTCTTTTGCGGTGTAGGTCTTCGGGGCGGACATGGTTAGAATTGTTAGTTCGTTAGATATTCAGGCCGTTAGCGGTACTTCACGTCAGGCTAAATGCCTGACGTGCTAAAGGTCTAACGGTCTAAACCGGGTGCGAAGATAGGACTTGCTTTAGTGGTTTGGTAACGCTATTCCCATCACTATGAGTTGCAGTGGTTTGTGGGCGCGGTCGCAGGTGCAATGAAAGTTAAAGAGCGGGGTTGAAATAGGAGCCGGTGCCGAGAGCGGGCAACGCTTCTAGTGATGGGCTGATCGGCAGCAGGTAGGCGTCGATCAGCTCGTCGTGATTAGCCGAAAACCCTACCTTTAACTTTCATTACCTGTTCATCGTTTACAACATTATGGAAACGGAAGCTCAGCAAATCTTAAAAGGTCGTTTCACGGAAGAGGAATACTTCGAGCAACCTCAGCCAGATGAGACGAAAGGCATCGCCAGAACAACGAATTCTTGCCTGACCATAGAAGTACTCTCCGAAACCACAGCAGACTACGACCGTGGAGGAAAATTCCGTGCCTACCGCCAACTGGAAAGCTTCAAAGAGTACCTGCTGATTGATAGCCGTAAACTACTTGTCGACTACTTCTACCAGGAAGTTGAAATCAGCGCCCCACGGCTAACCTTACCCGTGAGCGCTTTTCACGAAGGGCTAAACTTTCCACCAGAAACCGAAGAGCGTTAATGACTGTATTTATCTCTCGTAAATTAAAGCCGGAAAGTCCGCTCCTCCGCTGGGCCGAAGCAAGGGGAAATGCCGTCATTAGCCGGTCGTTTCTAAGCTTCGAGGCCGTTCTCTTTACCGCACCAACGGATGCTGACTGGTGGTTCTTCTACAGCCCGCGCGCCGTGGAATTCGGCCTACGTGGGGTATCGTCCAAAACCAGCCTGGCGGCCATCGGCCCGGGAACGGCGGATTGTCTGATCAAAGCTGCGGGCCGGGTCGACTTTACCGGAGATGGAAACCCCAAACGTACCGCTAAAGCATTTGGCAAAGTAGCAAATGGGCAACGCGTTTTCTTCCCCCGCGCCAGCCAGTCCCGCCTCAGTATTCAAACGATGCTTATGGATAGGGTAGACGTACTCGACGCTGTCTGCTACGATAACGTCCTTTCACCTGCGACCGCGCCCGAAAATGCTGATGTCTTCGTGTTTACCAGCCCTTTGAACGTAGCGGCTTACGTTGATCATCAATCTTTGCCCGAGAAGGCAAGGGTGATCGCCATCGGGCCCAGTACAGGAAATGCCCTGTTGGAGCGGGGGATTGATTGCGCTTGGCCGGAAGATGCCTCTGAGGATGGGATTATTGGGTTGTTATAATTTAGTTTTCCATACCGGTCGTATTCCGGCAGTGTGGCCAATTTTTAAGCACAAAAACCTAATCAGTATTGTTAAGTACTCAGACCAAATTAATCGCATCGTCTTGCTCGGCACCTTTTGAGCCTGAACTCTGTTAAAAAGCCTAGCTAACATTACGGTGTTGCCTACGTTTCGCTTCGCGGATTCTTCGAGGTTTCGCTTCGTTCACACTCAAAATTTACCAGTTCAGCATGTCCTATTAACGCTGCCCGAGTACCTATAAAGCTAAATTAAAACACTATGCGCTACTTCTTCATCTTCCTTACCACCGCCCTGCTGGTAACCTCCTGCGGCCGTTACCAACCCGCAGAAAACTATCCTCCGGCAGACTTTGAGGGGCCAACGCCCAATAAACTAAGCGAGGAAATTCTGGAAACCATTAAAAACGGCCAGGACGCAACCGCTCTGGTGGATCAGCTCGGGGCCATAGAACCATCCGATTTATTAGCAGCGCTGAATTCTCGCGAAAAGAAAGAAGCCTTCTGGATCAATACCTACAACGGTATGGTACAGTACCTGCTTACCCGGAATCCTGAACTGTTTGACAACTCTAGCTCGTTCTTCAGTACGCCGAGCTTTACCGTCGCTGGTCATCTTTTTAGCCCTAACGAAATGGAGCACGGGATTGTCCGCGGTGGCGAAAATCGTTTTGGCCTTGGCTTCGTTCCCCAGGTTTTTTCCAATAAATTTGAACGCACCTTCCGCATTAAAGGCGGAGACTCCCGGGTACATTATGCCCTTAATTGTGGCGCGGCTGATTGTCCGCCCGTAGAAATATACCAACCCGAAACCTTTAACGAGCAAATCGATAACCGTGTCCGTAAGTACCTGGCCAAGCACAGCGAAATCAAAGAGGTGAATGGCAAACGGGTGCTCTACACGAGCCCTCTCTTTTCCTGGTTCAAAGGCGACTTCCGTGACCGCGATGGGGTCGATGACTTCCTCGTCGAATACGGTATTCTCACCAAAGAAAACAAGAGTATGAAGCGGGAGTACACTGATTATAACTGGACGCTTCAAACGGGTATTTGGGCGGAGGACTAAGTTAGGCGGCTTCGCCTTTTAGACGGCTTCGCCTTTTAGGCGGCTTCGCCTTTTAGGCGGCTTCGCCTTTTAGGCGGCTTCGCCTTTTAGACGGCTTCGCCTTTTAGACGGCTTCGCCTTTTAGACGGCTTCGCCTTTTAGACGGCTTCGCCTTTTAGACGGCTTCGCCTTTT
>Ga0306864_1000308_pt1 | contig 23522 bp, 19 predicted proteins | sample AntRauTorckE5430_FD_190448 | JGI IMG/M metagenome (GOLD analysis project Ga0306864, IMG submission 190448) | Saline lake microbial communities from Rauer Islands, Antarctica - Metagenome Torckler E5 #430 (v2) (version 2) | ecosystem: Environmental > Aquatic > Non-marine Saline and Alkaline >...
CACCGCCATGATTGTCATATTTGGGGAGATCATCCCTCAAGCTACTTTCTCACGATATGCACTGCAAGTTGGTGAAAAAGCCATTCCCCTCATGAACGTTATTATATGTTTGTTTTATATTATTGCGAAACCGCTCGCTTTGTCCTCAGTCGAAAAGAATGAACTCGAGAATGCTCTGGGGTCAAAGACTGTGAAGACAATTAAAGTAGATGAGAGAGGTCGTGAATATTCTTCATATGAAGTTTTTAATGGCGACACTTTTGTTTTTTTATTTTTTAGAGAGGTGTTGCCATTGTATGTACAATACAATACAAAATACAATACCAGTATGTAATTACATAAAACATAAAGCAGGGCTTGCATATGAAAGTTGAAGATGAAAGAATCTTTCATCTGGCGATTCTTAGAACAAGAAAAAATATCTTGAAATCTCTTAGTACTACGAAGCACATACTCATGTGGCAGGTGAAGTACAACGGCGTTAAGGAATCCCAGTAACTCCAGTAACTCCAGTAATGTTCTACGCTATTATTCAGAATAGATAATCTCTGTGCACTAGATAACTTATACTCAAGACACAAGCAGTTCGTCTCCTATGACTGCACCATCATCATAGTAAGGAACAAGAATACCGAGTAAAAACAATTATTTTTTAATCGGGTATTTAAGTCGAACATTACTGGAGTATCGCGGTAAATAGGATTAAAAATAGTGTCGACATAAGATACAAATGACAAAAAGAATTCGTGACATACGACATACTACTGTTGAATAGTAACAGGTAGGTAGCAGGTATCAGGCACTACCAGGCAGCATGTACTAGGCACAAGTAGTGGATAACATCGGCCGTCACAGGCGTTCCAGCAGTAGGTGACATAGGGCATGAGACGTTACAGTTGTTGTTGAAACTTTTATCAAGATTCTCAATTTAAAAGTCATTTTATAAAGATTGCTCACGCGAATACATAATGTAGACAGTCAATCGATACGATCATTGTAATAGAGTAGTTTTTTCAACAGAGTTTCGAGATTGTTGCGGCTTCCATTCATCATTAAATTACAATTATGAATAACCAGGGAGTGAGCCAATGGCACATGGCTCCCAAAAAGAACAAATTATCCAGGGTGATATGCCATTATCATGAGTGCCAGTTTTCGATTCGCTGTCCTCTTTAATAATCTCCTTGTCATGTTTATCCTCTACATTCTCTGAGAGCAGCCCCTCCATTTCTTCCAGATTCAACATAACACATTGATCATTTCGTGTATCAGTCATACCATTAATTTCATCAATTGTAGATATATCGCCAATTGATCGTTTCAGGCCGGCAAGTATACATGTCTTCTTTATTTCCACTCCTGATTTTCGGTCATTGCTTAACACGTTTTCGAAGAAATCCACCATGTTCCTAGACTCTTCACCTTCTCCCTCCAATGTAAAGCGATCACAGAAACTGTTAAGAGGAAGTCTTGTCTGCTGTAGTATTTCAATAGGCGCACAAGATTCCATATGCAGAAAAAGTTCTTCTGACCACTTATCTTTCGGTCTCTCCTTTATGTTCTTGGATCCTCTCCACGTTACATCGTGCCAATGAAGGAAGCAATAAAATTCATTAGATAAAAGGTAAAACATCCAATGCTTCAAAAAATAGATCTTTCTTTTCTTTCCATACTCCCCACATTCATCGTTAGTAGGTCTATCCAATGATATTATCATATCTACAATCCTTGCGAGTGAAGCATGCACAAATCCAGGCCATTTGGCAGCAACACTCAATAAAATCACGGAATATCTCTCGCGTATCTTCCGCACGCTATTAATTGTTTCTGGAAAGGTGGTGGGAGATCCAGGAATCAGAATTCCTCTTCCGTCTGGTGCATCACCAATGCCTCCATCGAACAGGTATTGAATGATCATGTCTAAGCCCACGTCAATAGGAATCGTTTTGAAAAATTCATTAAGGCATTGACGCGGTGTTCGTCCATCAATCATATGCTGCGGTTTAACTTTCGCAGGTTTGGTCGCGGTGAGTGTGTCAACATCTACTTTCGATTTTGTGGTGGTCTTTTTCTTCTTCTTGTCTAGTTCCAAGAAGATACTGAAGGCTCCATAGTTAGTATCGCTGGCTCGGCCATTTCCACATTGATCCTGTTCATTGTCATTATCGTCAACTTTATCATCCTGCTCCTGCTCCTGATCCTTCAGCAGATCCATCTTCATCTGCATACCCACACGATCGATAGCTTTGGAAGCAATTTTACATTCCTTGAGCAATTCTACACCATTATTCCTCCAATCTCCTCTCAAATCATCCAAAATTGTCCAATACTGCTCCATAAAGAACCCCAACAAATTTTTAGCTGCCAACCTTAACGGTATCAATGATGGCAATTCATTGTGTGCGGAATCGTGCCTTAGATCTACGATCCACAAAGGCAATCCAATTTGCGAACAGAGCGCTGCTACGCTACTCCCATATCCTTGGGAGTAGGATGCTCTGTTTCTTTGAATCGAGTCTGCGATTCCGTTAACGGCTCTCAGGATGATGGCTGCATATGACAGTTTGATGGAATTGGTCATATCCAATCCTAGCTGATGATTGGAGTTGAAAACATGATATTGTGAATCTTGGAGCATAATTTGGGCCATGGAAGCAGTGACGTCGATGGAATGTGGCAATCTTCCATTCTCGGCTCTGGATCTCCAAATGGATACTTGCTGGATACCATAGACTAGTTCGCGATGAGCGTCTGAATCTTCATCCAGTTTCGCTGGTGCCTGGTTAGTAGCATTGATATTGCCGTTAGATGTGGGAAAGAGGCAAGTGGCGTGAGAGAGACATTTCCCAACATAATCGAATTCAGAAGGAGTTGACCATGGTGTGATTTTTGCACGACTTCTAATTCTTTGTTTTTGTTTCGGAGGTAGATTTGATTTAACGCGTGAAGCCTTTGGTGCAGTAGTGGAGTCCATGTTGCTCATCCTTTGATCCTTTTTTATCACACAAACGAATCGTCAGGAATGAGGAGTTGCCCTGGAAGGATGCCGGTAATCAAGCGAAGGCGAAAGGTAGAAACAGCAGCAAGCTACAAGCAGAGAGAAAAGATGAATTTAATCTCTTTGACTGACACTATTCAAGACGTGTCGTGTGTGGAGGTCTACTGTATGTACTTAGGTCGTAGTGCTATGTATGTGGTAGGTACATTCTGCACTTCTAATATGTACTAAATAGAATCATCTGTTTGTCTCATTTTTCGTGGTTGACAGAGGTTTGCCAATTTCAATTGCCAGTTAGAACTCGTACTTTCGTATGTTGTGTCGTAACTCTCTCTCTCTACCTAGAGAGTAGTAGTGTACAATGTAAGTACCTGTAAGTATCGACCGGTAGAGCAAGTTTAGTTCGTAGATGACAGGTTAGGTAACATGTAATATTTAACCGTATCGACATGGAATAAAAAGCCACCTCATCCATCCGAGGTTTCTTTTTAAAACACATCTGACACGCATCATCGTCATGATGAACCCACCTTTTTGGTCACATGAAAGAATCTGCAAATATGCATACGCACCTACCACGCATTAAAGTAGCATTTGGTCGTCGCCTCATTGCCCTTCGCAAAACAGAGTGTTGTAGACTCCAGATTGAATTGAGCAATTATCAAACTATTCAACTTCTCATAGTTTCAATTGTCCTGTCGATACTCATCTACAAATCTTTCCAAAACTGAATCGGACCCCCTGCTAATCTTCTAGAAGAATTAAACACGATAAGAAAGAACCCAAATAAATCATCAATATGGCAAGATATACGAATGCTGCAATCGCTGCGGCTCTCTCCCTGTGGTACATCAACAATGCAACTGCGTGGACAAGCAGCACTGCCAATAGAAGATCAACAGTTCTTCGTGCGGGACTGGGACCAGCATCTAATGTTTACTCATCCCTAGAAGCATCCTTGCTTTCTAAACCCATTGGGGCAATCTCATCACAGACAGCATCGACAGTTTCCACAGTAGAATCAGCAGCATCATCCATCTTTGCACCGATTCAAGGAGCTTTGCAAAAGATCATTGAGACTGAGCAGGCACTCAATAACATGGAACACACTGCACTGTCCAACGCTGCTAAATCACTATTGTCCGTTCTCAATTCATTTGATGCATTCACTGCAAATATATCTGCTACCATATTATCTGTGCCAGCATCTAAACTAGAGCACATCATTTCTACAAGCATTGATGCTGCAAAAACATATGCGACAAACATCGATGCGGCTCTATTGAATGATCCGTCTCTTGGACCGGTCCTCAATTCCATCCAACAGAAAGCCATGTTATTAAGTCCTGTGATTGGAAAAGAGCTTGCTTCCCTTCCACCCTCGGTGGGAATCCTCGCATCTGCAGGAATCACGTATGGAATCATTAGTACTGTGCTTTCGATAGGGGAAGGACCGCCTCCCTCTTCCCCATATCCTTTGGGACGATATGATCCTAGCAGTGCAAGGGCTTATTTTGATAAACGTCCTGTGGATGTGATTGGACGTGGTGTGGAGATTGCCTCTCTCAGTACCATGTTTGGAATAGGATTGTTGAAAGATCACATGGACGGGAAATGGGAAGAGAACCAAGATAAGCGTGGCTTAGAATTGGCGCAGTTGTTAACTAGGCTGGGTCCCACTTTCAGTAAGTTTTTGTGGAAAGATATGTCTGCTGTTCTTTTTGCAAAATTATGCGATGCTGACACTCACTTCATGCACGTGTAGTCAAAATTGGACAGTCATTATCCATCCGAACCGATTTACTCAGTCCTTCCTATGTCAGAGGACTGACCTCTCTTCAGGATCAAGTTCCCGCTTTCTCAACAGACGTGGCTCGGCAAATTATTGAAGAAGAACTTGGACAACCCGTCGACTCCATCTTTTCAAAATTTAGCGCTCAACCCGTCGCTGCAGCTTCGTTGGGACAAGTTTTCAAAGGAACGCTTCGATCCGATGGGAGAGAAGTGGCCATCAAAGTTCAGAGGCCAAATATTATGAATCAGATAGCACTCGATATGCACTTCCTGAGAGAAATTGCTCCTATTGCCAAACGAACATTCAATCTCAATAGTGATACTGCTGGAACAGTGGATGCGTGGGGATTGGGATTTGTAGATGAATTGGATTACATTGCTGAAGCAGAAAATGCAGAAAGTTTTACGGAAAGTATTCAGAACACGCCTTTGAAGGGTGTCGTGTTTGCACCTGCCATTATCGAAGAGTGTACCACTGGAAAGATCCTCACGACGGAATGGGTGAATGGAGAGAGATTGGACAAGAGTTCGAATGAGGATGTTACCATTTTGTGTTCAATTGCAATGAATACGTATTTGACAATGATGCTTGAGACAGGTGTCCTTCACTGTGACCCACATCCAGGGAATTTGCTGAGAACTCCAGAAGGAACATTATGTATTTTGGATTGGGGTATGGTGACTAAAATCGATCAGGATTTGCAGGTCACATTGAGTAAGTAAAGAATATTTCATTCAAAACAAATGGGTACCGTTCTCCTGATTCTGTTCACTAAACTTTGAATTATATCACCATTAAAGTTGAGCACATGGCGCACTTAACGTCCGCAGATTATGCTGAGGTGCCAAGAGATTTGCTGCTTCTTGGATTCATTCCGGAAGACAAGGCAGACTTAATTCAGGATAGTGGCATTGTTGAAGTGTTAGCAAGTGTGTACGGGCAGTGGACGTCAGGCGGTGGTGTGAACAGTATTAATGTAAATGAAGTTGTAGCATCTCTTCAGGATCTGACAGAGAAGAAAGGAAATTTATTCCGAATTCCACCTTACTTTGCCTACATTGCAAAGAGTTTCTCTGTACTCGAAGGAATAGGGCTTAGCAACGATCCAAAATACTCTATCATCAATCAATGTCTACCATATGTGAGCAAAAGACTCTTGACAGATCAGTCAGAGCGCACAGGAGGAGCACTCTCAACCTTCATTTTTGGACCGAAAAAGAATGATGCCAATCGTATCATCGATTATGATCGCGTCGAACAATTGATATCTGGATTTGGAGATTACACCACTTCAGCTTCTGGAGCTTCACTTGGATTGGAAAAGTCAAGAGTAGAGACTGTCAACGACTTGGCCGATCAAGTACTTGACTTGCTTATCACTGAAGAAGAAACGCCGCTCCAAGCCATTTTTATTGAACAGATTGCAAAGATTATGTCGTCGAGCAGCCGTTCACTGTGGACAGATCTTCGTGAGAGGTCAGGAACACTTCCTGGCGGAAGAACTGTTTTGGGAACATTGGTCGATCCGTTAGGATTGTTCCGAACAAGTCCAGTTGTCCGGATGAATAAGCTTGACAAAGATACTATTGACACCACGAGAAATTTAATTAATCTGCTAAATACACAAGCTGAAGAGAATGGTGATCCCACAGTTGATGCATCGAACTTCACAGGAGAAGAAATCCAGCAATTAGCTTCTACATTGGTTAGGAAGGTTTGGTCTAGAAGAAGTGGAATTCTTAAAACCGGTAATAGACTTGCAACGAAGCTCTTGCAGCTGACTGCAGATAAGCTTGAGACCGGAGAAAGAGATGCACTTGTCTTGCCAAGTGCTGATTTAGCACTGGATCAAGAAGAAATGAATGATGGGAGAATCCATGAAGAATCCGCTCCCAAGGAGCATAGCCAGAGGTTATTGAATGCTAGACGAATTTTAGAAGAGGCAGAGATGGAAGAATCTATGAATTAAAAAATCTTTTGAAGGCTTCGGTACTTCGGACTCATTAAAATACAGACTTTATCAAATTGAAATTGCATCAAACTGTAGTACTTGACTCAAATTTAATGCGCGAGTTCGAATTCTCCTCAAAGTTGATGCCTTGAGAGTAGCAGTTGTTGTAGAGAATATTACATCGCTCGCCATTCAGGCTGGAACGACATTAATCTTATACAAAAGAATGGCGAAGGTAGATATATTGTAATGTAACTTATGCAAATATATGGAAACTCTCATTCGAACAAGATATGTCTCACTGGCCTTTCATTTCTGCTACGATATCCCCCAATTCCGAAACAAGAGGGATTTTCCTTTGCATTTGTGCCAAATCAATGGCATGGTTCAATAATGTATCGCATGATTGGGACGAATAGGCATTGAGTGGAAGCATACTGGCATAATCGTCTTCGTCAGCTTTGTTGGAGACATTCAGCTGTGCTTTTATTCCCATCTCCACTGCAAGAATTCCGTCTTCGAAGCTTACTTGGGGAATAAATGCTCTGCCCTTTTGCCTGTATACATTGGTAAGCAATGGCAACAGTTTACTACACGAGTTCACGAACCACTACCATCAAAAACACAGATTCTGAACTTACCAATTCTGTACTTGCTCAATCAGATATTTCCATTCTACTGCTGTGGAGCAATAATGATGTCCAGAATGCTGGGGAATTTCTTGTGAAAATGAATAAACCTTTGATAGATCAGAACAATCAATGATTTCCTCTTGAATAGAAGACTTTGGAGGTGGCTGTGTAGTATCAACCCATTTTTCACGGTCCTTGACATTTTCTTTTGTCATATGCAGCCTGGTGGGTCGGAGGTAATGAAAGACTTTATTTTCAGGCAGATAGGCTTCTAATCTTCCTTTCATCCCCGTGACAATAATTTCCTCCTGGTGCCTGGAACCATCAGCGAACATACAGAGTTCCAGGCAACCTAAAGTACCGCGCTGCCCTGCGAATTTGCTCGTTTTCCCTCCGCTAGGCGTTTCCTTAAAGTCCATTAACACATAGGCAGAATCAATTATACGGGTTGGGTTACCAGGTCGTTGATCATATCCGTACTCTTCATCTAATAGACCTCTATGAACTTTTGCTGTGCATGTATGAAGCTCTTGGTTTGTAAGCAAGCGGAAAAGGTCAAAGAAATGGACGCACTTTTCGACAAGTGTATCTCCTTGAGGGAAGCGATAGAATATAATCGGAATTGTGAGCTTTATTAGCATCTTCATCTGACTCGTCCAATTTTACAATATACTTACCAGATTTTTCAATATCCTTGTTCCACTCGTTAACCTAAATAAAGAGTTGACGATAGAAATTTAGAAGCTGAAATATAAAAGAAACCTCCCTAGAATTTCCCCGAATTTACCTTAGATAAAAAAGGAAAGCGATTCTCTCGGATGGTCACATTCTTGACAAGACCAATGGTTGGTAGAAGTTGATAGAGTTTCTGAATTGCTGGTATAAATCTATATTCCATTGCTGTCCAAATGTTTGCTTTGAATAATGGACCAGAGGCGCGAAGAGCTCGAACTTGCTTTTCGCTGATTGCGATTGGCTTCTCTACCAAGATGCAAATGTCGTTGAATGCCCAACGAAGCAAATGAGGAGTATGCATGTAGTTGGGCGTTGCGATCACAAGTAAATCAATTTCTTGAACCCTATATAGCAGCTCCTTTTCTGAATGAAACACTTCAGGTTTTGGTGCATTATCATGAATCATAGATACTGCTTTCTTCAACATCTCCTCGTTTGAATCGCAAAGAAACTTCACAACGATTTGTGAGTAACCCGAACAGTAGCTGATATGTTCTTGGCCCATCATCCCAGTGCCTAGTATGGCAACATTGATCTTCTTTTCAGCCATGATCACCTTTTTCTCAGATTCGGATGATTAGAGCAATCTAAATGGAAAATACAGAAACATGAATTCATGATAGGACATCAGGATTCTTCCTGATTTCCATGCAGTGTAGCGCAGATTCTCGTGATGCAGACATTAAAAATATCACATCACATCTTCTGATTAAAATTTAAATTAGATTAAAATATCAGGCAGAAATACTACCTGAAAACTGAACGGGTCCAAAATAATCCAAAAATAGATAAAATGACAGTCGTAAGTTGAACTACTTGCCCAAAATTGATGATATCTAGCTTTAATCTAGGTACAGAAGAGTGATTATGATGATGTCAGCAGATGAAATGGAAATGCATCACCACTTCGCTCTTCATGAATCTTGAATCTTGAAGAAGAAGAATCCTCATCAATCCCAAAAAATCTGCCTACCATACCAGAAAGAATTGGACATTCGCAAGCATGAAATTAACATACACTCGCCTCTTAGAGGGAGATTGTCAAAATAAAGTTTTGTTGGCAAATGAGTTTAGTCAAGCTGAATTTGTAGAGCTTCTGGCAACTAGTAAGGCTTTACTTATTCGATCAAAAGATGAAACTTTGCCATTGACTATTGACGACTTTGCATCAATTATTGTGGACCTCAATCTTAAACATTATCCCTATGAAGGTGAGTTTCTGGTGTAAGCTAAGATGCAAATACTTTTCGATATTTATTTCTAATAATATGCATGTTCATCATGGGCTCGCTTCTTCACTTTGGTAGGTGGTGCAGCTCCAAGGCGAATCGTTCCGGTCAATGTTGAAGGAGGAAATAATTTGATTTACACAGCGAATGAAGCACCTGCTGATCAATTGATACCTTTTCATCACGAGCTTGCCCAGGTAAAAGACCCCCCCCAATACATTTTCTTCTACTGCGATCAGCCATCTGAAACAGGTGGAGAAACTGCATTGATTGATTCAACACTTGTGTATCGCTATGTATCCGAACATTTTCCTGAGTTCATGAGCAAGTTAAAACAATATGGGTGAGTTGTCAATGTCTCTTATCTCGATAACAATTTTCTTAGAATCTTAGCACAGGCGCTGACTTTTCCCCATTCTAAACTTATAGCGCTCGGTATGTGAGAACATTGCCACTAGAGGACGATATGACCTCGCCAATTGGTCGATCTGTTTTCAATACCTATCAAGTCAAAACTGTGGAAGAGGTTGAGGCCAAACTCAATTCTATTTTGGGGTTGCAATATACGTGGTTACCTGACGGATGTCTTCGGGTGATTTCCGAACCAGTTCCAGCAGTGCGTTTCATTGAGGAGCAACACGGTCATTCCATCTTCCAATGGGCTTTTCACAATTCTGTCATTGCTGCATTCGTGGGATGGGAAGATACACGCAACGATCGAAAGAAGGCAGTACGCTTCGGCAACAATGACGAAATGGACGAATCGGTACTAGCTGATATTGCTCATTTTATGGAAGAGAAAAAGGTTTCATATCGTTGGGAAAAGGGGGATTTCTTTGCCATTAATAATCGCTTGGTCATGCATTCTCGTAATTCCTACACTGGTGTACGTCGCGTTTATGCAGCAATGTTTGGAGATGCACTTGCAAATGACAAAAATAAAGACATCCATCCAAACTCTGCTCCTCAGGTAGAATTTTCACGAACTTCGTTTAAGGTCACAGATCCAAGCACTTTCGGTTGCTGGCGTATTGATGATCCCGAAGAGACTGTTTATCAAGCCATCAAAAATGGTTATCGCCGAATTGATTCAGCCTGTGACTATGGTAACGAAGATGCAACTGGCCGTGGCATTAAGAAAGCTATTACTGAAGGTATTTGTACCCGTTCTGAGTTATTCATAACAACAAAATTATGGAATACTTACCACAACGCTCAGCATGTGGCGCCTGCAATGACAAAATCTCTTCAGGATCTCGGTTTGGACTACGTTGATGAGTACTTGATCCACTTTCCAATCTCCATGCAATTTGTACCGTTCGAGGACAAATATCCTCCAGAGTGGACAAATCTTGAAGGTAAGATGGTGATTGTATCAAACAATATAAATGATACCTGGAGAGCAATGGAGGATTTGGTTAAAGGAGGGAAAGCTATTCATATTGGATTGAGCAACTTCAATTGTCAGCATATTCGTCAAATACTTTCTATAGCAAAGATTCGTCCATCAACTTTGCAAATAGAGTCGCATCCACATTTATCGCAGGAAAAGCTCATTCGTTTTGCGCGTGAGCAGGGCATGAGGGTCTCTGTGTTTTCACCTATGGGTGCAACGTCTTACATCAGTCTCAATATGGCGAAAAAGAAGGAAATGCTATTTGACGACAAGGTAATCTTGGTACTTGCAAAAAAACACAAGAAGAGTCCTGCACAAATCATGTTGCGATGGGCCATTCAAAGGAACACAATCCCTATTAGCAAGAGCAGTTCTGAGAATAGGATGAAAGAGAATCGTCAACTTTTTGACTTCTACTTGACTGACGATGATATGAAAAGTGTCCGTTCATTGAACATCAACAAGAGATATAACGACCCAGGAGAGTTCTCAGAAGACGCGTTTGAAACATTCTGTCCAATCTACGAATAAGGGAAATATGAGAACAGCAGTTTCAAGTTTTTGTCGTCAAGCATCAAATTTCAATTATTATTTAAGTATTCCACTACATTGCGTAAGACAATTATTTGATTTGGTATGCTGTTTTCATTGCGTTGATAAAAGAAGGGGAATTCTATTCACACAATTTGCACAAGTACGGACGAAGTGGAAATCGAAGATCAATCATAACTTATGTAACTTTCTCTATTGAAGCTTTCATCTCTGCATCACAGGATGCATCCACAGATTGCACACCCATTTGTTACCCAGAAATACTGGCATTCCAGCATGACGCGATCGTAGGTCGACATCGAGATCCATCATTGGCGCATAACCCTCCACCCCTGGTCTTTGTATTGTGTTGAACCAGAACACTGCTGTTCCGCATCTTGGTTTGACATTGACGTCGTACTCTGGAAAGCAAGTCTCCCCTCCAATAAAATCTTCTTCACTCCCATCTTCCAATGCATCTTTAGAAGAATTTAGGTATATCAAACATGTTGCAATTCGTCCTCTGCAGTCTAAACCATTGAACGCTTTCAAATGATCAGTGTGAATGTCAAACTTTTCCCCATTTCCATTGTATCTTACAACCTGTAAATTTTCCATATTGTTAATTGGAATTCCAGAAAGACTGCTGGCCTTCTCACACAAGGCATTGATTGGTATTTCACAGTGTTCTTTACTTAGCCATGTAGTTGAACTTGTCCTTTGATTAGATACTGACTGAGTATCGCCTAGAGTTGAGCGCACAAAATCTCCGTTCAGTGTTGCTGCATGAATAATCTCCTCGCACAACTCCTTTGATAAGAAGTTGTGAATTGCAATCAAGGGCAGATCTTCTGAGAGTACTTGAATTTGATTCGCAGCATATGAAATGTCTTCTTGCGGGAAGACAATTTTTGAAAGCTGTTCAACTATCTCAGTGGTACTTCTCGGTGTGCTCCAAAAGCTTCCTTCGTCTAATTTCTTGGCTATCTGCAATGCTAGATTTGGTTCTTGTAATATGCAATCGTCCTGATTGTTGCAACTAACGACTGCATGATGATGTTCGTATGCTCGTCCTTTGTGAGCAGACTTTCGAGGAAATTTATGAATGCTCAACAAACTAGTCGATTGTGTAAACCAGTAAGTAAACAGCAGAAAAAGGCGTTGTGATAAAAGATGCGTTGATCTCATGGCATCCTAATATTTGTTAATAATATAGTACCGATAAAACCGCTACCTGCTACCTGCTCTATGTACCATGTACCATACCTGCTTCAGGTTGTTCGTCGTTCATTGTTCATTTTTTTCATTTTTTTCATTGTCCGCTGTTCGTCGTTCGTCGTGTCGTCTCCAGTCCGCTTTGATTATGTGGGGTAATAACCTCAAAGTGCACTGATCGTGTCAGATCGTGAACTTTTGATGTCCAGACTTTTTTGCATATTTTATTTCTTCTCATTAGGCAGAGCTCCCAAGTCCCAAGCATCAATCTTAGATCAGTAAAATTGGTCGAACAGACAAACAACCTCGCAAGAAAGAGGCAATGAGTAAAATAAGGCTTTACCGCACTTCATGAACAGGAACGGCAAAGGAATATTCTTTTTGCCACCCATTGAAAACCCCCACAAAAATCAATCGTCAACAAGGATTGAGCTGACAAAATCCATTCAAAATGTCTTACGCAGAATCAAAGTCAAGGATAAGAATCTGCCACAACTAAGCGAAACATTTCAAGCAGTCAAAGGTACATTGGGACTTACCTCGAAGCAAGTCATCAAATTATATCGTAACTTTCAAGATATTGACGCCGATGATCCAAGTTTCATTTCATGCCAAGAGCTCTTTCAAGCCCTAGAGGAGGAAGAAACGCATCTTACGAGCGCTTTATTTACCATGATGGATCCTCAAAACAGCGGTTTGCTATCATTTGACGATTTTGCTAGGTTGTGTTCAATATGGTGCCTTTATACAAAAAGAGACATACTAAAGTTCTGCTTTGATACGTTTGATGATGACAAGTCAGGTTTCATTGACGAACATGAGTTCAAGCTACTTTGTACCGCTGTAAACAAGGGATCAGCCATGTTCCCTGGGAATTTTGATGCTGCACTTCAAATTGTGGATGATAATGGAGATGGAGTTATCGATTTCCATGAGTTCATGGCTCTGGATAAGAGGTTTCCTTTAATTCTCTTTCCCATTTTTCGATTGCAAGAAAAAATGCAGAAATTGACGCTTGGGGACAAAGACTGGATTGGGATTCGTCGGAGGGTTGAAAAGGGGAGGTGTCGGCAGGTTTACAAGGATATGCATGGGGTTGAACCAAAAATCTTGAAGAAAAGGGCGCTACCTAGGATGACGAGATTGCCTCCATTAGTCAGGAGGGGGGATGCACGAAAGTTTTGAAGGAATCTGAATAAATGCTAATTGGAAGACAACGAGATTTGCCCGTTCATTCAACTGACCAAGAGTTGATGTTTGATAGTCCTGTCCCTACAACAGCGGTAAAACGAGCACTAGATAAATAACATTTACCGATTTTTATAATTCTTAAACATCGATTGCTGCTATTATTATCACGTGTCCATTAGTCCTTTGCCAAACTCAAACGCCACAAAGCCAATGGCACTAGGCGGGAAAGCCATCAACGTCGATCTCATAGAAGGTCCTACTCCTAATAACTTCATATTCAATTTATGTCTTCCATCCCAATGGCTTCGAACTGGATGATCGTCTCCCACACGAAACCAGGACTCGGTAAAATGTGAAGCAACATGCTGTATCTGTCCTGCTATCCCTCCTGCAAGACTAACTAACAAAATGTCAGGAACTTCGTGCGCCTCGTCATCTTCTTCTTCTATTAATATGACGCTATCTGAATCTGAATTCACAACTTGTTGTCGAAATGGAGACGTTGCGCGTAAATGAACTGATGCATCGCCAAACAACAGCCTTTTTGTTCCTTCGTAAGTTGAAAATAAAAGGGCATGTGCTACCGAATGATGAATAGTATGAAATATGCTCCATGATGACATTGAGGTCAGTGATGTATTTGCTGGTAAATGTAAGTGCTGAAACTGAATTTTATGATGCTGATTTTTTGCATAATTGGCAGCTTCAAATGCGATGTGAAGAATTGAGTGTGCAGATCCAGCTATTGCGCCTGCTACAAAATGTTGAGATACATTGACACGTTCAAATGCATCTGTTCCAGAGCTTTCATCTGCATGTTTGTCTGTAGTATTCTTGTCAAAAAAATGAATTGTATGTTCATAAGTTTCGAAGACTGCTGCGCCCATGATAGTATTCTTGATGAGTGCTGGCAAAAATAGTGTCTCAATGTCAGTACTTTAAAAACACGGGTACACATAGTGCGCCTTCAAAATGAAAACGTCATAGCAATAGGATATAAACTCACTCCCTGAGAAGGAAAGAATCCTTTGAGTCAGTTTTTTCAACTTCAGTCGGCTCTGCTCTCTGATTTTCTCATCATTTGAAGTAGAAGCACTACTAGATGTGACGGCATCATAAGCATCAAATCCTGTACTAATGCGATCGCTGATCCTGGCTACATGTTTGACGGGAACTTTCTTTGGCATGATTCTAGGCATTGACATTTTGCCTTTTGGGATAACAATCGGTGGTTTTGGAGAAACTTTAACCTTCGGCAATCGGCCAAGTATTGATCTTCTAGATATAGTTGTCGCTGTTCGTGCAGCTCCTCTTACAATTCCTCCTGCTTCTGCAGATGTATGATCTTCGTCTTGGATTGATTCGTTGGCAGGATCAGCAAGTGCTGAAAAATGAGGCGCCGGCATAGTGCACGATACACTCTATGCAAAAATCAAAAAAGGCTTTTGGTATGAGAGTTCATTTTTATGAGCGAAGTGATGGTGTGTGGTGTGTGCCTTTTGTCTCTTCATCTCTGACTGCATGACAGCAACAGTCATGCAGGGAAACTATAGTTTCTTATCGTTTTTGTCTGTAGCAATTTTTTCAATTTAAAATTGTAGATTTTCAGCGCAGTTAAAAATGCTATCAATAAATCATCAATCTCAATAAATACACTAAATACTTGTGACAGAATTATAGAGCAATATTCTTCTTGCTTTAATACCTTTTAATACTCCATTCTGACTCTCGCAAGAAAAGAATATGTACCTACCGTACTATGATCCCATATGAAATCCTTAAATACCTTCCCTGATAACCATGTTCGTAAATAGGTCGTAAGCCCGCCGGTATTGCGGCTTCATCACGCCTTTTATGTGCGCGCTCCGCACGTGCGTGCGGGCCGCACAAACACATTTGTTGGCGCCAAGTTGACCAACGATTTATAACTTATCACGGTGAAGCTAGTAGGCATAGTCTGAACACCTTTTGTGTCGGGCGTCGGGCCCGCACTCCGCACTATCGGCGGGCCTCATAACTCATAACACACATCATGGAAACATGAAACATGACACAACAACATCCTGCGTATACCAAACCAGATACAAGCAACATCATGTCAAGACCATCCTATACCAACGCCAGTGAAATAAAGAAGAGCGCTCAAGCTCCTGCTCCTGCTCCTGTTTATGTACCGGAGTTTAACCCACTTTCGCGATACCAAGAAAAGGTTGTAGTACCCTACCTCACTTTGTTCGACATTGAACGAAAAGCTCGCGAATCCACCAAACAAATATGTAGGCTACCTGTCAGTTCTGTCAATACATTGTTTCACTGCCCAGTATGTCTCGGATACATGAAGAAAACTTACATTGTTATGGAATGTTTACATAGATTCTGTGGAGATTGCATTCAGAAATGTTTGCGTCTGGGTAAAAAGGAATGTCCCTCTTGCCGCGTACATATTCCGTCGCGAAGAAGCTTGCGTCCAGACTTAAACTATGACGAACTTGTAAGTTCTAGATTTCGTTGATGAAAGTCTTTATTTCGTAACTTGTAAACTAACTTTTTGATTTGACGAGCGTAGTTGAAAAAAATGTTTGGAGACGTTGAAGCGTTGGAAAGTCACCAGGACAAGGAAATAGAATCATGGAATAAAAGAAATAATATGAATAATGCATATACGACGAGACGGAATCTTGAGATATCTAAGCAGGCAAATATTCGAAGGAAAGGAAGAAGTAAGGTCGGAGAGAAAGGGGTTGATATTGAAGGGTCAGAAGAAAGCAAGTTGACGTCGGCAAAAATCATTTGTGGCGGAATAAGAAATTTAGAGGAAAGTCCATTGATTGACTTTGTGCTTAGGCTTCATCCACAAGAGAAGAGAGTCCAGCGTCTGCATAGAGAATGTATTAGAACCGCCGAAGAGATCACTATTGGACATTTGAAAAGGTTTCTAGGAAAGAAGGTTGTCTACGAACCTTATTTTCAGTTCCAGATTTGTATTACATTATTAGGTGGAAAGCTTGTTGTCCTAGACGATGAAATTACACTTAGGGATGTTAGGGACGACATATCTGACAAACGAAGTGGAAAGATCATGGTTCTACAATATAGGGTTAATATTCAAAACTGATCTTGTATTTTGATAAAGGTGTTTGAGACGTCCTTGACTATGTGAGGAGAGTGGAGCGGCTTGGTGGTGGTGCAACGTTGATGGTAATGAAGCCAAAAAGATGTAGAGCTTCAAAATTTATTGTTTTTTAAATTCCTTCTCGGAAACGTCTATTTTAAATAAGATGAAAGTCGTGCACATTTACCAAAGTAACATGTGTCGTTTAATGAAACTCTCACAGGTCATCCTCCTCAGCGCTATCAGTCATATCTTCGAATTCATCGCAGTCTTCTTCACCGTCGGCACCAAACAGGCAATCCAGAAGAAAGCCAAAAATGTCCCACTCATGCTCATAAAATGGGAATGTCATAAAAAAAAAGAGTGAATTTTCGGCATTGAAGTCCAAACCAGAAGAAATAAGAAAGTCCTGGAGAGCTTCAGAATCGACGTAAGCAGCGTATCTATCTCTGGGCGCCATATCTTCCTGGTTGGATGAGACAGACATAGCCTCTTGAGGAATTATCTTTTCGCCTTCCTCCATTTTATTTCCTTCTTCGTCAGACTCATCGCCTTCGGTCATGTCCACATCATCCATTGGCACTGCCTTTTCAACAGAAGGGTAGTCATTCTTTGCATAAACTTCTACAGTTAGGAGCCTCTTATTTTCGCCATGATCTTTTGAATAGTCAATATCATAAGTGATGTGAGTTGGGCTATTTTGTTTCCTTTCGAGAGATTTGCTGATGTTCCGTGTAGGAGCACAGTTATCAATATCCTCCTTACACTTAGTTTCATTATCTTTATGAAACTTTTCTCGAAAGAAGTTAAACGTCAGACGTATTGATTCTTCTACACCGTTTGTCTTTCCATCTTTAGATATCTCAACGACTGTCTCAATTTTACTGAACCCATCTTTTGTTGCACATCTAGAACATGAAATAACGTTCAGAATTTTCTATTTACACGTTTTCGAGAAAAATGTCAAAAGGTGAGACAATGAAAGGATTTAGGGGATATTTAGGAAATTTAGAATGGAACAATCGAAAAAGATTGATTACCTTCAGCCTTTCCACTTGGTTAATCAATTGGATATCTCCATCAAAAAAATTTAGAGCATCAGAATCAAAAGCGTCGAATATAGTTTGCCTTTCCATCAATAGATCTGCTTCAGCTCGGATAGCTCGAAGCACATCAATTGCAATCTCGCCATGATCATCCGAGGTTTTCAAGGATACAAAGCTATCGATTGCTGTCCTTACACTCTGAGTCAGCTCCGATGGCATCTTAATAGTATAGCGATGAAATTTTGTTTGTGTAGCAATTGCCGATAGCCGATAGCCATCAATAATGAGATGATGGTTGTCACTAGCTAGAGAGGTACGAACTTACTGTATTTCTTGTCACTCTATTTTTGGCACCCTATTTTTTGCAAAAGAAAAGAAAGAGAGGCGAAGCGACGAGCAAGGAAAGTCTGATAGTGTGAAGCGACAAAAAGAGAAATGATTGTTTGTAAAAACTAAAGGAGATCGGGGGGAAGACGAGAAAGGAAGGGTGGTTAAATTTAGAAGACACTCTAGAGAGTAGGTAGTATTACAGAGCCTTCTTTGAACTGAAAGAGTAGAGGGCTTTCAAAAATCTGAAAAGAATACCTCATTCTCAGTCTTGAACTTTCTGTTTTTCTTCTTGTCATCATTGTCTGAATCTGAGTCGCTATCCATACTATCATCGCTATCGACATCTTCCCAATCATCTTCACTGCCATTTCCTCCCTGTGTTGCAGTACCAACTTTGCTAGTAATTTCCTTCGAGTCCATTTCCTCCATATCTTCATCGATTTCATCATCGTCGTAAAAGATTGAAGCATCCCAAAGTCGAACTTTAAAATCGTGCGAAAGACTCCCAATCACCTTTTTACCAGCGCCAAACCTCAGTTTTTCTACAGGAAACCCATCGTGGCTGCCAAGAACCCCCAGCAACTGATCCGGCTGGACTTCGAGCACTCGCACGACACCATCACTACTCCCTGTTAACAACGTATTTTCGTCAATTTTAAGCAAAGCATCAATTGACTGAGGATGGCCTGGATAGCGATCAGAAATATCTCCCCAGGTCCCCCAAGACCAAAAGTTTAGCACACCTTGCTGGGTACCACAGACGATTTTTTTCCCATTCTTCATCAAGCACATACTAAGTAACTCATCCTCCTGATTATCGCTTTTTCGATGGAGACGGAAAGGTCCTTGGACAGTCTCGGGATCTATCTTCACTGGTTCAATTTGAGTCTTTCCAGCTTTGAGAGCTGTATGATTTCCATCTACGCCGCCTTTTCGCAAATCAATCACCGTCAGTACACCATCAGAAGACGTTGCCAATAGTGTAATACATTCCGCATCAACTTCAAAACTGGATATGATATCTGTATTTTCATGAAATGATGCAATACACCCTTTGGGAAGTGACATGCAATTATCAAATACAGTGGCATCATTATTGGACGTTGTATCCCCACATGCTTTCAAATCCCAAATTCGAATTACACCTTCATCGTCACCTGTAACGATACATTCTCCAATATGTGATGGGTTCATATGATATAAGGTGTGGATACCATGAGGTGACGCCTGGTCGATCTTCCACAAGATAGAGTTATCAGAAGTGTGATGATTTGATGCTTTATCTACATCAATAGCAGCTAGTGAACCTCCATTGGATGCTGTATATAATATATCTCCAGATGGATTAAATATAGTTGCTCGACAAGTAGCTGATGTTCTAGTTGACATACGAGTTGTAGACTTGACTTTTGGGATATCTGAAGAATGAACAGGAATGGAAGAGATAATGGTATCATCATCTTCGTCGGGTATTCTTGCTGCATTGGTTGAAGTGTGTAGTGAATAATCGTGGAATTCAACTGTTCCATCGACAAGTCCAGCTGCCAAGATTTCTTTGGTAGGGTGGAATGCCAAGTCCAGTGGTTGGAGAGAACATTCAACTGATTCTAGCTGCCTCGCAGCCATCTTCTCTATGGATTGATCTGAGTACTCGGAAGGGCTATGTACCTAAGAACAATTCGTTGAAATTAATAACAAGTGAAAGTGTAGGTAGTAAAATTCGCTCTGTGGTGGTCTCTCCTCGCCGACTTTTCGTGGTTGGGAATCTTTCTATTTTGAGCTCTCAACCTGTTGCTATCAGATATATATATAACCTTTTCTGCTGTTTTTGACTCCGACCGCTTTCACTTCCAGGATTGAAATCTATTGAAATCATTGTTTCACAAGCTCGCAAGCAACATGACATACGCTCGAGTTTGTTCAGATAGAAGAGGACTTGGTGCGTAGGCCAGCTAACAATAGCATTATATTTTAGATCTAACTTGTCGTCGTTTCAATAATTTTGGATGTACATACGATGTTCATGTGGCTTTGTTGGCCTTTTCTTGAGTTATGCAAAGATCGAAGAAAACGATTTGAGCAAGGGATAGTAATAATTTGCAAAATTATCCAATTTGCTGCAGGGAAGATTTGATGGGTAAATTTAACATTTTTGAACATGCTTGTGGGAGGTTTTATTGAATGGATTGTGTTGTGTCCCTGTGAATTACTACTCTTCTAGACTAGAAATGACTCAAAGATTACATTTCAACACACCAAGCTTGTGACATAAGATTGTATCTCAGAGATTCGAGACAATTGCTTCTGTTAATGCCTTCTAAGAAGATGCTATGCATCATATTTATCCATCGTGGCAATGAAGATGAGGTTACTTATTTTGAGGCTGTAGAAAAATGATTTTCCAATATGACGTTATTTAGACAGCTATTTATTTACAACAACTTCAACTAAAAATTAAAAAACGAATAATAAGTCTCGCGTCTCAAGCTTATGGCTACCAGTAGCATCTCGCATGCATCGGCTACAATCTACAATAGCTTCGCACCTCGTAACGAATACAGACAGCAGACCTAGTGAATGATAATAATTTACCCACCCTCTTTTGCCAACGGGACATCATAGATAGAAATGAGTCTTAACTTTGTATCAACATCCGTCCTCTCTTCCACCGATGGTGTATCACACAACACCGAAACGGTACTAGACCCATCCTCTTCCACATCTGCAAACCATACATACCAAAAACCCCTTTACGAACAGCTTCGTGATAATTCCGAAAAGGACCAAGAAAAATATGATGAAATAACGAAAGCAATGAGAGGTACCACTACTCTAAACGAGGAAGATGTGGCATTCATTCACAGTATAGAAGATCGGAAAGCTAAAAAAAAGAATGATGTCAAGAGAAAGGAAGAGGAGGAAATCCAAATGTTTCGAGCTGCTAGATTGGAAAAGAATATGACGAGGAGCGAAAGCATACTAGTTAATGATGGGGCTGACGAAGTCAGGGGCACGAGAGCAGATATTAGTGAGGCGGCAACTGCCTTTGTTGTGCAAAATCATTCCAAAGTGCAGTCGTCCTTGGTGAGCACAAAGCCAAAGATTGTAAGAAAGAGAAGGAGAAAAATTGTGGCAGACCTGAACGCTGAATCTAGTGAAGAAAAGACGAAAAAAATGAATATGACAAAGCGAATGAGGCAGTCGGATACAAATTACGGCAAACTTTGCAAAGAAGAGGATTCGAGTATTTCAAACCAGACTGATTCCATTGCAAAAACCGAAGTAAAAGAAGATGTAAGTGCTCTTTGTGGACTTCTAGCGTACGGTTCCGATAGCGATAGTGATTAGCTTGAATCAAATGTCTTATAAATAATTATAATTTAATGGTGGGTCTGGGAAGTCTCAAATCACATTCTTCAAACTTCTGTTTTAACTCTTTTAGCAGATACTGAATTTCCACCGCTTGTTTTACGCTTCTTTTTAGCTGACTTCTTTGCTTCCTTTTCTGCTTTCTTCTTTGCCTTTTTGGTTGATTTCTTAGCCTCTTTCTCTAACTTCTTCTTCGATTTCCTATCTGTGATAGGTGTCGTCTCTTCAATGGCTGCTTCTTCGGTTTTAATAGGAATTACATCTGTCTCTACCTGTTCCTCGGTTGGTGCCACGCTTTGATCTTCTTCAGTTATTCCATGTTTTGCAGGGGTTATTGCAGGCGCAACCGTGGGTTCTACTGTTTTTTTAACCCCAGACAGAGATCGAACTATTCCTGCCAGCCGTGATTCAACTTCTTCAAATGTTCCGCAATTGTCGTCATCTTCCATATCAAAATATTCTTCCTCTGAAGTATTGTTAGCAGGGGCGATATCTATTTCGTTGTGTTCATTGTATTTCTTTTGTTCAACTAGAAATTTCGATATTAGTCGACTCGCATCTTTTTCAGAAATGTGGTTAGATGACAATATATATTGAACTTGCGGTGCTTCTATCATTGTATTTCTCGATATCGCTTCTTTTGACCAATGTAGTGTTGTGGTTGGTGAGGTTTGGTGACGAATCTGTTGGAAAATGAGTGGACCGTGGGGGAGTCGGTTTCGGTTTTCCTGCTCGCTTGCTATTCTACTGGTGTTCAAAATAGGTCCCAACCTATTAAATTAACAAGGCGATTTCATCGCGGGAAAAAGACCACGTAAAAAGTGCTAACAAAATAGGAAAGGTAACCGAGGACAACCGGCAGCAACGGCTATTTTACCAAAGCTTGCCAAATGGCCACCAAACATGCTAAATGGTCGTTACTACAATAGTCTATAATTTAATAACAACCTTGTTTTCAGCAGCGCCCTTCGTTATAAATAGGACTTCAGCAAGACTCACCTTTTATTACTTACTACTCGATCAGTATTTATTATCGTCTCCTTTCTCCACTACTGACATGACAAAGTTGCGTAGTAATAATCTTACGACCAAACATACCAAGAAAGAGACTGACGACTCTCCTCGTGGCCGCAATTCAACAGTGATAATTTCAGCAGCACGCAGGGGGGGGGCAAAGGAAATAAAACTTTATGCATGGTCGTTACTGCCATGATTGTTGCTATTCTTGTCTATCATGCAGCAGTTTGGAGAACAGATGTGCCTGAACAACAAGAAGATTCCAACACTAACCAACTTGGTCGACATCATGCAATCTCTACGAAAAATGCAGATGCAAAGCTTGGTGATGGATGTTACCATGTTTACCTTGATGTTGGTTCCAATGTTGGTGTACATGCCCGTTTTCTTTTCGAGCCCGAAAAATACCCCAATGCAACGATTGCCCATCATATTTTTGATGCGGAATTTGGCTCCATCAGAGACAATAGTGATATCTGTGTTTTTGCTTTTGAACCTAATCCTGTGCACAAGGAGAGACACTTTCAGATGCAAGATGCATACACCAAGTTGGGCTGGAGATACCACCCAATCATTGCTGGAGCAAGTGATCAAGATGGAAACATGACATTCTATCACCAAGATCATGGCAATAATAATGAATGGGGATTTAGCACAGTCACCCGTAAAGGAAGAGAAAATGATGCAGTCACTGTCCCAGCAATTCGCTTGTCTTCTTGGTTGAAAGAACACATTGAAGGTAGGAGTATTCCTGAAACAGCATTTTTGGCAGGAAAGAACAGGAAATCTCCAGTAGTTGTAATGAAGTTTGACATTGAAGGCTCAGAATACAGTCTATTTCCTGATTTAATGTTTACTGGAACTTTATGTTCAGTTGTTGACTATGCCTTTGGAGAATACCATCCTTGGAGAGTTCAACAAACACTACCAGATAAAGAGACTGGTCGTGGTGGACTGAATCTTAGCCCTGGGCGT
>Ga0306864_1000309_pt1 | contig 23490 bp, 16 predicted proteins | sample AntRauTorckE5430_FD_190448 | JGI IMG/M metagenome (GOLD analysis project Ga0306864, IMG submission 190448) | Saline lake microbial communities from Rauer Islands, Antarctica - Metagenome Torckler E5 #430 (v2) (version 2) | ecosystem: Environmental > Aquatic > Non-marine Saline and Alkaline >...
TTTCTGCAAAATTCGAATAAATTGAGATTTTCGTAACGGCTGTCTTTAGCTGCCGCAAGGATTTTGAGACTTTTCGGAAGCTAAAGTAGCCGCTACGTGCAGAAATTATCAAATAGCCATTTATTTTAACTTTTAACGAACGCCATTTTTCGTATTTCACCTATTTCAAAACCCGCTTAGTTTAATTTTCAGACTATCTCCACCTTAATTTTATTTCATTATTCCTACCAAACATATTCTATAAATCATTCAGATAATCTTAATTTTGCACCAATTTTTAAAACTTCACGCTGGATAAGTAAGTATTATTAGATAATCAATCCCAAATACTCGGGACAAGTATTGTAATTAATTGATTTTCAAGTTATTACGATGTGGTCAATTGGTAACTAATTATGGTCAACTACTTACTTCCAACTTTTGGAATAAATCAGAACTAAATAAAAAACTAATCGTGGTAACGACAAAACAAACGATTGCTGAAAAAGCGGCAAACAACATTCGGATTTTAGCGGCTTCAATGGTTGAAAAAGCGAACTCTGGACATCCGGGAGGACCAATGGGCGGTGCAGATTTTACGCACATTCTGTTCACAGAATATATGAACTTCGACCCAGATGATAATACTTATCCGTTCAGAGATAGATTTTTCTTGGATCCAGGACACGTTTCTGCTTTATTGTATTCACAATTGGCAATGTTTGGAAATTACACCATGGACGAATTGGCAGACTTCCGTCAATGGAAAAGTCCGACTCCTGGACATCCTGAAATTGATAAAAAAAGAGGTATCGAAAATACATCTGGACCTTTGGGTTTGGGTCACGCTTTCGGTGTGGGTTCTGCGATTGCAGAACGCTTTTTGGCGACTCGCTTTGGCGAACAAATTGCCAATAAAACTTACATTTATATTTCTGACGGTGGCGTTCAAGAAGAGGTTTCGCAAGGTGTTGGGCGGATTGCTGGTTATTTGGGTTTGAGCAATGTCATTATGTTTTATGATGCAAATGACGTGCAATTATCAACGATGGTTGATGAAGTAATGACCGAAGATACAGCTAAAAAGTACGAAGCGTGGAACTGGAATGTAATCACAATTGACGGCAATAGTCACAATGAAATTCGTGCGGCTTTGGATGCTGCAAACGCAGAAACCGAACGACCAACTTTGATTATTGGTAAAACAACCATGGGCAAAGGTGCGAGAACGGAAAGTGGTGATTCGTGGGAAGGTAAAGTCGATACACACGGTCAGCCGTTGAGTGGTTCGGGTGCGAATTACAACAAAACGATTGAAAATTTGGGTGGAAACCCTGAAAACCCTTTCGTTATTTTTGACGACGTGGCGGTTTATTACGATGCCGTTAAAGATGCAAAACGGGAATTAATCGCAGAGCAAAAGGCGGCTTTCGCCGAATGGTCAAATACGAATGCTGATTTAGCAACGAAATTACACGGATTCTTGAACGATGCACCAAAAATCGACTGGTCATCTATCGAACAAAAAGCAAATCAAGCGACTCGTAACGCTTCCAAAACGGTTTTGACGCACTTGGCGAAAAACGTGGAAAATATGATTGTCGCTTCCGCCGATTTATCGAATTCGGACAAAACGGAAGGTTTCTTAAATGTTGTTGGTGCATTCAAACACCATGATTTTTCAGGTGGATTTTTGCAAGCTGGCGTTTCTGAATTAACAATGGCGGCATTGTGTACTGGTATGGCGTTGCACGGGGGCGTAATTCCTGCATGTGCGACTTTTTTCGTCTTTTCAGATTACATGAAACCAGTTATGCGGGTTGCGGCTTTGATGGAACAACAAGTGATTTTTATTTGGACGCACGATGCGTTCCGTGTTGGCGAAGATGGGCCAACGCATCAGCCGATTGAGCAGGAAGCACAATTGCGTTTGTTAGAAAAATTAAAAAATCACTCTGGAAATAATGCACTTTTGGCGTTGCGTCCTGCTGATGTCAACGAAACAACGGTTTCTTGGAAAATGGCTTTAGAAAATACCAATTCTCCAACAGGTTTGGTTTTCTCTCGTCAAAATATCCAAAATATTCCAAATTCATCTTACGAAACGGCTTTACAAGCAGAAAAAGGCGGCTACATCGCTGACGATTGCGAAGGAACGGCGGACATAATTTTGGTGGCAAACGGCTCGGAAGTTTCGACTTTGGCGGCTGGTGCGGCATTGCTAAAAGCAAAAGGCATCAAAACTCGTTTGGTTTCCGTACCTTCAGAAGGCGTTTTCCGCAATCAACCAAGAGAATACCAATTATCGGTTTTGCCAGCAGGCGTTCCTAAGTTTGGAATGACGGCAGGTTTGCCCGTGAATTTGGAAAGTTTGGTTGGTTTAGATGGCAAAGTCGTTGGACTTTCCCACTTTGGCTATTCTGCTCCTTACACGGTTTTAGATGAAAAATTTGGCTTCACGGCAGAAAGTGTTTGTCGGGAAGTTTTGAGTTTTCTTGGTAAATAAAACACGGAATTAATATTCAAATTAAAAACAAAAAAAATGAAATTTTTTATAGATACAGCAAACCTCGCTCAAATTGAGGAAGCATTAGATTTAGGCATCTTAGATGGTGTGACTACAAATCCGTCATTAATGGCGAAAGAGGGCATTTCTGGTCAAGAAAATATTTTGAATCATTACCGCGCAATTTGCGATATCGTTGACGGCGACGTGAGTGCAGAAGTCATTTCTACGGATTTTGACGGTATGGTTCGGGAAGGCGAAATTTTGGCGAGTATTGCACCAAATATCGTGGTTAAAATTCCAATGATTAAGGACGGCATCAAGGCAATTAATTATTTTTCTGAAAACAGAATTAGAACAAATTGTACCTTGGTTTTTTCGGCTGGTCAAGCGATTTTGGCAGCAAAAGCGGGTGCAACTTACCTTTCTCCCTTCGTTGGTCGCATCGATGATATGACTTGGGACGGCATGGAATTGATTGAAGATATTGCAGATATTTACGAAACGCAAGGTTTTGATACCGAAATATTGGCGGCTTCTGTCCGTACTTCTTTGCACATTGTACAAGCAGCGAGAGCTGGTGCACACGTTGTGACTTGTGGCTTAGACGCTATTTTGGGCTTGTTAAAACATCCTTTGACGGATATCGGTTTGGCGAAATTCTTGGCAGATCATAAGAAAGCGAACGGGTAAACTATTTTGTCTTTCACAGGGCGTTGCCCTGTGTTATTGCTCACGCCCCGTTGGGGCTAAAATTCAATGTTTAAAACTTATGGGGTATCGGTAGGCTTCAAAAGCGTCCGACCCCTTTAATTTCCATTAATCGTCTTTATTTTTTTAATCAATCAAAATGAAATCCTATCACAAATTTCCTCAAAAATATTTTGATAATCCGCATTTAATCGAATGGATTTATCGTTGGAATAACCTCATTTTGCAACGGAATTGGCATACCAAAAAAGAGTTAAATTTACTTTTCAAATCACTTCCAAATGATTCAATCATCGTTGATGCTGGTTCGGGCGAAGGGCAGCACCTGATTCCCTTTGCTCAAAAATATCCAAATTTGAATTTTCAAGGTGTTGATATTGAAGTGGAAAATATCGATTTTACGACCTTATATACCAATACTTTAAACCTTAAAAACACGACTTTTGTCAATAGCGATTTAATTGTATTTAAACCTCAAAAAAAAGTCGATTTGATTTACATCATTGGCGTTTTGCAATACGTTCCCAAAGACGAAAAATTGTTACAGCATTTTCATAATCAATTGAATCCGAATGGACAATTATTTATTTATTCGCCTGTAAACGAACGAACGATTATTCGTTATTTGAATACGTTGAGAAATAAATATTTTCATTACGAAAAAGCACAAAACCGTTCTCGAATTTATAAAAAAGAAGAATTGATTATTAAATTAAAAAAAGCAAATTTTAAAATAAAAAAATGTGATTATAAATTTGGTACATTAGGTATTATTAGCCACGAAATTTATAGTATTATTTTATTAAAAATAGAAAATACGCATTCCAAAATAAAATTAATCTTACTGTTAACTTTACTAATTGCAATACTTCCCTATCTAATTTTATTGAAAATCGCCGATTTTTATAGGCATCACAAAATGGGAAATGCGGTGGTGGTGATTGCGGAGAAAAAAAGGGATTGATTTTTTATTTTCTTAATAAGTTGACGATTGCAACGACTTCTTTTAGAGAATTACTCCACATACCAGAATTCGAGATGGGTTTCAATTCAAGTGTCCCTACCCTATTAATCACCTACATTAAAATGATTCTTTATCTAAATTATTTCATATCAAAATTTAAAGTTCAAACAGAAAATTGGCTCTTTGACAATTTCTGCACGTAGCGGCTACTTTAGCTTCCGAAAAGTCTCAAAATCCTTGCGGCAGCTAAAGACAGCCGTTACGAAAATCTCAATTTACTCGAATTTTGCAGAAATTGTCAAAGAGCCAGAAAATTAAGTATTTCGTCCTATTCTATTTTGAGTGATAAGACGCACTACTATACATTTTTAATTGAACCATAACTTATACGTTTTTATAAAAATAACACTTAATTTGAGGCTTCACTCAAAATAGGACACGACACTGACTTAACACGAAAAAAGCCGCTGAAACCAAAAAGGTTCAGCGGCTTTCAATTTCCGTCCTTTGTCAAGTGAGCGAAGCGAACATCCGTCAACGAAGCGCCCGTCTATCATTTACCCGACCACGATATTAATCATCCGTTTAGGCACAACAATCACTTTCCGAATTGTTTTTCCTTCGATGTGTTTTTGAATTTTTGGCAACGCTAATGCTGCTGCTTCCGCATCTGCTTTAGAAGTATCCGCAGGCAAGTCGATTTTTTCACGCATTTTGCCGTTGATGGCGATAGGATACGTGAAGCTATCTTCTTTCAAATATGCCTCGTTTAATTCCGGAAATTGAGCATCTATAACCGTTCCTTCGTTGCCCAATTGATGCCACAAATCTTCTGCGATAAACGGTGCAAACGGTGCAATTAAAACGACAAAATCTTGCAAAATCGCCTTTTTGTTACACTTTTCAGCTTTCAATTCATTTGCCAAAACCATGAACGCGCTCACACAGGTATTCAATGAAAAACGCTCAATATCTTCCGTTACTTTTTTGATTGCGGAATGTAAAATTTTGTACTCCGCTTTTGTTGGTTTGGCATCGCTTACATCAAATTTTTCGTCCTTATAAAACAAAGACCAAAACTTTCGTAAAAACTTAGAAACACCTTCGATACCGTTGGTATTCCACGGTTTTGATTGCTCAATCGGGCCCAAAAACATTTCGTACATACGGAAACAATCGGCACCGTATTTCTCTACCATCAAGTCAGGATTAACGACATTATATTTAGATTTTGACATTTTTTCGACGGCATGACCACACAAATATTTGCCTTCATGATTCAAAACCATAATCGCATTTTCGTAATCTGGTCGCCATTTTTTGAACGCTTCTACATCCAAAAAGTCGTTTTCCACAACATTCACATCAACGTGTAACGTAGTGACGTATTTATCCAATTTATGCGAATCTACAAAATCTTGCGAAAAGAAAACTGGTCGCAAAATACCATCTTCATGAACATGACTATTGTCAATATTTCCTGCGATTGCTTGATTTATTTTATCAATTACTTTATCAAAATTCTTAAAATATTTCGCTAAATATTGCATTGAAAGCCCTAAAACTTTCCAACCCTCGGCAGCGTAATCGTCTTTTGAATGTTCGATAAAACGTTCTAAATCGTCACTTGATTTAACTTCGATTGCCAACTTATGCTCTGGAAAAGCAAAATCGACATAACGCCCAGCAACAGGATATTCCGTTTGGAAATCAAAGCCGTGTTCCTTCAATTTTTGTTTCAAAATTTGCTCTGCCAATGCTTCATTTGCACGGTAAACAAAATTAGAACGACCTTGAATCATTCCTTGATTAATCAACTTTTTGAATGGCTCATTTGTCGGTACTAAACCCTTGTCAAACAATACTTTATGCCAAAAACGAGAGTACATCAAGTGACCAACTGCGTGTTCCGTTCCACCGATATACAAATCGACATCTTGCCAATAATTAATCGCATTTTCACCTACAAAACGTTCCTTATTTGTAGCGTCCATGTAGCGTAAAAAATACCAAGAAGAACCTGCAAAACCCGGCATTGTATCCGTTTCCCGAACCGAACCATCTTCCAAACTCACCCAATTATCCAAACGAGCCAAGGGCGATTTTCCACCAGAAGCGGGTTTATAATCATCTAAATCAGGTAAATCCAAAGGCAATTCTTCCAAATCTAAAGGAATCGAAATGCCGTCTTTGTAACGAATCGGGAAGGGTTCGCCCCAATATCTTTGACGACTATAATTTGCATCACGCAAACGATAATTGATTTTTCCTTGACCAATTCCTCTTTCATCAATCGCATCAATCGCTTGACGAATCGCATCTTTCACCTCCAAACCATTCAAAAAGCCAGAATTAATCATTTTTCCAACTTTATCCTCCACCGTTGCACCAGGATAATCTGATTTATCAATCACTTCGATAATTTCAATACCGAATTTTTCCGCAAAACGGCTGTCTCGCTCGTCATCACTCGGCACTGCCATAATCGCACCCGTTCCATAATCTTTCAAAACGTATTCACTAATATAAATCGGAATTCGTGTATTGGTAAAAGGATTTATTGCGTAAGTCCCTGTAAATGCACCAGTTACCTCCTTTACTTCCGCTATTCGTTCCCGTTCCGAACGAGCATTGACGTAAGTCAAATATTCCTCAATTTCATTTTTTTGTGCTGCTGTTGTAATTTCTGAAACGAAATCATGTTCGGGGGCTAAAACCATAAATGTTACGCCAAAAACGGTATCTGGACGAGTCGTGAAGACTTCAATTTTTTCTTGACTTCCGCTTGTCCCGAGAACTCGGTGATCAATATCAAAAAATACGACTGCTCCTTCTGACCGTCCAATCCAGTTGCGTTGCTGTGCTTTCAACGAATCCGTCCATTCTAACGCCTCTAAACTATTCAACATTCGCTCTGCATAAGCCGTAATTCTCAACGACCATTGCAACATTGCACGGCGTTCGACAGGAAATCCGCCACGTTCCGAAATACCATCTTTTACCTCATCATTTGCTAAAACCGTCCCCAAATCTTCGCACCAATTCACGTAACCAACTTTGCGATAAGCCAAACGATAATTCATCAAAATATCGTCTTGTTCAGCTGCCGTCATTGCGTTCCATTCGGGAGCAGAAAAGGCTTCTTCTTGTGTCGTTGCAGCGTTTACGGTTGAGTTTCCTTCCTTTGTAAAACGATTTTTCAAACCTTCAATCGTTGATGCTTTATTCGCATCATTATCATAATAATTTTCAAATAATTGCAAAAACAACCATTGCGTCCATTTGTAATAACTTGGGTCAGACGTTTTCACTTGTCTGCTCCAATCGAATGAAAAACCGATATTATCTAATTGACTGCGGTAGCGTTCAATATTTTCATCGGTAGAGGTTGCAGGATGTACGCCAGTTTGAATTGCGTACTGCTCGGCAGGCAAACCAAAAGCATCATAACCCATCGGATGAAGGACGTTAAAACCTTTGTGCCGTTTGTATCTTGCAAAAATATCTGAGGCAATATATCCTAACGGATGCCCAACGTGTAAGCCAGAACCCGAAGGGTAGGGAAACATATCTAAAACATAAAACTTTGGTTTTTCGGTCGAATTTGTGACTTTATAAACTTGGTTTTCATGCCAAAATTCCTTCCATTTTTGTTCAATTTGTTGAGGATTATAGTCCATTTTTTTATTATTTATGTTGCTTTTACGATTTTTTCTTTGTTTTTTAATGTCACATTATTAAATAATGTGCAACGTATTGATTATTTAATATTTATAAATAATTAATGTGTATTTTTTTGTTAATCAATACTTTGTTATACTTTAATGGTTCTTTATTAATATAATACGGTTGTGAGATTGCGAAAATAACTAAAATGTATAGAAACCTTATGTAAATACTTGAAATTATTGTGTTGTAGGCATTAAGGTTTACTAAAAAAATGTCATTATTTAGTCATTAAACAGGAGGCTGTTTGTGTTTAAGTATTACGATAAACAAATACACTATCTACACATATAAAATAATACTATATTTGAAGAAAATTTAATATGTATTTATATTGTTGCTTAGGCTGTGTATAGTTCGGTATAATCGCTACAATTATTAGCGCAGTTTTTATTTATTAAATCAAAAAACAAATTTAGTGCTTTTTGTGACATTACTTTTTTGCTTTCATATCAAAAAAAAATCTATATGGCATGGTAATAGTTGTTCTAAAATTTGTTATTCAAGCAAAAGTTCTTTGAATTTATTTGATACATTTATTGAAAGCATTATAAAAGATATTGGTAACTTTGAGAAGAAAAGTTTAGTTTCAATATTTTTAACACACAAAAATAGTATCAATTATGATTAAAAGATTATTATCCTTAGCGGCAATGTTAATTATTGGTTTGGTTGCTTATAATATGATGTTTGGTGACGATGCCGATAAAGAAAACGTCAAACAGATTACAAGCGGCGTAAAAGAGTTACTGCAATCTACGAAAGATAAATACAAGAATGGAGAGTATAATGAAGCAATTGATAAAATCGGTGACGTTTTTAAACAACTAAAAGACAAAGCTGGGGAATTAAATAATAGCGATTATATTGATCGTCTTTCTGAATTAGAGGAACGCAAACAGCATCTTGAAGAGATGTTAAAGGGTTTGGAAGAAAAAGAAAATACAGCAACTCGCTCACTTGTACCGCAGGATTTAAGTAAAGAGAAAGAGGTAATTCTTAGAGAGTTAGAGGATTTGGAAAGAGAAGCGGGAAATTTGGCAACAGATATGGATAAACAATAACAGCACTTGAAAGTAACGAATATAGTTTATGAAAACATAAATGTTTGGGTCTTTGACAATTTCTGCAAATCTTATAAATTTATGTATAAATAGCACTTTGGAAGTACTGAAAATAGCGAGTTAGTGAGCAGGTGACTTAAAGTCACCTGCTCACTTTTGCAGAAATTGTCAGAGAACCAAATGTTTTAGTACTTACAGTAAATTAAATTGATGAAAAATCGGCAAATATGCTACTTTCTGCCACGATTAAAAAACCTACTCTTATGAAAAATTTAATACTTGTAACATTAATTTTAATGAGTGTCAGCTATTCCGCGAGTGCTCAAAGTATAGACTGTATGTTTGGTCAATGTGATTTTGGCTATGGTGTAATGGTTTATGCAAATGGCGAAAAATACGTTGGTGAGTTTGATAATCACAAAAAACACGGTCAAGGGGTTTTGTTTTTATCAAATGGCGATAAATACGTTGGTACGTTTAAGGGTGATGATTACAATGGCGAAGGTAGGTTATACAAAAGAGATGGCTTGATTCAAGGTGGAATTTGGGCGAGTGGCTCACTTTCAACTCCTCAATCGAATGGTGCAAGGTGTTTGTACGGCAATTGTAATGACGAATATAGTATTTACCTTTATGGTAATGGAACGAAAGTAGTTGGTAATTATACGAATGGACAGCCTAAAGGTCAAGTCGCTGTATTTTATACTAATGGTGCAAAATATATTGGTGATTTTGCGAATGCAAAAAAAGATGGTTTGGGAATTCTTTCTCATCCTGATGGTTTGATTGAAGAGGGTTTTTGGAAAGATGATGCTTACGCTGGTAGCATGAAGGGTAGAAAAGGTTGTATTCAAGGGGATTGTAGCAATGGCTATGGTAAGTTTATTTATGGTGATTTTACGACCTATATCGGTAATTTTTCGGGTACTTATGCACATGGTCACGGTGAATGTTATTACAGCGATGGCGATTATTACAAGGGCGATTGGCAAGCACATCATTTTCATGGCAAAGGGACAATGTATTACGCTGACGGTGGGGTTCAAGATGGCTTTTGGAAAGCTGGTGAATTTCTTGGAAATATAGTTCCGAAACGACCGACAACTCCTGCTCCTACTGCAACTTCACTGCCTAAAGTTTATGCTGTTTTGGTTGGTGTGGCTCGTTACAGCCATATGAAAAGTCTAAAATATACGGATGATGATGCTTATAGAATGTTTGCATTTTTGAAAAGCCCAGAAGGCGGTGCTTTAGCAGATGACCAGATTCGGGTTTTGGTTGATGAAGATGCAACGAGAGAAAATATTTTGAGTTCTCTCGAAAGAACATTTGCAAAAGCTGGACCAAACGATGTTATTTTCTTCTACTTTTCGGGTCATGGTTTGAATGGTTCATTTTTACCAATTGATTTTGATGGCAATAGCAACAAATTAGAGCATACTGAAATTATGAGAATTTTGGATAATAGTCAAGCAAAATCAAAAATCGTTATTGCTGATGCTTGTCATTCTGGAAGTATTCAAAATGTAAAAGGAGCAACGGCTCAATCTGTTATTGAAACCTATTATGATGCTTTCAGTCGCTCATCAGGCGGAACGGTTTTGATGATGTCTTCAAAAGCAGAAGAAACTTCTATTGAAAATAATGGTCTGCGTCAAGGTATTTTTAGTCATTTTTTGATTCGTGGCTTAAAGGGTGCGGCAGATAATGATGATGATAGATTGGTAACGATTAATGAATTATTCGAATACGTCGAAGCAAACGTTAAATTCTACACGAATAATTATCAAACGCCAGTTATTAGCGGCGATTACGATAAAAAATTACCAATGGGTGTTGTTCGAGATTAAAAAAATAAACATATAAGCGTATGTAAAAAAGGCGATGTCGGAAGATGTCGCCTTTTTTTTTCGTTTAACAACCCTTCTAAATCGTTTGAATTTGTAATTCTCTTTCTTATATTTACCCATTAAAAAATTTACGTATTCAAAAAACATAACGAAATTAAAACCAACTATTTGTAAGCCTCTTAATGAAGATTTAGTTTACCTTAGGTCAATAATATTTCAAAAGCTACGTCTTCATTTTGCGCACAAGTGTAGGAATTAAATAATTTTACAATTTTGGCGTAATAATATACTGATATTCGGTTGTATTAGACGTGTTTTTAATTTTAATTTATCGTTTTAATTTTGATTAATTCCATAGTATTACCTTTGCAAAAAAACCTGTCCGTTTATATAAACAGGCGACTAAAACCAATTCAATATGCAACATATCACACGTTTTACAGAATTTGATATTCACCTCTTCAAGTCGGGAAATCATTTTCGCCTTTATGATAAATTAGGCAGTCACATCATGGAAGTTGATGGTGTGACGGGAACATATTTTGCGGTTTGGGCACCGAACGCAAAAGAAATATCGGTCATTGGTAATTTCAACGGTTGGAATAAGGATTCGCATCCGATGAATCCTCGTTATGACGATTCTGGAATCTGGGAAACTTTCGTCCCAAATATTGGACAAGGCGAAACGTATAAGTACCGCATTGTTTCTAATATTGGTAATCGAGTTTTGGAAAAGAGTGATTTGTATGCGAAACTTTGGGAAACACCACCACTTACGGCAACTAAAGTTTGGGATATTGAAGGCTACGACTGGCAAGATACCGCATGGATGGAGGAACGCAAAGCGACTGCTGGCGAGCCTAAGCCATATTCTGTTTATGAAGTTCATTTGGGTTCTTGGAAAAGAAAATCAAGCCGAAAAGAGGATTATTTGACGTATCGAGATATGGCGAATGACTTGGTGGAATATGTCAAAGAGGTTGGTTTTACACACGTTGAGCTGTTGCCGATTACCGAACATCCTTACGCACCATCTTGGGGTTATCAATCTATCGGTTTTTTCGCACCGACGAGTCGCTTCGGAACACCACATGATTTTATGTATTTGGTAGATAAATTGCATCAAGCAGGAATTGGTGTTTTGATGGATTGGGTGCCGTCACATTTCCCAGCTGATGCACATGCTTTGGCAGATTATGACGGAACGCATTTGTATGATCACGCTGATCCTCGTTTGGGTTTTCATCCAGATTGGAAATCTTGTATTTTTAATTATGATAGAACCGAAATTCGTGAATTTTTGATTAGCAGTGCTTTATTTTGGTTGGATAAATATCACATTGACGGAATTCGTGTAGATGCGGTCGCTTCGATGTTGTATTTGGATTATTCTCGAAAAGCAGGTGAATGGATCCCGAATATTCACGGTGGTAACCATAATTTGGGTGCAATTTCATTTTTAAAACAATTTAATAAAGCTATTCACGATGAGTTTCCGGATACGGTAACAATTGCCGAAGAATCCACTTCTTTTGATGGCGTAACTCGTACCGTTGATTTGGGCGGTTTGGGTTTTGACCAAAAATGGATGATGGGTTGGATGAATGATACGTTGGAATATATGAAGAAAGATCCGATTTATAGAAAACATCATCATGGACAATTGACGTTTAGTTTGGTTTATGCTTTCTCCGAAAAATTCATGTTGCCGCTTTCTCATGATGAGGTTGTGCATGGAAAAGGTTCGTTGTTGGCTAAAATGACGGGTGACGAATGGCAACGGTTTGCGAATTTAAGATTGTTATACGGCTATATGTTCACACATCCTGGAACGAACTTATTATTTATGGGTTGTGAATTCGGACAAACGGGCGAATGGAATCACGAAAATAGTTTGGATTGGCATTTATTGCAAAATGATTTCCACCAAAATACGAAAAAATGGGTAACGGCTTTGAATCAATATTACAAATCCCACCCTGCTTTATATGAAAAAGGGTTTTCACCAGAGGGCTTTGAATGGATTGATTTGAATGACAATAATAATAGCGTTTTGACGTATATTCGTAAAGGAACAGCGGAGCAAAAAGCACAATTAATTGTTTGTCATTTCACGCCAGATGTTGTAAATAGTTATAGAATCGGTGTGCCAGAAGCTGGTAGTTATGTTGAAGTTCTAAATAGTGATTCAAAAGAATTTGGTGGAAGCGGCGTTGGACACGATAAACCAGTTTTGACGCAACCGCAGTCATGGCAAGGTCGAGAACATTCGATGGAAATCATTTTACCACCGTTAGGAATGGTTTGTTTTGAATTGGAAAGTTATGATATTAAGTAAAGTCAATACATAAAAAGCATTATTCTAAAAAGGGAAATCAAAAAGTAATTTTTGGGTTTCCCTTTTTTTAACGTTAGTTTTTCAAAAAGTGTAAAATTCTCCAAAATCATTTTTACCTTTAATTGGGAATTTTAATATTAAACCTTTCCTTTACGAATATGAAAACAGGTGCAACTTTAGTACAAAATAGACACATCGAAAAAGGGCTCGAAAAATATAAAGGCAAACTTGATGAGCGTTTGCAACGTTACGTTGACGATTCACCCTTAGTTTATACGGTTTATCGCTTTGAGGATAACCGAATTTTCTTGGTTTATCACAATAATCTGTATGCTCTTTTGTATGAAAATGAAAGTGTTTTGTTGAAGGAATTAGATGAGCATTTTCAGGAGTAAACGACCTTTTTTGGGGTAAATAATCGTTGGTCGTATTATTATATTAAATAATCAATTACATAAAACAAAAAAAGTCAGCATTTTCAAATTTGAAAATACTGACTTTTTTAATTTTATATAATTACAAACTGCCGATTGAAATCACCGAATTCTCGGGACAGGCTGCAAACTATTTCTAACCGTTCATCGTAAACAAAAACTCATCATTGTCTTTTGTACCTCTCAAATTATTCAATAAGAAACGCATAGCTTCGTCTGGATTCATGTCCGCCAAATGCTTACGCAAAATCCACATCCGATTTAATTGCTCTTCAGACATTAATAAATCCTCACGACGAGTAGAAGTTTTGTTCAAATCAACTGCAGGATAAACTCGTTTGTTTGCTAATTGACGATCCAATTGTAATTCCATATTACCCGTTCCTTTGAACTCTTCAAAGATAACGCTGTCCATTTTAGAACCAGTATCAATTAAAGCAGTTGCTAAAATCGTCAATGAACCACCATTTTCGATATTACGAGCCGCACCGAAGAATTTTTTAGGTTTGTGCAAAGCATTTGCTTCCACACCACCCGATAAAACTTTACCGCTTGCAGGGGCAACAGTATTGTGTGCACGAGCCAAACGAGTAATAGAATCTAAAAGAATCACGACATCGTGACCACATTCTACCAAACGTTTTGCTTTTTCTAAGACAATATTCGACACCCTTACGTGACGCTCTGCTGGTTCATCAAATGTAGAAGCAATAACCTCTGCATTCACATTACGTTTCATATCGGTTACCTCCTCTGGGCGTTCGTCAATCAATAAGACGATTAAATAACACTCCGGGTGATTTTTAGCGATTGCGTTAGCAATATCTTTTAATAAGAACGTTTTACCAGTCTTAGGTTGTGCCACAATTAATCCACGCTGACCTTTACCGATAGGCGAAAATAAATCAATTACACGAGTCGGATAGTGTTTTGAATTGATTTGCAAATTCAACTTTTCATCAGGGAAAAGTGGCGTAAGAAAATCAAAAGGAACTCTATCACGAGCTTCTTGTGGCGCACGACCATTAATTCTGTTCACCTTCAATAAAGCGAAATATTTTTCACCTTCTTTCGGTGGACGAATTGACCCTTGAACCGTATCACCAGTTCTCAATCCAAATAATTTGATTTGTGAAGGCGATACATAAATATCATCTGGCGAAGTCAAATAATTATAATCCGAAGAACGTAAGAAACCATAACCATCAGGCATCATTTCCAAAATTCCCTCTCCCTCAATCATACCATCTAATTCAATATTGAATCTACGGTTATTAGGTTGAGTTCTGGGTTGCGTTATTTTTTCTTCGATTGTAGGTTTGCGTTCTTCTTTTACAACGGGTTCATCGAAATCATCGAAGTTATCTACAACCGCTACCTTTTCGACTCGCTCTACTCTTTTAGCAACAGGTTTCGGCTTTTCAGCAACTTCTTGAACTACTTTTTTTCTAACACGTTGTTTTTTATCGTCCTCGTCCTTAGTCGGAGTCCTTCTGGTATCTTTCTTTGGAGCTGGTTTTCGAGGTTTACGCTTCTTTCTTTCCTCCTCTTCTGAAACACCGCTAATAGCTTGTTGGTCAAGGATTTTATAAATGAGTTCTTGTTTCGTAAGTTTATCGAAACCATCAATATCTAATTGCTCAGCAACCTGTTTTAGTTCAGGTACAAGCATTTCATTCAATTGCAAAATATCGTACATTACGTTCTGTTGTGTTTTAAATGATAATTTTTGATGAAATAATTTTTTGAAATTCTAACCAACACCTTTTCAAACGGAAGGTTTTTGATGATTCGATGCTGATTGTTTTTTGAAGTATAATTGAAGATGCTCACTTAGAGTGGTTGGAAAAGTTCGTTTTCCGTTTGGAAGCGTGCCGTACTTAAAAAAATACTTTTTTATATTTTTTTTTAATAGAGCAGTTATTTTTTTTGAATTCAACCACTTAGGAATTATTTGAAATTGAAAAAACAAATCGAAATTAAAAATAAACATCTGATTGTCAGTATGTTGTTAATTTTTAAATTAAAATTACTTTTATTCCTGTTTCTTAGCGAGTATTTTTTTATTATTTTCCTGTATTTATTTTCTTATTAACACACAACCGATTAAACATAGTTTAACCTGTGTATCATTGCATTCAATTGTATGATGATTTTTTTAAAAGAGAACTTTTGAAGCTTATGATTTGCTGTAAAGTAGGTTTGTGTAAAATAAGAGAGCATTCTGTTTATAATCCCAAATAACTCTTGGCAAGTGTTTTACTAAAGTGCCGCAAAAATAGGGTATATTTTTAGATTCATGTACTATCTTTGCAATAATTCTTATGATTTAGTACGAATTATTCAAAATAGACTGTTTTTTAACGTTTTAAATTGAATTTCTGTTGGTTTAATGGTATTCGCCATAACTTATTTCCAATATTATTTTTAATTTTAGTAACGTATTTCAATAATACGGTTATAAATAGACTCCAATATAATCATTTATATATTCAAATAAACGATTTTGAATATTATTTGGAGCTATTTAAGCTATTTATAAATAAAAAGTTACATATACTAATAAATTTTAATACTGTTATGTTACAAACAAACTTCATTCGCAGCAACAAAGAGTTAGTCATCGAAAGGTTCAAAAAACGCAATCTTGATGCAACCACTTTAGTAGATAATATCCTTGAGCTTGATGATAAGCGAAAATCTATCCAATATAGCTTAGACGAATCACTTGCAGAAAGCAACCGTATTTCAAAGGAAATTGGCGACCTTTTCAAGCAAGGTAAAAAAGACGAAGCAAATGCTGCTCGTGCGGGTGTTGGAGCATTAAAAAATAAAATAAAGGATTTAGAAGAAGAAGCTCGTAACGTTCAAGAGGATTTAAAAAATGCCTTGTATCAATTACCAAATGTGCCGCACGAAAGTGTTCCAGCAGGCAGCACCGATGAGGATAACGAAGTCTATCAAGATTGGGAAAATGACTTGCCAACGTTACACGAAGGTGCTACGCCACATTGGGAATTAGCGGAGCAGTACGACATTTTTGATATGAAACTGGGCGTAAAAATCACGGGTGCTGGTTTTCCTGTATATAAAGGTAAGGGTGCGAAATTGCAACGAGCATTAATTTCTTTCTTTTTGGACGAAGCCGAAAAAGCTGGTTATTTAGAGATTATTCCGCCGTTATTGGTAAATGAAGCCTCTGCAACGGCAACGGGTCAACTGCCGGATAAAGAAGGGCAAATGTATCATTCGACTGTTGATGATTTGTATTTAATTCCAACGTCAGAAGTGCCGATTACGAATATTTATCGGGACGAAATTGTGGACGAGAAAGATTTTCCAATCAAAATGACTGGTTTCACGCCTTGTTTTCGTCGGGAAGCAGGTGCTTACGGGGCACATGTTCGTGGTTTGAACCGGGTGCATCAATTTGATAAAGTCGAGATTATTCGCATTACACATCCTGACACGTCTTATAATGATTTGCATGAAATGTTGGCACACGTCGAAGGTTTGCTACAAAAATTAGAATTACCTTATCGAATTTTACGCCTTTGCGGTGGCGATTTAGGTTTTACGGCTGCTTTGACCTTTGACTTTGAGGTGTATTCTGCGGCTCAAGAACGTTGGTTAGAAGTGAGTTCGGTTTCTAATTTTGAAACCTTTCAGGCGAATCGTTTAAAAGTTCGTTTTAAAGATAAAGACAGCAAAAAAATGAGATTAGCGCACACGCTCAACGGTAGTGCGTTGGCGTTGGCTCGTATCGTTGCGGCTCTGTTGGAGAATAATCAAACGCCCGAAGGCATCGTGATTCCAGAGGTTTTGCGTCCTTATACTCGTTTTGATATAATTAATTAATGAAAATAAAATAATATTAAAAAGGGCTTTTCAAGTGATTTGGAAAGCCCTTTTTTGTTTATCAGCCCATCAAATAGTCTATCGTCCAAAATTTATAATTTAGAAAGGCTTGATTTTTAATTAAAAAGTCTATAATTTTATTTTTGATTAATCAATTATCAATCGAAGGGAAGATTGAGTTAATCGGAAAGAATTGGTTTATTATCATAAATAAGCAACTTTTAATGAATTAAAAACATTATTTTTAGACGATCAAACGTTATTTTTAAGACCTTTACAGATTATTTAAAATAGCTTTCAAATAGTTGAAAGTTTTTTATAACAAAAGTTTTTTGACAAATCCGGCTAAATACCGATGGGAAAGTTGTCGAAAGACCTTAAAAAAAGTCATTATATGTACCAATACTATGACTATGATAACGAGCAACATATTCAGTTACTCGTACAGCAGTTTGAGGAAATGAGGAAGAATGATTCGGTAGGTTTTTTTGAGGTTTCTTCCTTCTTAAATTTGTTAGAATATTACGAAAGTAAACAACAGCTCGATATTGTTAAGGAGATATTAGAACACGCTTTGTCGCAACATCCGACTTCGGCTACCTTATTGATTCGCCAGGCGAGTTATTTGTTTGATAATGATAAGGTTGAAGGTGCTTTTGAGGTTTTGGAAAAAGCAGAACAAGTCGATGCTGGTGAGATAGAATTGTATTTCTTAAAAGCAGAAATTCTGACCTACCAAAGATTATACAACGATGCTCAACTTGAATTAGATAAGGCTCTGGCTTATGCCAATGATTTAGATTATTATGACATTTTGTTGCACCGTGCGAATGTTTATGAAGACGAGGGAAATTTTGATGAAGTATTTGAGGTTTTGAAAGATGCTTTGATGCTGAATCCTACTGGGGAAGAGGCTTTGGATAGAATGTGGTTGACGGTTGAGTTGTCCGAAAAGTATGATGAAAGTATTGCTTTACATAACAAATTATTGGATAAAAATGCGTATTCGTTTCAATCTTGGTTCAATCTCGGTCATGCACATTTTTGCAAAAAAGAATATGAAAAAGCAGTAGAATCTTATGATTTTGCGTTTACAATAAATGAAAAATTTGAACCTGCTTATAGGGATTGTGGGGAGTCTTTAATGCACTTAGGACGGTTTCAAGATGCGATTTTGGTTTATCGAAAAGCAATCAGTAATATTGGTGCAAATTCGTTTTTGTATTTGCAAACTGGTTTGTGTTACGAAGAGGAAGAGCAGTATTATGATGCACGAGATTTTTATCTAAAAGCTGCTAAACAATCGCCGCAAAATGGAGAAATTTATTTCAGAATTGGCGAAAGTTATGTCAAAGAAGACCGCTGGATAAATGCGATTAGTGCGTACAGAAAAGCGATTAAGTTAGACGAACACAATCCGAAATATTATACCGCTATTGCGGAAACTTTTTATCAATTAGATGAGGTCGATAATGCGGATACGGTTTTTCGTCATGCGATAAGTTTGGAGCAGAAAGATAAAGATATTTGGGTGTCGTATATTAGTTTTTTGATTGATACAGAATCATTTGCCGACGCTTATGATGCGATTGAAGTAGCTCAAGAAAACGTTGATTCTACAGAGTTATTATACTGTAAAGTTGCTTGTTATCACATGAACGGCAAACATAAAGCAGCGTTGGAAATGCTACATTTCGCTTTAACAGAAGATTACAAAATGCACGAATCTTTGTTTGAATTATTCCCTGATTTAGAGGAGGTTTTGGCACTTAAAAAGATGATTGCGGAGTTTAAAAAATAAGAAAGTTATAAGAAATAGGCAGTATAAAAAAGTCCGTTATTCTGACATTTTGTCGGAATAATGGACTTTTTTTTGGTCAAAAGTTAGCTTTACTTATTGCAAAAAGAGCGGTAGTAAAGCGTAAAAATATCAACTTCTCTTTTAACTTTTCTAAAATCTAAAATCCAACTCGAAAATAACTGATGAGTTCTCGGGGCAGGCAAACAAACAACAATAAATAAATCAAATATTGGGTCTTCGATACCGAGTACTCTGTACAAAAGTGATCAGGTGACTTAAAGTCACCTGATCACTAACTCGTTATTCTCAATACTTTCAAAGTATTATTTATACATAAATCTATAAAGTTTGCAGAAATTATCAAAAAGCGCCATAATTAATGTCACACCAAACGGAACGAACAACTTACCCGAGTAAAAACCTTCCTCAGACTTGAGGCGAGCAACTTACCCGAGTAAAAACCTTAGGCTCTTTTTTAATTCAGCGAAAGCTGTAGAAGTAGTGAAATAATTTCACATCAAAATGGTTAAACTCGCAATTCATGACTCGGAAACGGTAACTTTATTCATAAACAAAAGTCGTAAGATTCAGTTAGTGAATAATATTCAAGTTAAAAAGCGTTTTTATATGAATGAGGGAACAGGAAATAGATTAAAAAACGTGGTAGCCGTAGTAAATTTTAATTTAAAATTATCGAACTTATTTTTTGAACGTTCCTAAATGGATTCAAAACCCAAATTATTAGGCTCTTTGATAATTTGTGCCAGTAGCTGCTGCTCAACCCTTAGGTTTTGCAGAAATCATCAATAGGCTGTCAGTTAAAAAAGTAATAATTGTTTTCTATCGTTTGGTAAGTCAGCAGGTTACTACGGCTAATTCAAGATACCATTTATTTAACTGACGATCTGAAAAGTCAACTATTAAACCAGTTTAATAAAAAACAGGATAGGCCAATATTTTTTTGTAGAAATAGAAATTTTAATAGATTTTTGGTTTTATAATATTTGGAGCAGCTTGAAAAAGTATTTTATAGGATTTTGAAAGTAGTAAGATAGTATTTGGAGGTTATTTTTTTCAGTAGTATATTAGATTTTTAAATTAAACGCAATCAAAAATTAAATGCAAGAATGGATAATTTGGTAGCTTAATATCTTAATTATTTGTTGTTGTGTTAAAAAAATCAATCATTATGAAGAATTTATTAATGCTTTTAGGAGTTATCGCATTTATGAGTATCGCAGCGATTCCAGTAAATTCTACGGTGGAAGACGTAGAAGAAAATGCAGTAGAACTAACAGATGCAGCGGCTGAGGTTGTCGGAACATGGGAAACTATTGATGACGAAACAGGTAAAGCGAAGAGTCATGTCCGAATTTTTTTGGCGAAAAATGGTAAATATTACGGTCAGATTGAAAAATTATTGAATCGGGCAGCCGGTGACGAAGATCCTTCTTGTGACGTTTGTCCAGAAGATGATTACCGTCATGGTCAAAAAATTATGGGTATGAAAATCGTTTCAAGTATGGATAAAAAAGGGGACACTTTCAGTGGCGGAACGATTATAGATCCCAAAAGTGGTAAAATCTACACTTGTAAAATGTGGACAGAAGGAGCGAATAAGTTAATGGTTCGTGGGTATTTAGGCCCATTCTACCGTACTCAAACTTGGAATAGAGTTAATTAGAAAGTTTTTAATCGTTAAAAGATTGACAATTGGACGGGCAACTCAAAGTCGCCTGTCCAATACTAAAGTCCAAAATTAGAGAACACTCGAAAAAGAATAATCAAGAACTTTTGAGTAGTCTAATTTTTTGATTTTTTAATCCTCAAAAACAGGAATTTCAACCTTAGGTTTCTTCGGCTTATTTGGTCTTTCTGGTCGATTCAGCGTATCATTCGACGCTTCCATTTGAAAACTCAAAATAATAGAATCTGCTTTCGGTTTAGCAACGACCAAGACCGTTTGATAACAAACGGCCTCTTGTGCAATTCGAAAAGAATCAACTTTATATTCAACCATTTTTTGAATCTGTCGAGCTTGTCGTTTATTCAATTCAGGTTCGCCCTGAACACAAGCTGTTAGCAAAAATAAACTTATAATAATAGCGTGTATTTTCATTGTTTTCGTAGTTTGGTAGTTTCACAGGATGTCATCCTTCGCTCCTCAAAACGGTTTAATACTCATATTTTGTAGAATCCAAATATACATTTACCAACGAATCAACCGCTCGATCAACTAATTTATCAAAATTTTCGTCACAACCTATTTCGAGTAAAGGTTTCATTTTTTTCATTTCTACGGTTGCCAACTCTTGAATTTGAGCATTTTTTTCCGCTTCATCTAATTGAATATTATCAGGTGTCAAGCAAGCCCCGAGAATAAAAATTGAGAAGATAAAAAATAGTTTTCGTGTCATATTTAATCTAAATTAACAGTTTGAAAACAAAATATTGTCTGTATAAGATACTATTAAACCTAAAATTTCCTTTTATAATCAGTTATTGATTATCAAGAACTTTAGGCTCTTTGACAATTTCTGCACGTAGCGGCTACTTTAGCTTCCGAAAAGTCTCAAAATCCTTGCGGCAGCTAAAGACAGCCGTTACGAAAATCTCAATTTATTCGAATTTTGCAGAAATTGTCAAAGAGCCGAACTTTATTAATACAAAAGTACGGAAATCTTAACATTTTTGTCGTCACTTTATTCGTTATATTCGCCCAAGATATCGTACGAATTTCGTAGTTTTAGGATTAGTCACAAAAAAATAAAGATCATTAAAATTCATACCATTATTGATAAGTTCTTGATTTACAATAAATAAAATCAAAGTAACTACTTGGAATAAATTTTGGCATATTAGTAAATATTAAAATATCAATTTGACGATAAGTCGAAGGCACTCAAAAACAGACCATGAAAAAAGAAATTCTTTTACTTATACTAACCATTTTTACTTTAAGTGCTTTTGCACAAGAAGAGCGAACTTTCAAAACAGAAATTAACGGGCAAATCCTCACTGCAATGATTACCAATGCGGGAGATACGATTATTGTTGCACAGTTAGAGGACGTTTCGGTAACTTCTATGAAGAAGTTTAGAAGTAGCAAAGAGCGCCGTCATTACCTCAGAATGAAGTATCACGCAAACGAGGTTTACCCTTATGCGGTGGAGGCAATTCGAGTGTTTAGAGAGTTAGAAGAGACTACCGCAGACCTAAAAAGGCGCAACCGTAAGAAACAAATCAAACGATTGCAAGATGATTTAGAAAATAAATTTAAAGAACCTTTGAAAAAATTGACTCGTACTCAAGGACGTATTTTGATAAAAATGATTGAGCGAGAATTAGACATACCAATGTATAATATCGTGAAAGATTTGAGAGGTGGTTTCACCGCAGGTTATTGGAATGCTTTCGGTAAAATGTATGATATTGATATTAAGCAAGGTTATAATCCGGAAGATGACCTGATTTTAGAAACGATTTTGAGCGGTATGGATGTTTCGCATAATGTTGCGGGGAATTAGCGTTAGCAATTTCTTATTAATTAAAAAGTCGAATCAATTTTATTGATTCGACTTTTTTTATTTATACAATACTTTCGTCTTACATCCTTAATACCAACTTCCCTTTTACCCTTCCCGTTTCGCTATAATCATGAGCCGCAGCCGCATTTTTCAACGGAAACGCTGCATCAATTGGAATTTTAATTTGATATTTATCAACTAATGTTGCCAATACTGCTAAATCTTCACCAGATGGTTTTGTGATAATTGGAATGACTCGACGTGCAGAAAAGTAGGGTAATAGCTTTGATTGTATTAATGAAATTGGACCGGGAACAGTCGTGATATAAACACCGGATTTTGAAAGAATTGGTTTACATTTTTTCAAACTACTATTCCCAACGGCGTCATAAATTACATCAAACGATTTTGTTATTTTTGTAAAATCCTCTTTTTCATAATCAATGACGCTATTCGCACCCAAGGAAAGTACAAATGCTGCATTTCGCTGGCTGCAAACGGCGATCACTTTCGCACCCATTGCTTTTGCAATTTGTACTGCAAAAATCCCAACTCCGCCCGATGCGCCATTCACCAAAATATTTTGATTCGCTCGTAAATTTGCTTTTTTTAATGCCTGAAACGCAGTTAAACCCGTCAAAGGTAAGGCAGCACTTGCTTTAAAATCTAAACTTTTGGGCATCAATGCAATTTGAGAAACATCAACAGCCACTTTTTCGGCATAGCCACCGC
>Ga0306864_1000310_pt1 | contig 23413 bp, 21 predicted proteins | sample AntRauTorckE5430_FD_190448 | JGI IMG/M metagenome (GOLD analysis project Ga0306864, IMG submission 190448) | Saline lake microbial communities from Rauer Islands, Antarctica - Metagenome Torckler E5 #430 (v2) (version 2) | ecosystem: Environmental > Aquatic > Non-marine Saline and Alkaline >...
TGTGTAGCTAGTAATTTAGCCGGCAACGGTTACTTAGTAACTTACTAGATTTTTCTAGGCGGTCGATTTGGTTACCAGGGTACCTTCACGTAGAACTGCTAACAAAAAAAATTGGATCACCCCTCCTGCTTTGATCACGCTGCAACTAGTCGCTAGCTGCAACTGCAACTGCAACAACAGACATATCTTGTGCGGCACACCACGAGCAACGCACCCACAGCATGAAAACAAAGAATGAACAAACACTCTACGGCCAAGTAGTCAACACATCTGTTCTCGATGGAATCTGTACTGGATGCCGCGGTGGGAAAGATAAGAACAACAAGAACAAAAATGGCAACAGTAAAAGTAACAGTAATAGTAATAGTAGAAACGAGGAAGACATCATCCTCTGTGATGGACATGGGTGCTGCCGTGAATATCACCTCAGCTGCACCGATCCTCCCCTCCTTGCGATACCCGAGGGAGAATTTTACTGCCCCGATTGCGATCCACTTGGGACGACCAAGAGTCTCAAAGAATACTTTGATTCAGTAGCGGAAATGAAGGAAGAAGTTTCATCTAGAATTTCTGTATTTGAAGAAAGCCTACCTAAAATAGAGAGAAGGTCTTTTAAGCAAGTGAATAGTCGAAAATTTGTCGAGGACTTGATCAGGGAACGCATGAAAGCTGAATACAAAGGTCCACTTTACGAAGACCTGGCATCTGAGTCGTCTGATTCTTCCCATAGCAAGAAGAGAAAACTTGGCAATAAACAAAACCCTCCTCCCATGAGTGCTCCTCCCATGAGTGAAATTTCTAGAATGAATGTTTTATATTCTGCTGCCTTGGATGACTCTAAGTGGAGGACTGAGGGAGATGTACTGGCACAGAAAGAAGAGATTAACAGGGAATTTCTCATAGGGAAAATATGCAAAGTCTACTGCACAAGAGATAATGAATATCATACCGGAAGAATCATTGATTGGAGATCGGCCGTTCCACCCAATGTCGATCCATCATGGGTTCGCCAACTTTTCTATGGAGAGGGAATTATCGCATGCACAGAATTTCTCGTCAGATTTGCTGCTGGAACTGATGGGCGAAAAAAGACATTGCTGCAGTGGATGATTCTGGAAGAACATGCCGCTGCCATCTCGGTCTCTCTCGTTATGGCATTGAAGGATAAAGGTAGGGGTATGAATGGATGGAGGCCAGGGCAACTCATGCTCAGAACTTGCATTGAACTTATTCCCATTCGCAACGTTATGTCTAAGAACGATCAGTATGGGCTCGTGACATTCTTTGATTTGGAACACAGCATATATCTAGATCTGAATGTCGACGCTGTCAGTTACGCGTCAAAGGCTTTCCTTCGGGAATTTAAAAAGAAAATTTCTTCAACTCCGACAAAAAAGCCAAAGAATTTTTATGTGGTGAATCATCTCATTGAGGCGGTCCTGGGGAGTGCTGATATTGAAAGTCAGGAACAGATGCGGACAAGGGCATGGTATGGATTATACTTAAAAGATCCCTATCACAAGCGAGCTCTTACTCTACCGGACGAATATTCAACAGAACTAAACTTTGAAACAGAGAAAAATGATAGTGAAGGAATAGAAACGCAAATGCCAGCTATAAAACTGTGTCCCACCATTCAGCGTGGTCTTGATAAACAATGGATAGCTAGTCGATTGATGAAAGTGAGTGGTGAAAAAAGTCTTGATGCCATGGCGAGTATGAAAGTTGCCAGGTTATCTAGACCCAAATGCATTGCAATGGCGCTCATCAATGAACAACACGTGGAATTAAATTTAGCTCTTAAGAAAACGTAATCCATTCTTTTGTAAGATTCTTGGCGTTCGCGTCATTCTCTCCTTGACGAGCACTCCGGATGTGTGAAATGCTCCTATTCTTAGTAAAAAGAAACCCATCATTGTCAATTGAGTCGTTCGTGGAAAGAATAGAATCTATACCAGTTGAAAGTCCCTTTTCTAGATTGACTGCACGTCTTCTTCTTTGCCATACTGAATCGTAAGATTTCTTTTTCTGTCCATACTTGTCATTAACTTCTTCCATAGACACACATTCGTCTAACGTACAATGACCAAGAAGGATACTAACGTGATCTACGGGATCATAGTCGGTACAATTAAAATATTCAGCAGGATCTTCTTTCACCTCAGTTGCATCAATTTTCCAATCGTCAAAGAAGAGCCAATGGTCGCATCCATCTCTACGAATATTGTCCCTCTTTAGTGCCTTGATACATGGAGTCGCTATAGAGGGCTTGGAGGAATGTGGATTGATCTCATGTACGTTTTTAGTTGCATAATTCTTCTGTCTTTCTACAATTCCGCTCAATGGTCCGAGGTCTGAGCGTTTCTCATCAGTGCCAACAGGGGATTGGTTTTTTTCCATCATTTTGGGGGATTATGAAAGAAACAGATAGATCCATGATCTCATGCAGCAAAGGTGGTTTTGGACAGAGTGCTGGCAAATACCACCTTTAAAATTCCTTGATTTGGATAGATGATTCCCTCCATAAAAATAGCACAAACAGGGATCTGCAACAACAAACCAGCTGATGCGTAGTTCACTTCTTCACCTTAGATACAGGTACTTTTCCTCAATAGAGATCTAATACTGTTACAATATAAATACGGCTTACAAGTGCATATAGGCCGACTGGCTACATTCCCATGTTGCGGACTTAAGATCGAAGAGTTTACTGTGCATGTTTTTGTTAAGAATGTTTTTAGCTCGAATGTATTTTAAGTGTATACTCCAATGCAGTTGTACTTGGTACTTGACGTTGGACCGAAATTGCATGCGCACCCTCTGTGCAGCTTTTTAAAAATTGATTATATGCATTTGTCCCCACTTTCTTCAAACTCCAGCTGTATCTTCACATATAGGATAATAATGGTTGTCGTTATCTTGTGTGTGGTTGAAGTATACCTATCCTCGTATTTACAAAGGTGCGATATTCGATACTACTTCCTACTACTTTGACTCTTTGGAACAAATCGTTTCATCAAGATATTTGAGGGGCTGATCCTTTTTACAATTGCCTCGCATTTTCTCTAGGTAGACACTGATAGATAACGCAGTGAATGTCTTCCGGAAAATTTCCAAGCATATATGTATTGCTAGTGCCTTTAACAACAATCTAATCCTTTAACAACTCGAACTTCTACTTCGGGAAGTCAAGCGTCCCAGACATTTGTCCAAGTGTGATGCAAATCTAGTTGCACTGAGCACTTTGCGACAATTCTTGCATGTAGTGAGAACGTCTGGTGGAGCGATCCTATTCCAGGCATCTACTCCAGAGGAAGCCCCTCTTGTCCTTAGTCTCATTTCACTAGGTTGTATTATTGTATATCCGCCGCATTTAGTTGAATCGTTGCCTGTACCATTCTGGTTTCCTAGTCGCCGCTTTTTATTACGACTGGAGGAGTTCTCATTATCTTCATTTTGATTGATGGCAGCCATTTCAGATATGGGAATGCCTCCTGTTTTTGCCATACGATGGACAACGCAGGCAACATCAATACAGATGGATTTGATCATGTCAGTGTAGAGGTGTTCGATGATTGAATCGTGCGTATCCTCGCCCTTCTCCTTCTCCTTTTCTATTTCTGCTATCTTGTATAAAGAGGATCTTTGATTAGTTGTGGGAGTTTCAGAATCCCCACTTTGGTCATGAGCTGCTGCTACGTTAAACATGTAGGAGTTCCGTACTATTGGCCCGGAGTTTGATGGAGGTTATGAAGGAAGCAGGTACTTCGATCGCAGTATTACCTGTGAGATACTCTAGCCAGGCGAGATGATGACAGGACAGCAGTGGCGGTTGCTTCGGTTCGGCAGATTAGTGATACGTTGGATAGCGGATAGTACGACAATCGGTGAGCGGTGAATATAGACTTCCTCCTTGGCCTGTTGTCATGTCCATTAGTGCAGAGTGCAGATTAGTGTGTTGTTGTTTCTCGGTTTTCTGTCCATGTATGTGGATGACGCTCGTTCAATCCCTCTTGCTTGCTAAATCTTTAAACCAAATGGCCTCTAGATATCACAGAGATGGATTAAAAAAATATCGAAGACATTTTCACTTATTCAAAAAACATCCTCATCAAATTGATTTGTCAGTTGTCAGTGATTTGATGGATATCATTATTTTACTTGAACTTGAGAAGATGATTGACATTAGGAACTAGTGAGGTAAAGAATATTTATTTGATAAACTGTCTCCGCTCTATGATCTATCATGTGTTGAATTCTCTCCGCTCTATGATCTATGCCCTACGCTCAGAACTGCTCCTGGCGCTGTGCCTTGCATAAAGTGAAAGAACTGATTTACTGATTGAGGGTGGCTGCCAGTACATTAGTCTACTACCGCTACTGAAACGGGATATCTTAAACTTACGATTTTTCGATCAGCAACTTTTGAATGCTTTGAAAAACTTGAAGCTGCTAAATATCTGCTAGCTGGCACTTTAATAAATCTATCCTTTTATTCAATCTCTACCACATTTTCGCACATTGCTATCTGAATATTCTTTCAAATATATGCTTTACGATTGATAAGATTACCTTGTGCTGTCAGAAGTATGGCACTTTCTATTGGATGTGATCACAAGATTGCTTCTCATCACGAATAACGCGAGCAAGACCTAATTGTACCGTTCTTGGATGTGTCTTAAACTTGCGTGACATGCAACTTCCTGAGTTTTTTGCGAAGATATCGTTCCACTTTCATCGCCGTTGGCCTTTCTTTCGGATCGGTTACAAAACACATTTTCATCGCATGTACAACAGCCCTTTCCATAGAACTATAATTAGCCAATGTATCCGCTGGAATCACTGGAGAATGTCCTGCCCTCACTAATTCTTTCACTTCCTTTGTTTTGACACCTTTCCAAATCGGCTGTTCCATTAGAAGTGTCCACAGGACATTTCCAAGAGAGTACACATCTTGCTGTTCATTGAGATCTGCGTCCGGAGTATATTCTTCAGGTGATCGATAATTTCCATTACTGATAGACTCCCGAAATGCACAAGATTCTTTCTTCTTTTTGTTGTATCTTATGAACTCTGCCCGATTCAGGTCGTTAAGCTGAAGAAAAGAACTTCGTTGTTAGTACTTGTACGATTGTCGCCATCATTGCTTTTAATAAATAAGAGTAACTTGTAGTGACGACTAACCTTGAACACACCATCCATCCAAAGATATTGATTAGTTTTGATATCTGTATGTGCAATCGCTGAGCAGTTGTAAATATTTCCAACGCTGTGTATGTCAGATAATCCTTTGGTCATTTGCCAGGCATATCGCAGCTTATGCTTTGGCTTCCATTTTGAAATCTGTTCCTTCTTTTTGTCCATAATCATATCATCGAAACTGCCACTTTGGGCCACATCGAATACTGCTGAGTTCACACCTATAATAAAAGGAGATAGATGAGGATATAGCATTATAGGGGAGATTGTGCTAGCGGGTGTAAGTGTCCAAGTCACTTACAATACGCATAGATGTTTGGTATAAATTTGCTACTTTGAAGCACCATGTGGGTATTAGCATCCTTTAAATGTTTCTGCTCGTCAGACAATGTGAAGTTTCTATTCCACGCTAGTGTCTTGATGGCAGCAGCAGAACCGTCGCCATCCCGCATCCACCAGACGTTTCTATAGTAACCAGTTGCCAAATATGTACTGTCGTACATATCTATTTCATGAAAAGGAACGCAGGAAGGTTTATATTCCACTTGCCATTGATGCATAGCTTTGCAGTCATCTTTATCAAATGAGTGCCGTGAGTATTTTTTTACTTCTCCTTGCAAAAGTGGTTCTACTGCATACTGATAGATATCTTCTTTTACGCTACCTTCGCTTTGCAACCCAAATCGTTCGTTGATTTGAATGATGCGAGGATGCACCAATGGAATACTTGATTCAATCTGTGTTACAACCAATTGAATGATGCACCCCATAGAAACGAAAGCGAATACTCTGTCACGAAAGAGCGCTGGTCGGGCTGCTCCTCTTCGTAAGGGTGAGAAGGAATGCTTCTTCCATTTTCCATTAAAAACCTTGTTGACATTCTCCTTTCCTTCCTTCACAGAGTTTCGTTCCGGTTGATGTTGTTCGCGAGTAGATCTTTTCCTCATGTTATTTTTTCAATCTAGTAGATATTGTTAACAGAGATCAGCGAGAGGTAAAACTAATAGAGAAGTATACCTGTGAATAGTTTGGTACCGGTAGGTGGTAGGTGGGATTGGAGTTGTTAATTGTTAATCATTAATCATTCATCATTTATCATTTATCATTCATCGTACGCTATGGTTGGTACATAAACATGGTACATCAATTATTAATTATGCATCATGCATGCCGCATGTCACGCTGAGAAGCTCTGAGAAGTCAATCTTCAGCTAGAATTGATTTTTGACTTGTGTCATGTCACCTTTTTCTTTTTTGACCCTTCTTTCTTTGCCTTTTCAATTTTCAACGAAAATAAAATACTGGTCTCTCTAGAGATAGAGCAAGGTGTTGGTGTAATGTACAGTGGTACTATTTACACGTACTTTCTTTTTAAAAAGTAGAACGTTGACAGTTCATCTTGTAAGGTGACCGGGAATCAAGTGGAATGGTGCAATTATTTGATGTACACCTCAAATCTCAGAGATTCCAAACTTCTTTAGCTTGTTGTGGAGATATTGTTCAACCTCCAACGATGAGCTTCTTTGGTCCACATCCTTTACATAACACATTTTCATTGCATGATATACAGCTTTTTCCATCTTGGTGTAATTCGTTCTTTGATCGCTTGATATAGTTGGAAACGTCCCTTTCTTCACAAATTTCATCGCTTCTTTTTTTTCCACCGATTGCCAAACATCTTCTTCTTTGAGAAGCGCCCACAGGAGATTTCCTAGAGAGAATACGTCAATTTTCTCTGTCAGTGGACTTCCATCAGTATATTCTTCTGGTGATCTGTGTGTTCCTCTGTTAACAGGAATAAAGAATGGACATGGCTCCTCTTTCTTTGAATTCCATGTAATGAAACGAGCTCTGTTAAAGTCGTTTAGCTAAAGGGAAGAACGTCATTGTTATTTCCATTTTACGTAGTACTGCCAAAATTGGCATGAGAACACACCATTTAACATTGTAAACAATCTATTGAAGACTTACCTTGAACATGCCATCAATCCACAAAATTTGGTCTGTGTTTATGTCAGTGTGCACAATTGCTGCTGAGTTGTGAATGTTACCTACTGCGTGCACATCGGCAACTGCCTTGGTTATCTGCCAAGCATAACGCAGCTTATCTGCAGGTGTCCAGGTCGAAATCTCAATGCGATCGTGATCGTCAAGAATATCGGCTAGCGTTCCTTTTTTGGCAACATCAAATACTGCTGTATTCGTGCCTTTTGCATAAATATGAAAGATCATATGGAAGTGTCAGATGGCTTTCTTAGGATGATACTTTTATAAAGTTGAGGTGGATTTGATAAAGGCAAATACACATTGCAACCTGGTGCGGAGAGACTGCAGCATCTCAGATCATTTGTTCTTTGCTTAACGCACTTACAGTATCCATAAATGTTGGGAATGTGCTTGGAGTCCTGCAGCATCATGTATGCAGTAGCATCACGACGATGCCTTTCTTTTTCCTTCTCCCTAAATTTCTTATGCCACACCAGCGTCTTGATGACAGCCTCCGATCCAGCACCATCCGACATTAACCAAACACTGCGAAAGCCGCCTTGTGCGAGAAATTTATTGTCGTTCATATTTACCTCATGAATGTTATTACATGCAGGCTGGTAGAGCAGCTGCCAGTCATGCATAGCTTTGCAGTCCCCAATCTCTAAACTTGGAGCATTGTTTTCTTTCACCTTCACTATAGATATTGGCTCTACCTCTCGCTCAATGTTATCATATTCAGCATAAGTCATTCGACGCTTGTACTTTTCATTGATCCGAATGACACGAGGATGCATCGGCTGGGCAGGAATGTGAATTTCCATGAACGAAGCATAGAGGGAAAATAAAGTGAGACCTAATCCAATAATCAAAAAGATCTTGTGCCGCAAGCTTTGTACTCTCCACCTCATTATCAGTGACGTCGCGCGAAAGAATTGTGCGCTGCAAGATGTAGATGAACGATTTTTGCCGAGATGGCTTCTTGTTTCCCTTACAAGGGTCTGCCTTGTCTCACCATTTCTTCTTCTCATCTAAATATTTTTGCTCCAATGTGATCCACAGCTTCTTGTTGGCACAGAGTATCGTTACAAGGCTATGGTAAATATTGCAGAAATGAAATCAGCGATGGCAATTATCAAATATGTTGCACAAAAAAATAATGGTAGTGCAGTAGTAGTTAGGCTGATGCTTACGTATAATTGTTAACTGATGACTGATGAGTGTTTTGGTTTCGTTCTCGGCATTTGGCTTTTGTTGCAGTTGCTGAGGATCTGATTTAATATACTTATCTACTCTCTCACGATACTTGTGCAATAAGCGAGTAAGTAGCGAGAATAAGCGGCAGCAAAAAGCAAAGGCGGGTTCAAGGCTAATAAAAGTTTGCGGCAGTTGAAGTTCCCCTCTCTAGGTTCGTACGATACCACGACGCGCCTACGAACCTCTACGAACCGACCACCGCTCTCTATCTAGAGAGATACGACTAGAGAAGAGAGAGTGGTGCCGGCAACCTTTTTCCCCAACCCCCTCCTCTGAAACCCCATTTTTTTGTAATTTCACCTTCCGGCGGGAGGAGGGAGGACGGGATGTTTGAAGCCTTTTCTGGCCTTTTCGCCTTTTCTTTCGCGGCCTGTCTAAATGTTAAATGTTTAAAATGACATGCGGACACTCTAATCAGCATTAAAATTCAAAGTCACCTTGCTTGTTAGGGCTTTCCCACGACTGAAAGGATGATTTTCCGATGAATGATGCCACCGCTCAACTCCACATCTGGTTTTTCCCAGAAAACAGAAGGTGGACCAGGGTGGACACGTCTTTTTGTCTTCACCTACCATATGTTACCGTTCTTCTTGGCGCCACCCATCACTAATCACTACCTATCAAAACTACCGCCAACAAAGACGCTCCATCTGCAGGTTTTTCATAATCTCCTACATCATCATCATCAATAGTATTAGTCTACGCAAGTGAAAGTGTACAACTAGAAAACAGAGAATTTGTTCCTTACGACTGATATCTAGTGGATAGATTCATAAACAACAGCATTTCAAGAATGGACGAAAATCAAGTATATAGTGAAGTGAATTCCGATTTGCCGACTCCACCTGTGCATTCTTGGTGGGAAACCTTTGGGGATGAAGAAGAAGGTAAGTTGGACTGAAGAGATGATAGGACTCTTTCTTTCGCTAGATTATATAGCATGCATACCAACTGCAAAGTCCGTATTGATACCGTGGAACAATCAACATACTAACCAAATTGCGCATATATATACTCTACTTAGAAGATACTTTGCTAGATTATTTTCTCGGCGGAGAACAAGTCGGGGCGGACAGTAATTCATCATCATCGTCGCTCTTACAAGGCCGACAAGTGGGAGGTATCGATTTCCCAGGATATTCCTCAGCTCAACATCAATCACAATTCAGCTCAATGTCTTCTTCTGATCCTATGCAAGAAACTCACCACCAAGTCCAATCGTATCTCCCTGAAAATAATGTGCCAACACCAGCAACTCCAGCTGTTCAGTTCTATGCGAACACTTCGTCCAAAAAGAGGAGGTCGAGGTCAGACCTTGAATCGTGTGCTGAGGTGGATGCGAATGTACAGCAGCAAGCAAAGTCTGCAATGTCAAATTCAAGGTCAAAGTCTATTAGTTTTCAGCAAGCCTTCATGAAGTACCCGGCGCCAGCGATGTATCCTGTTTCGAATTCATCGTCATGTTCTTCGCTCTCTCTTCAGGGAATTGATTCCGGTCCAATTTTACAAGTTCAGCATCAGTTCCAAGCACAGGCTTCGGGGTCCACCGGCTATAATACCGCTACCACGTCTCCTATGTCTCCAGCGGGAATGTGTACTAATGAAGTACTGATGCTACCCTCGGCGAGAAGATATGGAACTTCCACTTCTGGAGTCCACGGTGCGGCCAATGTCTCGCAGACCTCTGACCCAAGTATCAATGTTACTACAATGCATTCGCACCCGCAGTGGCAAAGTCATTCTTCTTGTGGAGCCAATGGTAACGGTAATGTCAACGGTAACATTAGTACGTCCACTCCAGTTTCAAATGCTGCTTCCTCGGCAAACAATTCCAATGCTCCAATTCCAATTTGGGTCCAACACATGAACAATGTGGCAATGATTGCCAATCGTGACGGCTCCATGGCTGCACCGGCCCCTGTCGCTAGAAACCAAAATCAAACGATTTTGCCGAACCCCAATACATTCATTGCAAATGGAAACCAGCAGCAATACCAAACGCTAGGTATGCGAGTATTTCCTGGATCGGATATCTTACCAGTACCCCAAAATATCGATCCTGTGCAGCACATGCATCACATGCTATTCAATGATGACCCTGCAACGGAATCAAAAGAAAAAAGAGCCAAACGGCTTGCAAGGAATCGCGAGAGTGCAAGACAGAGCAGAAGAAGGAAGAAAGATTTGCTCTTCCATCTTCAAGGGAAGGTGAACAAGCTCCATGAAGAAATTGACCATGTACGGAGGAAAAAATTGGAGTGTATGGAGGAAGAACTCGCAGCTGATAGGATTCGAATCTTGAATTCAATTTTTGTTGATCGAATCCAAAACGGACAGAGCGCTGTAGCTGTCGACAATCTCATTGGAACAGTGAGGAAAAGTGGGCCCAATGTTGCAGAGAGGAAAGCAGCCATCAACTTCCAGTATAAAGCACTGCAAAAGGCAATTTTGCCTCATTACAGTCAGACAATTCTATCTCTTGCTCTGAGAGATCCTAGTTTCCTGACAGAGGCTAAAGAAGAAAAAATCAGGGTAAGTGTCATCTGCTATACATTTGTTTTGCGAAATAAGTAACGTTGATATCTCTAACATGAAACTATCTGTTCATAGGAAATGCAGGCTCAAAAGACCTCTGGTAGGGTTGGGTCAAAGTTGGTTGGCGAGGAATTAGTCCAAAGACATTTAGAAGATGGAAAGGACAATTGTCCTGGCAAGACCAACCTGACATGCAGATCGAACGATAAAGCTGTATGCTGGCCTTTGCTTTGCCATGAGCTATCCATTGGTATTGACCTCGAAGAGAAAGTTGTAAATGTACTTGAGGAGTAAGTTGACACCTTCACAAGAATACTTCTTTTACACATCATTACTTAATTTGGAATAGACTCTGACTCAATGCATGTGTATTTAATTCATATAACAGGTTACAAAAAGATCCCCAGGTGAAACAAAGGAGGGCGCAAATATTCGCGGCAACGGCAGTGATTGCAAGCATAAAGGAAAACCTTCTCGCCCACTCTCTTTCGGTTGCGAATCAAAATGAAACCGCATTGCTGCAAATACTGACACCATCTCAAACGGCTAGATTTCTAGAATGGCAAATGAGCAACAGAGTGAGATGTTCAAAGTTGCTTTTTGGTGGGAAACACGAAAGTAACAAAGGTTGCACCCAACTTCCAAAGGCCAATAGTGAACACTCTCTAAGCGACTTTTGTCGGCAGCTCACGGATACCATGAGCATCGAAATCGAAAGGAGTGATGCTTGACTTTGAATTTTTAAATTTGAAGATAGATTTTTATACTGTACAGACATCCCGAGAGGGGGTTATTAAATAATAAATGACATGAAAATGACAACCGTTGTGTTTAGGCCTTTCATTTCCAGCCACCACGCTTCTTTTCTTCTTTCTTATGGTTAATTTAGTAATCGACAACGTCTGTTTTGGCGAATGGATTTAATATCAATTAAATACTTGATTACATTATGCACAAGTTCGCAAACTAGAAGTGGCACCAGGAACAATGCAAGTTGTCATTATTGGAGCAGGAGTCTCAGGGCTGATAGCTGCAAGTGAAATTTTAACGTCCAAGACTGTTGAGTCTGTCACCATAGTAGAAGCATTGCCCTATATTGGAGGCAGAATTAAAGCTTGCCGTGACTTCATACCTGGTGGTCACAAAATAGATCTTGGCGCTGAGTATATCCATGGCCATGAAACTATTCTTACCGATATTATTAAGGAGAATGCAGCTCAATGGGAAGAAGAGATTGGTCCCGACGAAGACCTGTTAGAAGAGATTTTCATCGCTGCTCATGCAGATGGTGGTCCTGCAGAACATCCAACAAAAGAAGGAAAATATGGAGTTTACTATCTTGCTAAAGAGGATAGATTGCTCCGGTTTGACACTGACGATGCGGATTTCTTGCATTTAACCAAATCTCTCTCGAATCTTGAGTGGGAAACTGAGGAAGATGGCGCGGAGGGGCAGGGAGATATGAAAAGCCTTGGGACTTACCTTGAAGAAAGTGTCACTGTTGCACCTCGGATGATGGGCATACTAGAAGCCGGTTTTGGCAATACAGCTGCCTGCACTGATTTATACAACATTTCCCTCTCTGCGACTAAAGATTTTGAAAGTCATTGGGAAGAAAATGAAGTGGAGGGTGATACGCGATTGCATTCAAAGATTGGAATGGTTGGCGTTGTTGATTTTTTGACAAAAATCTTGCAAAACGATGAACGATGCTCAATTCTCCTCAACTGGAATGTCAGTCAAGTAGAGTGGAACGAGGACAGGGGCGTGAGGATAGTTTCGGCTGGTAAAGGAGAGGAGTTGCATGCTGACAAAGTTATTATTACAGCCCCACCTCCCATTATGACATCAGGGCAGATACAGTTTCATCCACCGCTTCCAAACTGGAAAATAGAGGCGTACAACAAAGTTGGGATGGAACGGGCTATCAAAATTATTGTAAGGTTCAGCGAAAGATTTTGGCCGAAAGAGGTTCAAACAGTAATTGCTGCTGATGAACTCATCCCTGAGATTTGGTTCCGAGAAATGAAATGGAAAGATAAAGGGGGTGGAGAAGATGCTGCGTTTTTGGCAGTGGGATTTCTCACTTCCAAAGCAGCTGATGAACTAGTATCCAGGCTAGAAGGGCAAATCACAGAGGAAGAAAAACAAGAGTTCGCTGCAGATATAATAAAGGATCAGCTTGCGAAGATATTCAGAAAGAACCGAAATTTTGTAGATGAAGCTTATGTTTCAACAATCATGTTTGACTGGGGCGATATAGAAACAATCAAGGGAGGATATATATATCCTAAAGTTGGAATAACAAAGAAGAACTTTTACGAAATGGCATCACCAATTGGAAATGTCTTGTATTTTGCGGGAGAAGCAACAAACACTGGAGCTTGCTGCACAGTTCAAGCTGCAATGGAAACAGGCGAAAGAGCTGCAAAAGAGGTACTTGCGACCAGCATAGAGTATCACAAAATATGAGGAGGTCAGGATTAAAATCTCCATGACCATGACAAGATGACACAGTAGTATTAGTGAAAACTGAAAGCTGGCAGTAAATTATAGAATATATTTATTTCAAATCGTTCGTCCCAACTCAACGTGGCAAATAGTAGACGTGTACGAAGACGGACGACATGATACGCACATTAGACATTTTAGACAATAAATACAACATGAGAAAATACTTGAAACAAGATACAATATATTCACACAAGCTACACGCTACACAGTTTCTTAGTCAAGATACAAACGCATTGGGAGCATTAAGTAACTGTTTCAATTGAAATATTAAGCATAGTGAAAATCTTGCGGCAAAGGAATCAATCTTCACGAAAATATGTCCAAGCCATGGTCATCAAAACTATCTTCTACTTCCTCCTCTTCCACGCGACCGAAACTAACATCTGATTCAAGTCATGTTCCCAAAACCCATGGGTCTCTCGGTCTCCTTGTGATTGGACTTGGAGGAGCAAACGGGACTACCATGTTAGCAGGAATTCTCGCAAATCGACGCAAGCTACAGTGGTTTGGACCTAAAGGTGAAGGTCCCATTGATGCAAATTACAATGGATGTATTACTCAGCTGAATCAGCGTGGTGTACACGGAGGGGTTGGATACAGGGATAAAGTAGCTGGTTTGACAGATGCAAACTATGCCGCGGTTGGAGGATGGGATATCAGGCAGACGAAATTGGGAGATGCTCTCCTTGAAGGACAAATCTTGGATTATGATTTGGTGAAGCAAGTCAGAGAGGATATGAACAATGATTATCCTGTATTTAAAGGATACTATGATCCCAGATTCATTGGAACCAGTCAGCATGCTACTGCAAACCATGTATTGAGCGAGGAGGAGGTACCGAATGCAAGCGAGGCACTGAAATGCATTCGCGCTGATATTCGTTACTTTAAATGGAAGAATGGGGTTGTGGGCCACACAACAGTTATCTGGTCTGCGTCTGTGGAACCAAATAGTGATCTATGCACTGAAGGTGGCGGGCTTGATACGGCCCGAGACTTACTGAGGTCTATTGGAATGAATGAAAAAGAGAGAGGTGGGCCTTTGCCGCCAAGTCTAATCTACGCCACTGCTGCAATCATGGAGGGTTGTTCTTTCGTAAATGGCGGATCTCAGAATACCATGTGTGGTGGACTCACTGATCTGGCACGCCAGCAGCTTGGTGTATATTGCCTTGGAACAGACTTTAAAGCTGGGTAAGTTTACAAATCTGTAGGACCTGCGTCATCTTTATTTGAAAACTTTCTAATCCCAAGCTTTCTCAGTCAAACCAAATTCAAGACTGCTGCAGTGGAATATCTCCGTACCATGGGTCTGACGCCAAAAGTTATTGCCTCTAGTAATCACCTCGGTAATAACGACATGCATAACCTTGCGACAGGAAAGAAGGCGAGCGATGCGAAGCTTCGAGTGAAACACAATATTTTTGCAGGTGCGTATGAAAAAGCCATTTTTGCTGTGTCTTCTGTGCAGATGTATTCTGCAATATTAGCCAAATGTCCATGACGGTCTCTTTCACATTCAATCACTTCGTTCAATCATGATTTCTAACACTTTGAACCTATCCTTGTGTGCAGCATGGGAGGAGGAGATTGATCACAAAGTGTCCATTATGTACACTCCAATGATCAATGATGAAAAGCGCGACTTCGTAGAATATACGTCATTAGCATTCTTATCCCAGCACCATACAATGGTAACTTACACAAGAGCATCAGATTCAGTCTTATGCGTACCTTTGATGATTGATGCAGCAGTTTGGTGCGATTTCTTTTCTAGAAAGAGTTGGCATTATGAAAATGTTGCTAAGGCATTAGCGTACCTTTTCAAGGTTCCAGAAGGTGCAGCAAGTGGGGTTGATCCTGGTTTCTTTCGTCAGATGCAGGAGTTAGAGAAGCAAGTCCTTGCAGCTGCTGATAGTGCACGTAAGAAGGATAGCCAGAAGGTAGATGGAAGTCAATCAAAGCGATCTGTCAAATTTAAGGAAAACCAGGTTGGGGAGATGTTGACAGAATGGGCAATTCCAAATAATACTGGTATCATATGTGCTGGTTTAGCATGTGTTGATATGCAGCTCTTGAGCGCAACAGGTAGCGGTGGGGAGGCAATTGAAACGTTTGCTGGAGAAAAATCAATGGGCGGTGGCAGTGTAGCCATGGCATGTAAAAATCTAGCAAGATTATGCCATGTTGATCCTCTTGATGATGTATACATGCAAATCACCCCTCCTGTCATTTCGAGCATTGTTCCCCTCTGCAAAGTTGGATTTGATACTTCTGGTAATAAGCTCATCGACCTTCTAGAAGATACTGGGTCGTCCTGTAGGAATGTGGAGACAAAGTTCATAAAAAATGCCCGTAATAGAGATCCTAACGCAAGAACAGGGTTGGCGGTGCTTCCGATTTATCAAGATGGGAGGAGAGGTTGCTTCTTTGATGCGGCCTCTAATGCGACATTTGCCGCGAGCGAAATGGTTGAGATGATGGAGGATGTCAAAGACAATTCAGCTGATTCTACCTACAGCGCATTTTTGTTTGGTTATCCTCACTTGCTTCCCCAAATACAGGGCGAGGCATTAGCTCATGTTTTTTCCAATGCTCGAAGCATGATGCAAGACGGAGGGATTGTTGTGCTGGATCTCAACGGTGTTCCAGAAAGTAAGGTTCAGACTCCCTTCGGGTCGGTGTGTTCTGCTTCTGTGTTACAATCAGATCCCGTTCTAGGCCCCGCACTTTCTCACGTTGATATTCTTCATATGAATGAAGATGAGTTGGTCAATTTGACTGGAGTTCAATTGGAGGGAGACGAAAGTAATGATCTGAGGGCCCTATCTGGAGCTGCTTCTCTATTTTTAAAGTGCGGAGTAGCTGTTGTCGCTGTGACTCGTGGAAGGCAAGGGTGCTTCATAAAATGCAATGATGAGGAACGCTTTGCGACAAGTAAAATGCTACCGTCAACCTGGATAGGGAAGCAGGTTGCTGTAGATGCTGCCTTGTTGTCACCTGAGACAGAGATCAATTCCAACGGGGCAGGTGACTCTTTCACATGCGGGTTGTTAGTAGCAGCTCTGCTGAGGCATACTGGTCTTGATATGATGATAGAAAGTCAATCGCCTGAAAAGATCTCGCCAGTAAAGGGCCGTGCCATGGATTATGATACATCGATTGACTCGCTAGACGACCTCACCGTTGAGTCAGAATCTTCGTCAACAAAGAAGATGACCCCATACTCCCTCTATATGAAAGAAAAGTATGTTGCTCTGAAGGCCCAATGCGCTGAAGACAAAAAGGCTATCTTTGTGAGATGTCATGAATTGTGGGAGCAAGAATCTGACGAAGTCAAACAAATGTATGAACGTAGATGCAAGGAAGAATTGGAAAGCCTTAAACCTGCTCCGAACACACCAACGGCCAAAGACGTCACAATCTCCTGTACGCCTGACAATGCTATACAGGACATGCCTAGTAGGAACTTGCATCTTTCTAATCAACCAATGAATCTTGAGACAGCGGCTCAATTTGCATCCCTACTTGCAGCGAAACACATTGATATGTCCACTCGAGATAAACAACATTTAAATATCAACAGGATCCGAGAGCAATCGACAGCATCGCCGCATGGTTTAGAGGAAATTTGAAGAGGCTCGTCAGCACCTCTGTTTTTGCTCCACCATACGCGGCTAGTGAAGTTCTTTTTTAAATCTGCTCTAAATCAATTCAAGGTAAATATGTCTTGCTAGCGCAGGCAAGTAAGGTACATGATTGGACAAATTTGGATCTTGGTCGGAAGCAAAAGAAGACAGTAGAATCGAAGGCATGCTTAGTACCTAAAGATAAATACTTATCGATTCTAGATCACAACTGGCCTCAAAGATTTACCAAGATTATTCCAGTGGCTCCATGAGGCTCACAGACGTGTCTATTTTTGTATATTGCATTTTAAATATGATGATAGATGTAATACAAAGTTCAAATCAGCACTGAAAGAATGAAGGGTGCCATCATGAAAAAAAATGCAATACAGCCATTAAGCGAGGTACATATAATTAGAACAAGATTTTCACTTTATTGTACCTATTAACAACCTGAAAGCACAATTAAAAAGTCTCGTTGGTTTTCTTTTTGTTTCGGCGTTGACGCTTCTTACACAGGAGTAAATGCCTACTAAGATTGGTACCAGCACGGAATTTCTTGCAACAAAAAGCGCATGTTGAAATGTTTTTTTCCTCAGAAATTGACTGAGAGTGCCGTTCTAAAGTAAAATCAATGATCGTGTCTTCTTCATCAGAGTAAGAGAATAACTCATCATTCCTTGAATAATTTTCATTCCTCGTATCATTTTTTGGGTTGCCAATAGAGGACCCAACTCCACCACTGTTGACGGTTGTATAAATATCCTTGGAAGTTTTTTTCATGATTTGATTTTTGGAGCTTGAATTCTTCCACACATCATCAAGGACGAGTTGTAAATGTCTGTGTTCCAATGGGTTCAACCTGCAGAATTCTTGAAATGTTGAGCATTGAACACAGAGGTGCTCCTTCATAGCATTTGCTGATGCAACTGGCACGCCACAGTACATACAGAATAAAGCACAACACTGGCTTCGTCCACCCTGAATTTCCCTATCTATGCAACTTTGTGAGACAGAATCACGGCCTCCAATATTCGTAAGCGTGATTTCTTCACCTGGTGTTTGTATTAGGGCTTCATTGATTTTTGTGTTTGCTGTCAATGTACTTGTAGCATCTTTCAGAGTATGGCGGAAACTATCAAAAGCACTTATACTGCATTGGAAATCCGATTCAGTACCAGTGATATCACTCATTGAAACCTCTTTTATTAGCGGATCGCAGAGAGAGATGAAATCTTTGTCTAGTCTTCTCCCCAATGTGCGCCGTCTTCCAACAAGCAATCCATTAGCAGGTATATTCCAACGAGATTCTCGTGTTCGCCTATTATAATAATATGTTTTACCTGTGCGGTCGTCGTGAACTTCTCTCCATTGATCTACGCACTCTTTTGGCTCTGTTCCTTTTATGCAACCCTTATTTGCCCCCATCGGCATGAGTGACTCTTGCTCTGGTACTGATAATGACTGGGATGTTGGAAATTGTGCGTTTTCGTTTCTAGTACTCATGCCAACATCATCTTCATCTGCAAATTCGTCATTGGATTCAATCTCTTCGCCCAAAGAATTGCTGCCGTCATAACTGATATCCGTGCTGACGTCTCTTCCCATCGATTGTGCACACAGTGAGGAAAATCCTTCCTTGCCATCGGTCAAATTCTCTGTTTCCTCCATCACATTAATAACTACATTTTCCACCTCTTGTAGTTCACTCATGATTCTAGAATATAAACTTCCCTTCACAAATGATGGTTGAAGATGTCTATTGCTATTGCTGTTGATGTCCGGTATCGAATCATCTCCATTTCCTCTTCGATAAATTCCCTTCTCAGCTGAATGAGTAGTATCAGTGATTTCACTTATACAACTGGCATTCATTGTCTAGATTGACTGTATATTGCTCTCTTAACCCGTCTCTTCCGTTAGAGCGCCTCGAGAGTTAATGCCAACAATGAGTATTAAAATACGTCTATTTTAAGTTAGTTATGCACCAGAATCAAATTTTTCTTTTCGGGACCAAAAAAGGAACAGGGACTCAAAGAAACTTTTACCACGGCCGCTTTGTGTCACACACAGGACTTCGATTGATGATGTACATTTTCTATATTTGGAGATCACGAGTAAACACGAGGACACGGCAAGCAAAGGATTACTACGGCGAGATGAATATTGCTATTTAGTTCCTTGCTCAAAGTCCTTTTCCAAAAATTCACAACGGATTTGATGGAAATATTGAGAATTACTTCTTGCCGAGCAGTGGAAGGTCTCGAGACAGAAGACAGCTGTTGCAATGACACAAATTAACATACGATACGAATCTTCCCTTCAGACAGCGTTGATGAAAACAAAAGCTACGCGGGAAGAGTAAGAAACAACGTTCTTGAAACGGAGGAAACGTTTCAAGAGAGTGATAAAAGACGAAGAAATCTACTTTGCGGGTACGTGGTTGGGATTGGTTTTCTGATTGGTGCTCAACCTGTAATATCGTAATGCGCTATGGTAAGCTGAACTATGAATAGAAGATGTCATTTGATACTCAAGTTAAGCTACAATAAATTCTCTAGATATTTCTTCGAGGGGATACTAAGATGCACAACGTACCGGAAAATCCCGAAGGTGACGGCGATTCTAAACGGGAGCCTGTGCTTATTGTAGATTGTTTCGGCTGGTACCTCAAAAGAGATTACATTAGTTATATAATTTAATATAGCTAGCAATCCTTCTTCAGGATAAATCATTCGTTAGTGCATGGAGAACGAAGCTCATGTGGAGATAATATTGAAGAACGGCCAGTAAAATAGCACTTTCACCGACGCCTACAACGAAAGAAACAGAAAGTATACGAGAGCTTGGTTCCTGCCCTGGTCATACCCGCTGACTGTGGAATCATCATGGCTGTAAGTAACGAAGGTTGCTTTTAGCGCCAGGCTCAAACGAAAGAATGGAATAATGGGATGGAACAGAAACGAGATGGTCTCGGCGCACTGTATCCCTTTCCTCTTGTAGTTGGTCTGATCGTAATCATGTTCGGGAGGAGGGGTAGATCTTAAGGCAACCTCATGTATTTAAATTACGACAACAATTTATCGACTCTTTTGTATTAACATAATAAAATGAATGCTATTGCAATTCTCGAGAGGATTGTTGCAATTTCCTTCGCAACGCCAGTTCTTCGATTTCTCTTTTATCAAATACAAGCTCGAAATCGAGAAAGGATCAAAGAAAGTGAGCAAAAAGATGTAGAACAGAGTTCAGAACACATTTAGCGACAAATTTAGCGATCGCAGCAGAATACTGCGAGCCAGACCTCTCAAGAGCATGCCAGTTTTTGACGATTATGTTTCATCACTAATCATCGAGCATTGTTAACATTTGGGGCTAGTATAGTACTTTTCGTTCCTGTTTACAATGTATTAGCTTAGAAATCATTGTTCGCTGGACTACTACCAATTCCATTCATCCATATTTGAATGTAAAAATATTTTCATCTCAACTATGGAGACGACATGCAGCGTTGAAGGAGTACATATGTTATCAGTTATGTGACTGACACCTGGGCGATGTTTTCTGTCTATCTTAGTGAGTGCTAGTGATGCCTTAGCTGATTTGACTCGACAGAGAATGATGTTACATACATAATCAAGACACTAAGCACGATTAACATAAATTGTATCACTTTAGCATTATCGATCATCATTTCCGGTACCTTCGATGGTGCGTATGATCGATTCCCCTAATATTGCATTGTTGCTAACATGATCCTCGCTTTCGTCGAGGTTGTCAATAGCTGACATGACATCCCCACTCTTTGCAATGATACCAAATACGTGAGGATTACTAATTGGGTTTGGCTGTTCAAATACTGAGGGGGGGGTCCTCTGCAGTTTCAGCCTGCGCTTCACTGAATGCGTCTTCAAAATTTGCTCATCATCCCGCATCGTCAGATTCAGAGCTTTCATCGCAATCGAAATTTCCTTCAAATAGGTCCATGATAGGAGGGGCGTCATCGCTCCCTTCTGCGTCGCCGTTATCACTATCATTGACACTATCACAGAAATCATCGCTCGATCCATTGTCATTAGAATGCATCCTTGTATGTGGGCCTAGAGGGTCGTCAAATACATATTCATCAGGTGTATTATGCAATTCTACCACAGTCCCGAATGCAGAGCCATTTTCAGTCGCATGTCCTACCCTCGCTGAGCGCCGATTTTTCGAGCGGCGTAATATTCATTGATGCCATCATGCTAGCAGCAATATCAAGATCGGTCTCGTCCGCTGCTTACAATATAATGGTTTGCCCTACTACAATATCACTATCGTGTTCATATTGATTGCTGTCTCATGTGGACTCTGTGTGATGTTCTTCTGCTACATTTATTTCCTCCTGCGCATTGTACCCACCTAACGGTTTTGACTGTACTGTTTTCTCTGAAGCAAGTGTTGTAGTTCCAGCTCGAATAATGATCATATTTTACGTAAAAGAGTCAAAATCATATTCGAAAAAGGCGGAGGAGACAGAAGATCTTCATTGGAGATACTGTTTGGTGATTTTTTAGCCCTTTTAGGACCATAATCCTTCGACACTTCAACTGCTCCAACTTCTGGTTTCTCTTCATTTGAGGCAACTACCTGCTTCATACGATGACGTGACCCGTATAACCCATTCTGAAAGTAGCAGGAGTTTAATGTGCATTTGTTTGCTTGTCTGTAGTCTGGAATGGCTCAAGGGCGTGACCATTTACTAGTGTATTATCATCATTTAGCTGCATTTGTTCTTCCTGCTCAATTGCAGCATCAATGTCGTCATCCGAAATAAGTAAGTCAGTCCCACTGGTAGACGAGACGCTTTTGTGTTCTCCTCTGACAGACGAAGTCGTTGAATTAGTCAGGATGTGTTTAATAGCAAGAACAGAGGAATCCTTAACATGCACATTATCCTTATTGCCGTCCTCTTCTTCGTTATCTCCACATGGGGAGTATAATGCCCTTTGAAAGGAATTCATCAGCTTTCTTGGCAGATAATAACATGTTAAAGAGTAAATCTGAACATCGATACCATCTTCACCACCCTCTAGTACATGAACTAGTAAGTTTGCAACACTTTAGTGAAGCATGGAGAACAATGGAAATTCCCAAACAGATTGAGACAAATTTGTAGACATTCAGAACCACAGAGAATATTGTCCATCTGTTTGATGCTGAGTAATACTAATGACTTGATTAGACAGACTATTCTTAATCTTGATGCACCAGCATAAGCAGTGGTCTACTGCAGTACTGAAATGTTGATTTCCAGTTGTTTGCATCAAGATGCCTGAGCAAATTACACAAACAAGAAAGGAATTATTGCAATTTTCTGATGAGAAATTTGGCCTCGTCCTCTGATGGTTCAAGAATCTTATTCTGGCCACTGCTAGGCTTGTCATCTTCCTTCTCCGGTTCGTTGATACTATTCATGCCGTCCTCTTCGAAGTCACAACTGAGAATACCAGTGGGAACTGTGCCATAATCACTAAGCTGTAGTATTAATATTTCTAGCACATTCATTGCCGTTGTCATTGTGGAATCATGCATACTAAAGTTAGTTAAGGTACTTCCTCCCATTATTTCGCCAGCACAATTGATTAGACGACTCAACATATTTTCTCCCGTCATCGTTTTCATGACATTTTGAGCTGAGAAGAGAATGCTGAATGACGGTGGTGACGATTTCGCACGCATGTTGTGAGGCATTCAGCTCTGTTTCTTCTTCTTTGCTGACGGGACCTTCTGAATAAATTGCTGCTGATCGAACCAATAGATGATTTAATAAACTAATTTCGCTGTCAGACCAGTCGCAACTGTTTCCACCATACTCCTCCATATCACCGTCGTCTCCGTCATCATCTCCGCCATTCAAAGGCCATTCATCGTGACAGCCTACTATATTTGATTCTTCACCTTGGTCGCTATCGTGCTTAAACAGTGCCTCAAGTAACAGCATCCACCGCCCTGGTGATTCGTAAACTCTATAGTTTCATCTTCATTATGCTGTGTTGCAACAGTCGAACTAGCGGCAATCTCATTTGAGGGGTGTGTCTGTAAATGATCACCATTGATGTAAGAAGTTAATTCTGTTCATTTTTTCTGAACAACATGGTCAATATCTTTTCCAGATAGCCTGCTCTGCGATTATCTAATTTTAAAGAGGGCATATCGAAGAGCGATGAACACAGCAAATTTAGTATAGATTGTTGATCACCAGCTTCGCATTTTCCAGACACGGCGTCGTCTCTATCAAACCCATCTCCCTC
>Ga0306864_1000311_pt1 | contig 23405 bp, 14 predicted proteins | sample AntRauTorckE5430_FD_190448 | JGI IMG/M metagenome (GOLD analysis project Ga0306864, IMG submission 190448) | Saline lake microbial communities from Rauer Islands, Antarctica - Metagenome Torckler E5 #430 (v2) (version 2) | ecosystem: Environmental > Aquatic > Non-marine Saline and Alkaline >...
CGTCAAGGTATTCGTCATCATTGCCTACACCATCATCGCCGTCGCCATCTTCGCCTGGCGCGACCTGATCGACTGGCGCATCGGCTTTTTAATGGCGGCGGGGCAGATGATGGGTGGATACTTTACTGCACGATTTGCAGCAGTACACCCCAAGGCCGGATTGTACGCTTACCGGCTTTTGATCGTGGTTATTATTGGAGCTATTGCGAAGGCTTTCTGGCCCCAATTAAGTGAGCTAGTGAATTACTAAGTTGCTACCGCACGAGGTAGGCGTAATTTGCTGCCGTACACGATAAACGTGACGTACTCCATGATGGGAGCGCAGCGAACGGTACGTGCGGTAGCCACTCAGCGGCTCACTCCTTGGCTTCTAGTAAATCCGAAAAATCAACGTACTCCAGCGCCTTCTCATGCGTAGCGTCCAGCTTCACGGGCACCACTACGCCCGCGTCGTAAGCTTCCTTCCAGCGCAGGGCGCAGAGGCACCAGCCGTCGCCAGGTTTCAGGCCGGGAAACTGGTATTCCGGGCGGGGGGTGGAAAGGTCGTTGCCGCGGCTCTTTGTGAATTCCAAGAACTCCTGGGTCATGATCGCGCAGACTACGTGGCGACCACTGTCGGTGGGGCCGGTGTTACAAACACCGTCGCGAAAGTAGCCGGTTATGGGGTCGGTACAGCAGCCGATGAGTGGTTTTCCGAAAACGTTGTTGGCCATGTGGAAGTGTATTTTTTAGTCTAACCCGCAGCAGGCTTAGCTTGTTTTCATGAATGGGCATGGCCGCACTATTTGGCTACGCGACTATTTGACTTCAGCAGGCGCGGCCGCAGGTGCAAAACAGGTTTTTTTAAGGAGCAAGGTCAAAGGTTACGCACTTTCCTGTCTTGCCTCGAATCTCCGACCAATAAACCAGTTCCTCGCCCGCGTAACCATAGTCGCGAAAGACTACAACGGCATCACCGACTTCCACCCTAACAAGCTCCACTTTCAATCAGTAAAACACCCCTCTGCCGCACGTGAGAGGCGTGATAGATACGGCAGATGTTAGGTACGTGAGAGGTGTTGCGCGTAGGCGCGGGCACAGAGTCTTGAGTAGAGAGGTAGGCAAACGAAGCGCCACAAACGGTACTTGCGGTAGCAACTTAGCGGCTCATCAACTCAGCAACTCACTACCAGGGCGCAACTCATAAGCTAGGCAAAGCGTTTTCTGACCATGGAATCCAAAAGACAACGGCAGGTAGCCGAACAGATCAAGCGCAACTTCAGCATCGTCCTTCAGCAGGAAGGCTCCTATGTTTACGGCCCTTCACCTCTTGTGACCGTTACAGAAGTTCATCCCACACCGGACCTCAGCCAGTGCAAAATCTACGTATCCATCTGGAATACCGACAACAAACAGGCCGTGATTATGCAGATGAACGAAGAGCACCAACGTCTTAAAAACGCCCTCGCCCAGCGCATCCGCAAGCAAATCCGCCGCATTCCCACCATCTCTTTCTTCATCGATGAAACCCTTGATGAAATGACCCGCGTTGAAACCCTCTTTGATCGGCTTGAGGATGAAGGACAACTGCCCAACGAAGAGAGTTAAGCTGTTAGTTCGTTAGTCTATTAGAAGTTAGACCGTTCATACACGGCCCCGTTCCTGGCACCTTAACCACCAAAACCATGCTGAGTAAGCGCAACCTGAAGAACGTAATAAAATGGCCCATCGTCCTCGTCGCCTTGATGTGGGCTGCCTTTATTGTCGACAAATACCTCACTGGCGGCAGCCTAAGTTTCTGGTATGGTTTGCGGCCAAATGAAATTGTTGGACTTAAAGGAATCCTTTTCTTTCCCTTCCTTCACGGTGGTTGGGGGCACCTGATCGCTAATTCCATACCCTTTCTCTCCCTCAGCGCAATGCTGATCTTCTTTTACCCGCGTCTTTGGCCACGCATCCTGATTACGCTCTGGCTCGGATCGGGTGCACTACTCTGGCTCACGGGCGGATTCCTCAATAACCTGATCGACTTCAGTACCACCACCGAAGTACACATCGGAGCCAGCGGGCTGATCTACGCATTGGCCAGTTTCTTGGCCTTCAGTGGCATCTTCCGTCGGGATTTTCGCGCCATCGTCGTGGCCCTCATCGTCTTGTTCTACTACAGCGGTATGGCTGCAGGTATTCTACCCGGACAAGAGGGCGTAAGCTGGGAAGGTCACCTCACCGGCTTCCTCTTCGGAGCCTTCGGTGGCTGGCTCTTCCGCAACAACCTTGAGGACCACGAAATCGAAAAACGTAACCAGGACCTCGCCCGCCGAGCGCCTCGCCAAAAAGAGCACTTTCTTCAGGCCGACGCCTTCACCAAGACAAAACAAGAACGCGCCGAAGATGCCAAGCGACTCGAGCAGGAGACGTTATGGAGACGGCTGGAGAAACTTAAGGAGGAAGAGCGGCTAAGGCGATAGAAACTGGAACCTAACCAACTAAATACCCTCCATCAGCAGCAAAAACGCCGCCCGTAGAATAACTCGCCGCATCAGACGCCAAATAAACCGCCAGGCCCACCATCTCTTCAGGCTGCGCCATCCGCCCCGCGGGTAATTGCCCGACAAAATGGTCCAGAATTTGCTCGTTCTCCCACAGAGCAGCACTAAACTTGGTCTGAATCAGGCCCGGACAGATTGCGTTGGCACGGATCTTTTCCGCGCCCCACTCTCGTGCCTGGCTCTGAGTTAGCATGATGAGGGCAGCCTTGCTTACGGAGTAGACGCTCATCATCGGAGAAGGCTTTACACCTTCCACCGAAGCAATATTGATTACGGAACCGTGGCCCCGGGCAGACATTGAAGGTTTGCAAAGGTTCGCCAGTAACATACAGGCCTTCACGTTTACGTTCATCACTTTGTCGAAGACCTCGCCGGTCATTTGTTCCAGAGGCCCGAAGACGGGGTTGGTGGCCGCGTTGTTCACCAGAATATCGATTCCACCGTAGAGCTCAATCGTACGACCTACTAGGTTTTTGAGCTGGGCCTCGTCACCTACATGGCAGGCGATACCAGTAGCTTCAAATCCGGCGGCTTTGAGCTCTGCGGCGACTTCGTCCACCGCATCTTGTTTGCGGCTGCTGATAATAACTGCGGCCCCTTGTTCTGCCAGCCCGCGAGCAATGGCTTTACCGATACCCTTACTAGCACCAGAAATGATGGCTACGCGGCCCTTTAGGCTGAAACGGTCTTTTATCTCTGACATAACTACTTTACTTTCGGCCTAAGATAGTACACCCAACCCTATTCAGATCATATCGGAAGCTTACAATTCTTCAGTCCATGTTATGTTCGGTTTACTTTGCGTAAACACCACCTTATTTATGCTTTTAACACCTGTTTGTAAGTCAACTGACTTATGTGAAATCATCTAAAACCATTTCCTTTGGAAGCCATTTTGTATACAGTTACCAGTTCATGTTGAGCTGGTATGATTCGTGCGTCGCTCAATAATTTTCTTCGGAAAACGATCGGCCCGTTCTATTTAATCTAGCGGGAGTGCCTTAACTATCTCATACCCAGCATTCCGCCAAAAAACCAACTGTTATGTTTAAACTATCTTACGGATGGACAGCCATCCTTATGCTTCTAGTTCTCGGTTTCGCTTCTTGTGAAGACGACGATGTAGACCCACCGGCACTCGTAAGCATCACCGAAACCGCCGTAGCTGACGGTCGCTTTACTACACTCGTCTCCGCACTCCAGCGCACGGGCCTCGACGCTACGCTTGCTGGAACGGGTGATTTCACCGTCTTCGCACCAACCGACGACGCTTTCGCCGCCGCCGGCATTGACCTATCTGCGGTTTCCGATACCGACCTGACGAACCTGTTACTGTACCACGTACTCGGTGTATCCATAACTGCTGGTGAAATTGGTGATGGTGATACGTTCGCCTCTACCGCCGGAACTTATGGTCCTGGAGATTCAGCACTCAGTATGCTGATCAACAAAACCGGAAGTGCCGTTTCGATCAACAGCGACGCAACCGTAGTGGTAGCCGATGTTGCCGCTACGAACGGTGTCATCCACGCCATCGATAAAGTACTTGCTCCGCAGACCATTGTTGACTTCGCAACGAAGGCTGCAGGCACCTCCGAACTCGCAGGCGCATTGGTAGCTGCCGATTTAGTAGATGCTCTTAGCGGAACCGACCCCCTGACCGTTTTTGCTCCGGTGAACTCCGCCTTTACGGCCATCGCTACAACCGTCGAGAGCCTCACCACTGAGCAGCTCGTTGAAGTACTCACTTACCACGTCGTAAGCGGTAACGTTCGCAGCGAAGCGCTCAGCGTTACGGTGGTTCCCACATTGAATACAACCAATACGATCGACATTCGCCAGGAAGGAGGTACTTTCTACGTTCAGAACGGTGACAACCGGACCGATTTCCTCCTTACCGATATTCAGGGCACGAACGGCGTAATTCACCTGATCGACGCAGTACTGATCCCGTCAGATCTCTAGTACTTTGCTTTTCTGAAAACGGCTTTTGTCTCCTGCGTTCGCGCCACTAATTCCTAAAATAATTCAGTGGTCCTGAAGTTAATTTAGACCCGAAAAAATGATGATTAAACTCATTTAATTCAAAAGCGCTATCTTTACATCACAAGGCCGTTAAAAGCACCCGGAGGGAATCGTTAAGATTCCCTCTTTTTTGTGTCCGTACCAAAAGTATTTTCAGGCGCAGGCGCAGGATGCAAAGAACGGTTCAAAGTACTACCCCAATGGAAGAGCACGTTACCAACATGCTGGAAGAAATGTTCGCTACAAGCGAAGACTTCACCGATTGCTTCGTCGTTGATATAAACCTGATGAACACCAAGCTGGATATATTCATCGACGCCGACTCCGAGATGACCTTCCGCAAGTGTCAGCAAATCAGCCGATTCGTCGAAGCTTACCTCGACGAGGAGCAACCGCTGGGCGAGAAATACACCCTGAACGTCGGTAGCCCTGGCGTAGATCGCCCGCTGAAGTTCCAGCGCCAGTACGTCAAAAATATTGGCCGAAGCATGAAAGTAAAAACCAACGAAGGCGAAGAGCATGAAGGCAAAATGATCGCCGTCGACGAAGAAAGAATAACCCTTGAAGCAAAAGTCCGCATCAAGGAAGGTAAGCGTAAAAAAACGGTCGTTCAACAGACCGAAATCGCCTACTCCGACATTAAAAAAGCAAAAGTAAAAATCAGTTTCTAGCTATGAACTTAGTTGAAATATTCAAGGACTTCAGTTCCGGGAAATCAATCGACAGCCCCACCATGGTACGGGTGCTCGAAGATGTTTTCCGTACGCTGATCAAGAAGAAGTTTACCACCGACGATAACTTCAACATCATCGTTAACGCTAACCGCGGAGACCTCGAACTCTGGCGCGTACGCGAAATCGTCCCCGATGGAGAAGTAACCGACGAACTGTCCGAAATCTCTTACTCAGAGGCCCTAGCCGTTGATGACGACTACGAAGTCGGCGAAGAATGCTACCAGCAACTCTTTCTCGAAGACTTCGGCCGACGCTCCATCATGGCCGCCCGCCAGACTCTGATCAGCCGCATCATGGACCTGGAGAAGGACGAACTCTACAAACAGTACACCGAGCGCCAGGGCGAATTGGTACTCTGCGAAGTTCAGCAGATCCTGAAGCGTGAGATCCTCGTGATCGACGACGCCAACGGACGCGAGCTCGTACTGCCCCGCGTGGAAACCATCCGTGGAGACTACTTCCGCAAGGGAGATATGGTCCGTGGCATCATCAAAGAGGTCGAGATGCGCAACAACAACAACCCGGTTGTTATCGTATCCCGCACTGACGAGCGCTTCCTCGCTAAGCTGATGGAGCAGGAAGTCCCCGAGATCGAGGACGGCCTGATCACCATCAAAGGCATCGTCCGCATCCCGGGCGAACGCGCCAAGGTATCCGTTGAGAGTTACGACGATCGCATCGACCCCGTCGGCGCCTGTGTCGGCATGAAAGGTTCACGCATCCACGGTATCGTCCGGGAGCTGAATCAGGAGAACATCGATGTGATTCCCTACACCAGTAACACGAGCCTGTACATTCAGCGCAGCCTTACGCCAGCCCGCGTTTCTCAGATCGACCTGGACATAGAAGGCCGCCGCGCCAAAGTGTACCTCGAACCCGATCAGGTAAGCCTAGCCATCGGTAAGGGAGGTACAAACATCAAGCTCGCCAGTCGCCTGGTAGGGTTCGAAATCGACGTTTACCGCAACAACGAAGTAGAAATTGACGATGTAGACCTTGAAGAATTTAAGGACGAAATCGAAATGTGGGTACTCGAATCCTTCAAGTCCATCGGTTGCGATACCGCCCGCTCCGTACTCGAACTAAATGTTGACGAGCTCATCCGCCGTACCGACCTCGAGGAAGAGACCGTTCGTAACGTAGTAGCCGTACTCGCCGCAGAATTTGACGACGTGGACGGAGCAGTTCCGAGTAAAGTAGCCGTACCCAAAGTAGCTGTTGAAGCTCCCGGAGCTGAAACTCCTACCGCCAAAGTGCCTACTGTGGAAGTACCTGCCGCCGAAGTTCCCGAAACCGCTCAGGATATCAAGCCGACTGAAACCGCCGTACCCGAAACGCGCGCAGAGGAAGGTGAAATGGAAAGCCCGGTAGACGAAGCCTTCGTCGAAGCCGTTGAAAAGGCCGCCGCCCCCGAAGAAGAATAGTCCCCTTGCAGACTATTTGCTTAAAAATCCGCGTCATGAACCCGTTCATGACGCGGATTTTGAGCTACCTAGACTATGATTCAAACATTAACAATGAACGGGTTGTTAGACTAAGCGAGCTGATGATGAGGCCTTCTGTGTGTTATGTAGTAGGATTTACCTTATCTTTGCAGCGCTTCCAAAAATTGTTTTGGGAGCCTTCCTTTTCAAAGCGGTGTCGGCGAGAGGAAAATCACGGCTATTTAGGGTTTTTCTAAATCGCCCCGCGGCAGCACTCCGCGGTTAAATATTGCCGTGCTTAAAAGATCGAATGAGTAAACGACTAATTATAGTAGCGAACGAACTTAACGTGGCCACCTCGACTCTAGTCGAGCACCTGTCCAGCAAAGGCTTTGAAGTGGAAAACAAACCCACGGCAAAGCTGACGCAGGAGATGGAAAACGTGGTACATGAAGCGTTTGCCAAAGCCTTGCAAGACAAAAAGAAAGCGGATCAGTTAGAGTTTAATACGCGTCCCACGGCGGTACCCCCACCCCCCCCGCCAGTTCGTCCTCTACCTCCGCCACCGCCCGTAATCGGTTCGGTTCCACCCCCACCGCCCGCTGTCGCTAAGCCAGCGGCCCCGGCTCCGCCCCCAATCACTCCAGCACCAGTTCCTGAAGCAGCGAAGCCAGCACCTGCTGCCCCCCAGGCAACGCCTGCTGCTCAAAAGCCAGCTCCTGAAGCTCCTCCAGAGCGTAAAAGTCCTGGCTTAAGAGTCATTGGTACCATCGATCTGGATGCAGCTAAGCGTGCGGGGAAACCTTCTAAGAAGAAGTCCACACCGAAACCTACAAGGGCGGAAGCTCCCAAGACTAGAGCTCCCAAAGCGGAAGCTAATAAGTCTAGAGCTCCAAAAGCTGAAGCTCCTAAGCCTAGAGTTCCTAAAGCGGAAGCTCCTAAGCCCACACCGGCTACCCCTTCGCCTGCGCAAGCAACCGGTTCTGCCTCTTCAGATACTACCGCTCCAAAAACTCCGGATACACCCGCAGTTCCCGAAGTCATTTCCAACCGCCCGCAGGTGATGCGTGCCGACACGCCTAGCCTTCGAGGGCTCAAGGTGATGGGAAAGATCGAGATCAAGAAGCCGGAGAAGAAAGAAGACGGTGAGCGCCGCAAGCGCAAGCGCAAAAAGGTAACGACGCCCCCAAGTACGGGTGGCGGTCGCAATACCACTACTGGAAGCCGTAGCCGTGCTGCCTCTGGTACTGGTGCTGGTACTAGTGCCGGCCGGGGCCGTACCGGTGGACGCAGTAACGAACCCCGCGAAGTTTCCGCCAAGGAAATTGAAGATAAGATAAAAGCCACCATGGCTCGCCTTCAGGGCGGCGGCGGTAAAAAGAAACGTCAACGTCAACGCCGGGATAACCGCGAACGTATCCGTGAACGCCAAGAGGCCATCGAGGCTGAGCGCACCACCGATAAGATTCAGGTAACCGAGTTCGTCACTGCCCAGGAATTGGCAAACATGATGGACGTAGGTGTTGGCGATGTGATCATGGCCTGTATGAACGCTGGCGTGATCGTTTCTATCAATCAGCGTCTCGATGCTGAGATTATCGAACTTGTTGCCGAAGAATTCGAGCATGAGGTTGAATTCATCTCTGCTGAAGAAGACGTGGAGGAAGAAGATGAGTGGGTAGACGAGCCGGAAGACCTTCAGGATCGTCCGCCGATTGTTACCGTCATGGGTCACGTAGACCACGGTAAGACCTCCCTGCTCGATCACATCCGTAACGCTTCCGTAACGGAAGGCGAAGCGGGTGGTATCACCCAGCACATCGGTGCTTACGAAGTAAAGACCAAAGATGGCAAGCGCGTAACCTTCCTAGATACACCGGGCCACGAAGCCTTTACGGCCATGCGTGCCCGTGGTGCCAAGGTAACCGATATCGCCGTGATCATTATCGCAGCGGATGACAATATCATGCCGCAAACAAAGGAAGCCATTAGCCACGCTGAAGCTGCCGGAGTACCGATGATCTTTGCTATCAACAAAATTGACAAAGAGGGAGCCAACCCTGACCGGATCAAAGGTGAACTCGCCTCCATGGGTTACCCGATCGAAGAATACGGTGGTAAGTACCAGAGTGCGGACATCTCCGCGCTCAAGGGCATCGGCATCGATGAGCTGGTAGAAAAAATCATGCTCGAAGCTGAAGTTCTCGAACTGAAGTCAAACCCCGACCGCCAAGCTGGCGCTACCATCATAGAAGCCTCCCTGGAGCACGGCCGTGGCTACGTAACCAAGATCATCGTCAATCACGGTACGCTCCGTATTCAGGACATTATCGTAGCCGGTGAGTACAGTGGCCGCGTAAAGGCCATGTTCAACGAGCGTAACCAGCGCGTGAAGGAAGTGAAGCCCGGTAGCCCGACGCTTCTCCTCGGCCTCAACGGCGCTCCGCAGGCTGGTGAAATGCTCAAGGTCATGTCAACTGAACAGGAAGCCCGCCAGTTGGCAGGTCGTCGTGCTCAGATTGCCCGCGAACAGGCCAACCGCGCCAGCAAGCGTATTTCCCTCGAAGAGATCGGACGTCGTTTAGCACTCGGTAACTTTAAGGAGCTTAACCTCATCGTAAAAGGTGATTTCGACGGTTCCGTAGAAGCCCTTTCTGATTCCTTGATCAAACTGAGCCAAGAAACGGTACAGGTAAACGTGATCCACAAGGCCGTTGGTCAGATCATTGACTCCGATATTCTCCTTGCAACAGCATCCGATGCCATCATCGTTGGTTTCCAGGTTCGCCCAAGTGGCTCTGCCCGGAAACTCGCCGAACGCGAAGGTGTAGAGATCAAAACGTACTCCATCATCTACCAAGCGATCGACGAGATCCGCGACGCTATCGAAGGCATGCTCGAACCTACCAAGGAAGAGCGTAGAGTCTGTCAGGTAGAAGTACGAGAGACCTTCAAAATCTCCAAGATCGGCACCATTGCCGGTTGTTACGTGGAAGAAGGTAAGATTGCCCGCAACACGCTCATCCGCATCATCCGCGACGGTATCGTTGTTTACCCGCTCAAGGAAGGCGCAGTCGGCGAACTTGCCAGCCTCAAACGCTTCAAGGACGACGCCAAAGACGTTCGTTCCGGTATGGAGTGTGGTCTTAACATCAAGAACTTCAACGACATCAGACCTGGTGACGTGATTGAAGGTTACGAGATCGTTGAGATTGCGCAGAAGATGAAGTAGCAAGACTTCTTGTTACTGAACAAAGAATAAGGCCCCGGTCAACAATGTTGATTGGGGCTTTTTCGGTGTTAGTGTCGTGAAAAGTACCCTGAGTATCGGCAAACCCCTTCTATCAATCTATTGACGAAGTAGCATAAACAGGTGTGTGCCTTACCCTAGGTTCGGCCTTCGGACCGTTAATTTGACAACGAGCCGCAGCTTCTGAAGCCTACTTCGCACACAACAGTTACGGTAGGCCAGCGTGAAACCGGCAAGGCTGAGGTAACCGAATAGCAGCAGCTGTCGGCGATTAGTACCTTTCCCGATATCAGTGTGGCAAATAGTCATATTACTGTAAAATTACGGCTATGACCTGCTGCCATACTTTACGTTGTCAGGAATGCGCCTCTTTCCTACACTTAGAGAAGGAAGCGAAATAAACAAAACGTGTTTCTATTTAATTCGCGCCCCTTACAGGTGATATGCTTTATGAAGAGAAACAATGCTCCTATTCATGACGGAAGAGATTTGGGCGCTGACGCGGGATGCAAAAAATGTTGGAGGAACTGGGTTGGAAAATGAAACCATGAGCACGGGCTGCCGCCCTCAAGGAGGCAGGCCTCCGACCCTCTGCCGTAAATTGCAGCATGCACACCACCATCATCTCCTCCTCTGAAGCCAGTAGACTTCGCGACGACACCCTATTCTTCGACTGCCGCCACAACCTCTTCAACTTAAACGAAGGGGCTGATAACTACACGGCCAGCCATTTACCTAACGCCTATCACCTGCACATCGACGATGACCTCTCCGGAGAAATCATCCCCCAAAAAACCGGCCGCCATCCCCTGCCGGATATGGATGATTTTGCGGTTTTTATCAGCCGTTTCGGTTTGCATAAGGATACGCAGGTCGTTTGCTACGACGATAAGGGCGGAGGATTGGCCGCTCGCTTGTGGTGGATGCTAAGGGTACTCGGCCATGAAGCTGTGGCCGTACTGGATGGCGGGATTCAGGCGTGGACGGCAGCAGGCTTACCACTTGAATCCGGCTACCGTGCTCACCCTGTAGCCGAAGGAAATACCATTGCCCCTCACCTTGCTCCATATTCCTCACTTTGCACCCGCGACCGCGCCCAAACTGACGCCCTCCGAAACGACCCCAACCACACGGTAATCGATTCCCGAACCGCCCCCCGCTACCGCGGCGAAGAAGAACCAATCGACCCCGTGGCCGGCCACATCGAAGGGGCCATAAACCTGCCCTGGCCGGAAAACCTGGAGGGCGGAAAACTTAAATCAAAAACAGAACTGAAAGCCCGTTTCTCTACGCTGGAAAAAAGTGCGGATAAGAACGTTTTCTACTGCGGTTCCGGCGTAACGGCCTGCCATAACATTCTAGCGTACACGTATGCGTACGGAGAAATGCCCCTACTTTATCCTGGTAGCTGGAGTGAGTGGCTCATTTCAGGAACTAGAAACTAGTTGTCTAGTTCCTGGTTCCTAGCAACTCAAGCCACCGATCCTTAGCTCCTCCCTTAAGCACCCGTGGAATCTTACTCTGCCCGTTAACCTGACCACTAAGCCGCTGCCACTCGTAGAAATAACTTAGCGGCACCGTAGTCACTTTGATCTGGAGCAGGGTTTTTCGCTCAGATTTATAGTCATCATTGACTGCGCCAAGGGCCGCATCGAGAATGAGAAGAATGGCTTCGGCGTCGAGTTCATCTTTGCTGCCGAGGTACCACTCGTGCGCGACGTACTGGTCTTCCTTGACGGGAATGATCGTAAACTCGGGGATACGCACGTTGAGGGCTTCCTCCACGGCCACCACCCCGGCGTTCATATTGTCCACGGTGAGGTGCTCGGTAACGAGGTTAATGTAGTGTTTGGTGCGGCCGCTGATGCGAATGATAGCGTTTTCAACGTCGATAAACCGAACGGTATCGCCCACCAAATAGCGCCAGGCCCCGCTGCAGGAAGTGGTAAGCATCGCATACTCTTTTGCCACCTCCACTTCGTTTAAAGCGAGCGCCTTGACGCCTTTCCGAAGGTTGCCCTCGTCGTCAAAATTTTCCTCGTTAAAGGGGACGAACTCGTAGAAAACACCATTGTCCAGTAGTAACTGCATTCCCAGCGCTTCGGCGCTTCTTTGGAAGGCGAACATCCCCTCGCTGGCCAGGTAGGTATTCATGTACTTGATCGGGTGGCCAATGAGGCGGTCGAAGCTTTTGACGTAGGCTTTATAGTCCGCTCCGCCGCTGACGAAGAGCTCCAGTTCTGGCCATATTTCGGAGATGTGTTCAATTTTATGGATCTCGAGGATACGCTCCAGCGTGATCTGGACCCAGTGGGGAATACCGACGATGACACCGATATTCCACTTGTGTGCGTTACGGGCAATCTCCTCCACACGGTCATCAAAAGCTTCGATGCGGGCGATACGGCGGCCAGGCTTGTAGAAGCCTCGGGCCCAAAGGGGTTGCTCCCGCGCGTTGATTCCACTAAGGAACCCAAAGCGGCGGCGGCCCTGCTTGGTGAGTTGAGTCGTACCTCCGATGGCCAGCCAGGAGGCGGTATAGACGTCTTCAGAGAGGCCGTATTCCGGGAAGGATGAAAACATTCGAAAAGCACCCCGGCTGAGGCTTTTCATGGTGGCTTCGGTGACGGGGATGTACTTTGTATTGGCATCACTCGTCCCGCTACTCATGGCAAAGTATTCGGTACCGCCAGGCCAAGTGATGTCTTCTTCGCCTTCGTAGACGCGCTCCCACCAGGGATTGAACATGCCGTTATAATCCACCGCAGGAACGCGTTGTTGAAATGCCATAACGGTGTCTTCAGCATCCAGCAAGCTTTGGAACCCGTATGCTTTGCCGAAGACGGTTTTGCGGGCTTTCTTCAGTAGTTTTTTTAAGGTTCTCTCCTGAGCCGGCCAGGGGGCTCGCCGCCGGCGGGGGAATTTATCAACAGCTTCCAGCCCCAGTTCGATTACACGGTCTAACAGCATAGTTCATTTTAGTTACGGAGGAGCTTATCCCCACCTCAAAACGCGGGATTGCCTGTGAAGTGCGAACTCAAAACGGTTCGGAGGGTTTGTTGTAGGGAGACCTGAAAGCATAAGGCTCTAAACAAGATCATCCCAATATGGCCAATTCCATAGTAGACACCCTGATTGATACCGTAAAAGACGCGATAAGCAGCGGAGACACCAGCATGATTCAGCAGTTTTCCGGCGGCAGTATTGACTCCGTGGAAGAGTTTATGCGCAAGACGGAGCACACTGGGCAAAAAAATTACGGACGGGGCTTTCTGGCTGGCGTGCTCGGCGGACTGGCAGGAGTAGCGGTAAAGATGGTTGTTGACCGTTACGTAGCTCCCGACACGGATCAGGCTGAAGATAAAGCTGCGGACGACCTTGTGGATAAAGCGGAAGGTCTCACCGGCATCGGCCTCGACCAGGAAAGAGAAGACGCAGCCGCCACGATTATGGAAATAGGCATTGGTGCTCTCATCGGTGGCGTTTACGGTCTCATCGTAGAAGCTATGCCCGAGGCCAAGACTGAAGCCTCTATCGACGAAGGTGGCGGCGTATTCGCAACCGTTCAGCAACTCGCCGTCCCCGTCATGGGCATTATGCCGGCGGCGGCGAAAGATATCGCGAACGACAAATTTCAGAACCTCGCAGGCCACGCTGCTTACGGTGCTACCGTGGAAGTTGTTCGCCGTACCTCCCGTTACTATATGGAACAATAGTAGACGGGCTGCGCCCTTTTAGACGGCTTCGCCTTTTAGACGGCCTTCGGCCTTTTAGGCTACCGCACGGCTCTGACCACAAGGCAAACATCGGCACTAAAAGGGCACATCCCGTCTAAAAGCGAAGCGTCTAAAAGGGCACATCCCGTCTAAGAGCGAAGCGTCTAAAAGGGCACAGCCCGTCTAAAAGCGAAGCGTCTAAAAGGGCACAGCCCGTCTAAGAGCGAAGCGTCTAAAAAGGCACAGCCCGTCTAAAAGCGAAGCGTCTAAAAGGGCACAGCCCGTCTAAAAGCAAAGCGTCTAAAAAGGCACAGCCCGTCTAAGAGCGAAGCGTCTAAAAAGGCACAGCCCGTCTAAAAGCAAAGCGTCTAAAAGGGCACAGCCCGTCTAAAAGCGAAGCGTCCAAAAGGGCACAGCCCGTCTAAAAGCAAAGCGTCTAAAAGGGCACAGCCCGTCTAAAAGCGAAGCGTCTAAAAGGCCAAAGGCCATCCAACATGCTCTACCTCATACCAACCCCCATCGGCAACCGCGAAGACATCACCCAGCGCTCCATCCGGATGCTTATGGAAGCTGACCTGGTGCTTGCCGAAGACACCCGCACCAGCCGCCCGTTGATGCAGCATTACGGTGTTGAAACCCAGCTTCGCGCCTACCACGCCCACAACGAACACGGCATAGTGCCCGGCCTCGTCGACGAGATGAAGGACGGAGCAACCTTCGCCCTGATCACCGACGCCGGGACCCCCGGCATCAGCGACCCCGGCTTCCTTCTCGTTCGGGCCTGCCGCGAAGCGGGAGTGGAGGTCAGCTGCCTACCCGGTGCCGCCGCCTTCGTTCCCGCTCTGGCGGCCAGCGGTATTCCGTGCGATAAGTTTCATTTCGAAGGCTTCCTCCCCCATAAAAAAGGACGGCAAACGCGGCTGAAGTACCTGGCAGATCTGCCCCATACCTTCGCCCTCTACGAAAGCCCCCACCGCATCGTGAAGCTCCTTGGCCAACTCCTAGAGTTTTGCGGCGAAGACCGCACCGCTTGCGTCGCACGGGAAATATCCAAGCTCCACGAAGAAATCACTACCGCTCCGCTGACGGAGCTTAAGGCGCATTATGAGACTAAGGGAAAGATTCGGGGGGAGATTGTTGTTGTCGTAGCGGGGAAGTAGAGTCAAATAGTCGCCATTACCTCTGACGTGTGGCGGAGCTCACTTCGTGCGTGCGGTAGCACTACCAACTACTTACTACCTACAATTATCTCTCGTAGCCAAACCGCTTAAGCGCATCCTCATCATCTCGCCAATCCTCACGGACTTTAACGTGGAGTTCTAGGAACACCTTTCGTTGTAAAAATTCTTCCATCCGTACACGAGCTTTAGACCCGAGTTCCTTGATGGCATTACCTCCCTTACCGATCATGATCGGCTTCTGGCTCTTGCGCGATACATAGATTAGGGCACTGATGCGGGCGAGCTCAACTCCGTCCTTCGTTTCGCTGTCCTGGAAGGATTCAATGTCAATTTCTACGGAGTAAGGGATTTCTTGGTGGTACTGCTCCAGTATTTGCTCACGGATTATTTCGGAGACGAAGAAGCGCTCAGAGCGGTCCGTTAGTTGCTCGTCGGGGAAGTATTTAGGGCCTTCGGGAAGTTGTTCCTTGATGTCGGCGAGCAGCTCGGGCACACCGTCTCCCTTCAGGGCAGAAATCTTGAATACCTTTTCCGGTTTCAACCACTTTTTAAACTGCTTATTCACTTCCTTAAGCTTGGTGGAGCTGACGAGGTCAGACTTATTAAAGACCAGATAGAGCGGTGCTTTATTGTGGCGAAGTTTACCGATCAGTAAGTCGTCTTCGCTGTACTCTTCCTGCGGGTCGATGAGGTAGATCATCAGGTCCGCGTCCTCGAACGTGGTGTTCACGTAGCGGTTCATCATCTCCTGCATCTTGTAGTTCGGCTCCTCAATCACGCCGGGGGTGTCGGAGAAAACGATCTGAAAATCTTCGCCCGTCACGATACCGAAGATGCGGTGGCGCGTCGTTTGCGGCTTGGCGGTGATGATGCTCATCCGCTCACCGATGAGGCCGTTCATTAAGGTGGATTTTCCGGCGTTCGGCCGGCCGACGATGTTTACGAAACCTGATCTGTGCATTTGGCAAAGATACTAGTCTTGTAGTTTGGTAGTAGGCAGTTTGGTAGTCGCTACCACGTTTGGATGCGCGCTTCGCTCATCTGACAGCAACTAACAGACTATATGGCCACCAAACTACAAGGCTAATACGGGCGCGGCCGCAGGATACAAAGCAAGTTTTTTCAAAAAGCAGTATTCGGAAGCCACGGACCACCCACCGTATCTTCGCCCCATGCGCTACACACCGGATCAAATCCCCACCCTCGCCACCCGGCTGATCGAAAGTATGGGCCGCAACCGCACCTACGCGCTTTTGGGCGAACTGGGTGCCGGTAAGACTACCCTCGTCTCCGAAATGTGCAGACAGTTGGGTGTTACAGAGCCAACCTCCAGCCCCACCTTCAGTATCGTTAACCAGTACGAAACACCCGAGGGCCCCGTCTACCACCTCGATTGCTACCGCCTCAATTCCATCCACGAAGCACTGGACGCCGGGCTGGAAGAGCTCTTCGCGGGGCATGAGGATTATCCCATTTTTGTGGAGTGGCCGGCAGTGGTAGAAGACTTATTGCCAGATGATACGGTTGTGCTACGGCTAAAGCACGGAGCGGACGGCACTTCGCGAGAAATTACCATCCCGGTCGAGGCCTTCTAGGCAGGGATGAAGACTTTTCTTTGCACCTGCGTCCTCGCCAAAAAGAGAATGCGAGAACGACCTTGGCCACTCTCGCATTCTCTAATTCAGTTATTCTACCATTTATTGCAACTGGAAGCGCACCACCATACCACCACTAGCTGCCGTCTGAGGAAAGCCCAGCGGATTAAACGGCGTGGTCTTGCGGTAGTCGAAGAAGGCACGCAGGCTAAGCAGGTCATTTACTTGGTACTCCATGGATGGGGCGATGGTGAACACCCGGCTACCTTCCACTATTAAACGGTCGGAAGTGCTCAGGGTGCTTGCGTAGGTTTTGCCATCGCGCAGACTGAAGTTGAACTGGATGTCCATATCACTAATGTTGAGACGCCCTCCGGAGGAGCTTCCGCCTCCCCGGCGTTGCTGCCCCCCCCGTTGGGGTTCTTCTGCTGCTGAACTCCGCTTTCTCTTTGGCTTACCCTGTAAAAAGCCGATCTGAACATCGCTCAGCACTATACCAAAGCCACCCACAATTTCCGTGGAAATCTGCTCACTCAGCAACTTATTGACGATGTTGATGCTGCGGTTATCCTGGCTCTGGTAGGCAAAGTTCATCGAAAGGCCGTTCTGCATTTCTGCCTCGATGGAGATCAACGGAGCGAAGGACTTTGATTCGGTGATGTTCGGAATTTCAATCCGCGGAAAGTAGTTGAGGCTTACCGTATCGTAGCCGATAAACTCTGGCTGCGTTGCTTCATCTAGAGCATCAAGGTAGTCCAGGCTGGTACCGTAGCTGCTGATGGAAAAGGTAGACTGGAATCCGTGCTGAATGTTGACGCGCCGGAAGAAGTCTCCCAAACTACCGATCTTATCCAGTCCTGTCCAGCTAAAGCGCCAGTTCGGGCTTGCCTTCAGATCGAAAGGATTAAGGCTGACGTTTTCGGCACCTTCACCCCGGTAAGCGGCAAGGAAAGCGGGCAACAAAACGTCTTGCTGGTTCGGGCCGTAACCAAAAGCATAACCCTGCTGGGCTAAAAGCGGATCGGAGTGCAGTGTGTTTGGGCTGTTTCCCGAGCGCCCGAGGCGCTGGCTGATGACCAAGCGATTGGCCTCGAAGGTTTCAAAAAGGTTGTTCAGTACGGTCGTGTCCTGGTTGAACAGCGAGCTTGCTCCGCCGTTGGTGAAGGTCAGTGCACCATCCCGAATCGGGATGGTGTGGTTGAAGAATTGCTGCGTCGGATCTTTGGAAAGAACCTTGAAGGTTTCACTATAGTTTTCGGTGAAGGTGCGATCGATGCTAAGCTCCAGGCGGAAGTCCTTGAAGGGTTCGATGGTCGCCGACCCGTCCCAGCGGCGGGTATAATTCTGGATCACTTCCTGGCTGAGGAGCGGGTTAAGAGAGAGGTAACCGTCTTCACCCAGGTTGTTTAAGTAATCATTGGGACCTCCCCGATCTGATTCGGCAAGTTCCCTGATACTCGGTTGCAGGCCCGCAACAAAGCCCCAGCCCGGAGACTTGAAGCCCGTACTCTGGCCGAAGAAATCCGGCTCGGGCAGGAAGCCAGGAATGATGGTTTCGAAGTCTTCGCTGTAGTTGACACGAACACTGCGCAGCGCAAGGAGCGGGCGGATTAGTGCGCGTATGCCTGGACTCGGGCCTGACGATTTCTTACGTTCCCGGGTTGTAGAACCTTCCTTATCGTCGTCCTTATTACGGGTACGGGCTGTCGGGCGGCGGCGCTGTGGCCGGTTGATCTGGCGCAGGAAGTCGAACTGGTCGTAGAACTTCTCGAAGTTGAGGTTGGCCGTAAGCTGTCTACTCTGGCTGTTCTGGATGGTGTTACCCAGTGAGCTTCCTCCCGGGGTATCCGGCCCCGTAAGGCTCAGGGCGGAAGCGTTCCAGGTGTAGTTCGCCAGGTAGTTGACCCGCACGTCTACAAAGTCTAGGAAAGGTAGGTACCGTAGCGGCAACTGGTAGCTGGCGTTGAGCCCGTGCGTGTAAACCTTGGGGCGACCACCGGTGAGGAGGTTTTCCCAAATACTGTCCTTCCGTATTTGGTTGCGCTCTGTTTCGCTGAACCGAAGCAGGCGCTTTTCTTCCGGCTCATCAATCGTAGCGCTCATATTGGCGTTGTAGCCGAGCTTGATGCTGCGGGTCAGGTCCCAGCGGACGTCGTAGGTCCGATCCCAAGTAAAGCGTTTGTTGTAGAATGTATTGAACTCCGGGTTCACATCGGCGAAGCGGTACTGCGTAGTGGCGAAGCTTCGATTAATCACATTGGCGAAGGTGAAACTGTTGGGAAGTGGATTAATGTTGATCTCTTTGATCAGCTTCAGGTACTTGCTTTTAATGCCCTTAAACGGTTCGATGGTACCACCCCGGCCGCGGCTGAAGGTGTAGTCCAGGGCACCGGTATGGTCTTTCACGATCTCACTTTCGATGAAGGGGTCCGATCGTTCCGTTTTGGTAATACCGTAGCTTACGCTGATGTTGGCGGGGTCGAGCGGGCTCGGTTTCGTGCGCCGCGTTGCCGGGGTAATCCCAACGTTATTGAGCGCGATGGCCGTAATTTTATTGATCTCCCTTGCTTGTTCGCGCAGAGAATCCTGGATTCCGGTATCATCGGTTGCGTCAATCTTATCCTTCAGCCTGATGTCCAGATCGTAGGGATCATACTCTGGAGTACTTACCGTTTTGCTATGCTGCATGTACAGTGGCAGGCGGACGCCCCACTTTTGCGGCAAGAACTTATCAAGCGCGAAGCTGCCCGCAAGATCATAGCCGTAGGTACTTTCCCGGGCGCGTTCGGTCACGTTATCGTCTAGAGCTCCGAAGCCGACGCTGCTGTAGTTTACGGCGGCAGTGATATTGCCCAGGTCGGCGAGTTGAATATCTGCTCGGGCGATACCAGCGACGCCGCCGCGCTCGTCCAGGCCTTCCAATCGGAGCTCATTGATCCATACTTCGGAACTGATGCCGTTGTTGTTGAGGTCGTCCCGGTTCTTGATGCCGACCATGAATACCTTCACGTAACCCAGGTTGGGGTTACCCTTCACGCGGACGGTGTGGCGGACGCGGGCCAGTTCGCTACCTTCAGGTGCCTCGTCCCGGAAGGGCTCAAACTCCTGAGAGAATTCCTGACTGAGCGGAACATTGGTACTATTGCGCTCTAGCTTAAGGGACCGTAGTAGTTCCAGCGGAAGATTTACTTCATTGCGGGGTTTCCAGACTTCTGCAGAGTACCTGCTGCCGTTGAGAAACTGGTTCTGCGCATTTGGGTCGTCCAGACTGTCCAGAATCATGGCGAAGCCGGCGGTATCCGAAAGTTCCAGCGGAACCTCGTATTCGTAGTAGTTCTGTTCAAAATCGGAGCCCATTCGTAGAAAGAGGATCAGCTGGCCGGTATCGGGCCGTTGGAAGCGGCTATCGCCAAGTGCCTCGGCGTGGACGAACATGCGTAGATTATCGTAGACCCGCAGGTCGGTATCTGTGTACTTGAAGATGGCACGGCGGGCACCAGGCTGCAGGTTCTGCACCTTCAGTGTAAGTGACTGCTCGTTCTGTAACGTATTCACCACACCCAGGCTTTGCTCACGGCGAATACCCTGCGGCAGTACGTAGTTGAACGGCTGGCGGCTGCTGTTCTCTTCGATGTTGACGGCGTCGATGTTGAATTCGGTAGAACCTTCGCCACCAATGGCCGGGCCACTTTGGAACTGACGGGTATAACGACGCCAGCTGTTACGGACAAGCTCAAACTCAGCAAAACGAAGGGTAACCGGTGCCCGGAAACCACGCATATACATCCGCATAAACCTAATGGAACGAAAGTCTTGGATGCCACCCACGGCGGTCTTCTGATCGGAGTTCAGCGGAATACGAAAGCGGTACCAGATACGACCGTTAGTAGCTTCTAGCTGGTCGGTAATGAAGGGTGTCGCTTCCCGGTCAAACTCACGGGGGTTACCACCACTGCGCACGAAGGGAATTTCGTACTGGAAGTAGCTTTCCGATTCGTTCAGCGTGTTGTCCTGATTAATGTCTTCTGCATCCGGCAGGTTGGTCGTACTCTCACGAATAGAATTACTGGCATTTCCGGTGTTGGCAGCGGAGTTGCCTTCCATGCCGTTCCAGCCGCGGTAGCGGGTCAGCAGGTCGGTCCCGTTTGGGTAACGGCCGTTGTTGAAGTAGTAGAAGTTGTCGTTCGCCGGGTCGTCCCGCAGTGCCTGGAAACCGCCAGCGGGGCCGCCGGAAAAAGCGTCCAGGTAATCGTTAAAGGTTTCGAGCTCCAGGGAGTCATTGATACAATCAAGACCAACGTCCTGTTGTATCCGGGCATTGGGGTCATTATCAAATCCACGGGTGATCTGCTGAGATACGGGTACACGTCCCCAAACCGTTTCGTCGACAGGTCGGTTGGGGCTGGTGGGGCCGGGAAGTCCGTTTTCAAAGGCCTTTCGGCTGTCCTTCAGGATGTCTTCACTTACGTTACCTAGGTTGATGTAGAGTGTACCCTGCTTGTCCACACCATTGTCTGCAGGCAGGTTGGCGTTTGTAGGGTCGAGGAAGGGAGAGAGCATCCAGAACTCGATAAATTCAATATTGGAGCTCTGAAAGTCCGGCGTACGCATCTCGCGCATGATGCCACCCCAACGGGATTCAGGATCGGCCAGTTTTACGGGAGAAATGGCATCGTTCTCCAAAAAGGCTCCGGAGGTAAACCCAGGATAGCCAGCCGGAGTATCGAAGTTGTACTGCCCACGGATGTTGGGGCTGTAAGACATGTCAAAAGTAAAGAACTGAACGCGTGCCCGTTGGCTCAGCGGAATATCTAGGTTAGGGAATACCTCCTGCTGCGGTACAGCGCTGGTATAAATATTTTCCGTAGCTCCGGCTACTCCCGTACGAGAATTGGGCTCAAGGCGGTACCAGTTCAACAAAGCACGGTTGGCACCGGAGACCAGGCCGGGCTGCTGGGCTTCGGGGAAGAGTGGGTTGTTGTTGCCCCCATCGTTCTGCGGCACGGAGGCTAGGTACCATGCCTGGACCGGTGTTTTCAAGTCAATCGGGCTGGCCGTACCCTCGAAATCATCGAGGTAGACGATGCCTGCTTTGTCACCTCTGGCCCGGTTGATGGCCTTGCTGTGGCCCGGTTTCAACCAGGCGGTTTCCGCCGTAAGGCTGATGTTACTCGGGGCGCTGGTGCTGAATAATGGCAACTTATCAACCATGCGCGTCAGCCAGCCAGACTCGGTCTGGAAGGTCGCATCGAGGCCGTATATTTTATTGTTGATCGGGTCTTCGCCCAGGTTAACCTTCTGGGTAAACGGCCGTTCAAAGAGCTGCATGAAGGTACCCCCCACGCTCAGCTTATCGCTAACTTCATAGTCTGCCCGTAAACCAATCATCGTCTTCGTCTGAAGGCTAAAAACGGTATTGTCCTCAAAGGAGACGTTGATCGGGACGCCGGAGCTCAGGATGGCATCGTTAAGGATGCGTACCCGTCCGGTGCTATAATCGACGGAGTAATCCCGTCCTTCTTCCAGTAACGCACCACCAGCCGTTACCCGGACGGAGCCCGGCGGGACGTTGAAGGCACCAAGACTGATCTCCGACTGAACGGACGATTTGTAGGAGCCCCGGATCACAAAGCGGTTCTTCTCCGGAAATTCCTGTGCCTGGAAGATCGTAGAGTCGTAGAGCTCTTGATAGACGAATTGCTCCCGGTCGGCGGGATCAAGGAGTTCGGCGAGATCACTACCGAAAGGTTCTAGTACCGGGAAATATATGCGGCCGGTAGTCGGGTTAATGGTAATGCCGGGCACGAAGTCAAACACCCCGTCTGGCTGGGGGTCGTTTTGTGTGTTCAGCCGGTCGAGGTTGAAGGCGCGAATGAGGGGCAGGCCCGGGGTAGGATCATCGTTTGGGGTAGACGGATCATCAATCGGTACCGGCAAGAAGCGCTTAAAGCCTTCACCGGGGTCTTCGTACTGGATATCGAGCCGAAAATCTTCCTGGTTTACCTGGTAAGCACCGAGGGAGTAAACGTTCTTCATCATCAGGTCCCAGGTAGGCAGGCCTACGCGCTGGGTAGACGACTTGAGCATCTTAGTGAAGAGGACCTGGTTGGCAAAGCGGCTGGTGTCTTCCTGCTGCTGGTTGCCCCCAAAACTGTTGTTGAGCGTACCGTTATTGGAGTTGTCCGTATTAACGGAAAGCTCACCGACCTTAAAGATGTTACCGTTGTACTTGTAGCGGTAGGAAACGGCGACCACCTGATCCGGCTGAACGTTGATGTTCAAGGAAACGAAGCCAAGTTCAGAATGCACCGTGTATTCTCGTGCGGTAAGCTTACGCGCTGATACTTTCTCAAAGTCGCGGATAGGTTGCAGGCCGAAGCGGGCAGATTGTAGGGTGGAAACCGCCCGGTCGATGTCGCGTACCTGGTCGCCAGCGTTCACCAGTTTACTGTAGAGGTCGTTGGCACCGTTGTCGGGCAAGGAGACATCGCTGGGGCAAAGCTGATTGTATTCCGGAGAAGTGGAAGTACGCGTAGAACCGGGGTTAGTGATGTTTTGCACGTTCGGTTCAGCAAGGTCAGCGAAGGCTACGATATCCCGCACATTGAGTACGTCGTTGCGGTCGTTCGTGATCCATACTTCGATGTTCTCGGCGTGGAAGAGGGAGTTGATCTGCGGTAGGTTCTCTAGGGCTTCTTCGTACACGTCCCGGTTGTAGTGGCTCATGAAGAAGTGACGGTTCTCGTCGTAGCTATCGGCGTAGACCTCGTATTCGGAGAGTTGGGCACCGCCTTCAATGGTCAGTTTTTCGCGCTGGCTCCGTTGTTGGCTGGCGATGGCCGTCAGCTTCAGGTGACCGAATTGTAGTTCGGTTTTGAGGCCGAAGAGCGACTGGGCGCCTTCGATCAGAGAACCACGTAGGGGCAGGCTCACATCACCCGCCTCGATTTTA
>Ga0306864_1000312_pt1 | contig 23358 bp, 17 predicted proteins | sample AntRauTorckE5430_FD_190448 | JGI IMG/M metagenome (GOLD analysis project Ga0306864, IMG submission 190448) | Saline lake microbial communities from Rauer Islands, Antarctica - Metagenome Torckler E5 #430 (v2) (version 2) | ecosystem: Environmental > Aquatic > Non-marine Saline and Alkaline >...
ATACCAAGCGGTTAGAATATTAACGATGTGTCGAATCGACATACATCAACCTTTAATCCAAGAACTATGGCCAGACATCAGGAATCATGGGCTGCGAAGGGCTTAATTTTGCAACGGACCATTGACTGTAATAGGCACCTCCAAAATTATGCTATCGCCAAAATCGTCTGGTTTGCAGCGACAACTATATAAATTAGTAATTGACAATAATAGAAGAAAGAATGTAACTCGGTGGCAATACTTAAAATCCATAGGAAAGGAATAAGTTGTTAAATTGAGTACGGGAGACTGTCGTTGTAGGTATTTCGCCATTAAACAATTCTTCTTAAAATAAAGGTATTGAGGTTATTCCTGGTCTGAGAGCGTTTAATTGCTGCTCAAAACTGTAGCTTCCAACTTGGTCAGAAACAAAAAGCAGCTCCGACCTAGTGACTGAAGATGGAAAAGAGTTATTAACATCAAACAAGTCGAAAAACAAACCTTGCGGAATGAAATTCGTACCATCGTTCCAAAAATTTAATCGTTCCGCTTGATTCATATAGCGTAAAGACTGACGGTCCCCTAAAAGAATAGAAGTAGTATTAGTATGATTCAACCCATACTTCATATCAGACATCCACATATCAACAGACCGGGCCATTCCTTCGGTAATTTCAGCCAATTCATGGCCGACTAAATCACCATTTCCATAAGGAGCTCTTTGCCCACAACCGATACATGTAAACACTCTTGTTAAATATAAATGGTAGTCTTCCCACCAGTCAATTCCTAGCCTATCAAATTGAGAAACGTGGGTCATCTCATGATAGACCGTTTTCCTTTTCCTATCGGTTTCTTTATCATCTCCAAATGACAAAAAGACGTCCGGTTTACTAACATCCCAATAAGCATGTAATATTTCGGCAAAAGGGATTGGAACAGCAGCAGCGGCTAAATAATCAGTAAGATCTGCCAACTCAATTGTATTCCGATCAATGTTGCGAAACATTGGAGCAGAGTTCAAGTCGTCGGATAAGGTATGTATGAGAATAGCGATTTTTCCGGGAGAAGGGAAAGAGCCATAATCATCATAATATTCGTGGATCCCGTTGTTGGTTATTGCTGCCACGTACGCCTCCTCATGCTGCGAAGTGTTTTCTGAATCGTCCCGAACCCGTATACAAAGGTCGTTCCAAGTACGAGAATTTGACCTCAGCCTGAACTTATGTTTGACGGGCTTAAGGAAAGCATTCCACAAACGAACACCTCTGAAAGAACGAATAACCATTCTATTGCTGACTTTGTCTTTAAAAACTAGCTTAACCTTTATTCTTCTCGCATTGGTACGTCGGTTTGCTTGCCAACATCCTTCATCGTCAGTCGTGGTATTTTGCCACAAAAAGCCCCAAAAGTATTTTGTGGTTTTAACTTTTACCCTGCGGACACCTTCATCACCTAACTGATTGTCGACTAAAATTATTCGGCCAGCAGGTTTTTTCCTGTCTTCATCGACAAAACATCCACAGTTTTTAACTTGCCCATCAGGAGGGGTGCCGCCATTTCCGTTGCCAACATTGCCATCATCATTGCCATCGTTGCCACCGTCGTTGTCATCATTGTCGTTGTTATCATCATCGTCGTCAGGGCAATCACATATCCAACGGCAAGCACTTGGCTCATGAGGTATTTCTTCCAGAACTGGAGTGCAATTAAGTCCGCAATTGGGTTGTCCAACTATCTCATCACACACCGTGAGTTTTGCCTGTCCGTCGTACCCCATTTTACTGTCCATAAGATAAGACGGAAAATTTCTTTTCGTCTGTAAACTTCTCACCTGAATGCTTTCCAGGATCTCATCAGGTTTTTCAGGTGTACACATAGACGCCTTTTCGTCTCCCAAACAAGATGGACAATCGGGATGACAAAAGCCATCCACTGCTTCGTAAAACGTTCGCTACCCGAAACGACAAAGGCGGTATAGGTAAGCATCGTTGTGTACGGAGGGATATACATTGGGTCGACAACCTCATAAGGGATGCTAGGAAAATTCTCTAGATCTTTAGCTTTAATGGCTCCGTATTCTGGAACGAACATCCATTGGGAAGTGTCCCCATCAGGAATGAAGCCTCCGTCTCCTTCATAAACGACTTCATAATGAATCGGCTGCCAGTCAAAATCGTACCCTTTTTGATCGGCAAAATTTTCAAGTTGCTCTATGTGAGCACCTTCAGACGGCATTACCTTTAAGTAGTAGTGTGTAGGTTCGGATGGGGGTTGGTGGCCAAGCAATATTGAAGCTTCTTTGATAACTTCAAGGCTATAAGGGTTGATAAGCTTGTCACCAAGCCTAGTAACTCCAGGCCCGGAGGTAATATCCATTGCTTTATCCTGAACGAGGCTCATCGCAGTTGGATCAACATCAGACGGGTTATTGAGAATAATATTTTTCACAACTGGATAAGAAAAAGACTAAACATAGCAATGCAAAGAATAAGTAGGAGGGGGGGGGGAGATGTTTTTCATGTTAGGTTTTGGTGTGCTGTGAAAGTAGGAGAACTTTAGGTCGCATTCCAAATAAGATATATATTTTAACATTCAGAGCTCCCTGTTCTCCTTCATCCCCCGCACCACTCCAACCAACAACAACACCCCCACCCCAACGCCAATTCGCAGCCAGTAACTCTGCCGGGTAACAACCGTTGCTTTCAAGTATTCTGGGTTGGCTGAGCAGGGTGTTCCGTTGCCGGACTGTACCGCCCAGTGGCGGGCATCGGTATTATCCAGTCCGGGTAGGACCAGTGCCTGAATGAAGGAAGTATCGGACTCAGATGCCGCAAACGTAACAGTATTCACGTAAGCACCTTGCGGGCCGTAGAGCGCTAGGGTTTCGCCGTCTTTGTTGACGCCAAAAGAAAGCCCGCCGATCACATTGTGGGCAGTTGGGTACACCGTTCGGAAGCGTTCCTGATCACGGCAGATTACGAGGTAGTCTCCAGGGGCAAGGCGGGCGTTGGGTAGGCGGGCCTCGTGGTAGCTATCGGTCAGTCGCCAACCCGTAAGGTCTACGGTTTCTTCGGTGCGGTTGTGAAGCTCAACCCAGTCGCCGCTGACTTTACTACGGGGGCATATTTCGTTAAAGATGACCTTATTGGCCAGGGGATGATCAAAGGGTTCGAAGGTAGCCTTCAGCTTTAAGGGTTTGGGACTAAGTAGCGGCAGATCAAAAGCTATTTCTGTCCGGCTTATGCCCTCCCACCCCACAAAACGAAAACCATTATGGGCGACGGCGCGCAGGTGCAACGGAAGGTTTTGAAAGTACGTTCCTGCGTAGCTGCCCTCATCGACGCGGATATTTTTATTGACTTCTACGTAGCCTCCAGCCGCAGCAATAATGGTAATGGCGCGGTCCTCTCCGGCGGAAAAATACGCGCGCAGGTGCTCCCGCAAGTACGCCGGCCGTTGTCTTCCGAAAGCCCGTAGCCGGTCGAGGTGAATCCGCCAGTTTTCCTCCTTACCTCGCCACCGTTCAAACTGCCGTGGTATATCGTACTCCAGACCTGCGACCCGGCGCTCAATGGCTGCGACTACGGTGACTGGGGCAAAGTCGGTGTGCAGGTAATCCAGCGTCCGGTTCACGAAGTAGCGGCGGTACTCTGGGTTGGCCAGCAGCTTACGCTGAAAGAGCGTACTCCAGGGCGGGTTAGGCCAGGCCGGACCGTTTGCTTTAGTATAAAATTTCAGGCTATTACGGTTGGCCCCTTCTTCCTGGTGGAGGCCGAAGCCCTGGTCCACATCGTAAAGGATCCACCGCCAGCGACTGTCCGGCGTTTTCGGCTTCCAGTAGCGAATGTTACCGCCGGCGTCCCGGTTATCAAAATACGTTTGGGCTATCTGAAGGCGCTGGTAGTTGTCGATGTCCATCAGCTGCCCAAGGTCGCGGTAGTTAGCCGCCTCGCTCAGATCCTTATTGTATACGAAGTTACGGAGCTTACTGTATTCACCGATGCTGCCTTGCTTTACGGTTTTCTCGTGCTCGATCAGATCGATATTTTCTTTGTCGACTTCCGGGTGGTGGTCAGCCAGAAAACGAGCATTGATCTTTTCCCGCAGGTGGTAGATGCCCCAGTATTGGCCGTTGATATAGACCTGGGTGGGTCGACCAGCCTGATGCTCAAGGTCCCAGCTGTCGTCCTGCAGCAGGCCGGTCAGCAGTACGTCACGGATGTAGGAACGGTTCCAATCAGAGCCCGAGTTACGGCCCACCAGAAACTTGAAGGATTTACCACCTTCCTGACCGAAGAGCTTATGTTTAATCCGCTTCTTACCGTATTTCTCCCGGGCAGAAATAGAGAAGGATTTTTGCGGATGGAGGCGGCTCATCCCTCCGAACATCCGAAAGCCGGTGGTGCCGCTGAAGACGCACTCGCCGCCGTAGACGGAATTCGTTTCTGGGTTGGTTTCGATAAGGTCGAGCTGGGCGGGGTGTTCTCTACTGGTCCACCAGTTGGCACCAGGTTGTTTCCAGTGGCCAGGATCGGCACCGTGGCCGGGTTTGAACCAGCCGCTGGCCTCACTAAAAAGGCGCCAAGGGTCGATGCCAATGCTTAGGGTGAGCAGGCGGCTATCTGGTTCGTTGATGAAATAGGTGGCTCCCTGGACGGGAGTAGTCCGCTCACCCGCTGCATTGAACTCGGCGTAGCGGAGTACGGTGCTTTCGGCGATGGTAACTTCTCCTGCTGAAAGTGGGGAAGCTGGCGTTGGCGTACTTCCGTTCAGGGTGTAGTGGACGTTTTTGGGCAGGGTTACCGTAATGGAGTGGTCGTAGAAGCCGGCCCCCGGTTCCATTTGTAGTTCCCCTCGGGATTGAGTAAGAAGATCGTCCGGTAGAGCGTCCTTCCGAAGTTCGCACGCGGAGCTTGCATCCGCCAAGGTAGACAAGAGTAATACCAGCAAAATTAATCGGCCAAAAACGCGCAAATCAGGATAACTTCTAATGGAATACCCGAAAGGTAGCTCGCTTAATTGACATTTCGCCCCTTCATACGTTATCACATACTAACTAAGCCCTCGGTAATATGCGCCATTCTGTAGAAAATCATCGTATCCGTATTTCCGTCGATCAGGTCGGCGCGGAACTTTTTAGCCTCATTAATCTCGACTCTGGAAAGGAGTATATGTGGCAGGCCGACCCCGATATTTGGGGAGGCCACGCCCCCGTACTTTTTCCCATCATCGGAAAACTCAAAGATGGGACCACCGAGATCGACGGCAAGCAGTACGCCATCACAAAGCATGGCATAGTCCGAAACAACGAAGACCTCGAACTCTATTCCCACTCCGAAGATCGAATCACCTTCCGCCTGTGCTCAAGCGAGAAAACGAAGAAGCAATACCCCTACGATTTTGATTTCCGCATCACTTACCGCGTCCGTAACGCGCACGTAATCGTTTACCACGAAATACAAAATATGAGCACCGAGCCGATGTATTTCTGCCTGGGTGGTCACCCAGCTTTCCGGGTTCCGTTGCACGACCACGATCCGTACGATGCGCACTTTCTCCGCTTTGAGCACGACGAGACCTCGGCGTCCCACATCGTCAAAGAAGACGGTACGCTCAGGGAAGTAACCCGTCCCGTTCCGTGGACAGAAGGTAACATCCTACCCTTGAGCCACGAGCTGTTCGACAACGATGCCCTTGTTTTCCGCGACCTCAATTCCCGCAGCGTCGTGCTGGAAAGTAAGATCAACGGACCGCTACTGAAGGTTGATTATGCGGGCTGGACCCACCTCGGCATCTGGGCCAAGCCCAACGGGGACTTCGTCTGCATCGAACCATGGATGGGCCTGGCTGACTTTGAGGATTCCGACGGCGCTTTCAAGCACAAAGAAGGAATCATCGAACTGGCAGGTAATGAGACTTATGTGATGTCGTTTGACATTAAGGTACTGTAGGAATCCAGCATCCATCTCGTCCAAAAATGATTACGCCCTGAAATCTACAAGCGCGGAGTATCCTGAACCTAAGCTTTCATCTCCCGTTTATACCTCTGAACCTTTTCGTTTCAATGAAACAACTATTCTACCTCTTCCTTGCGGCAATGATCGGCGGTATCGCAGCCGCAGTAACAGTGCTAAGCATAGTTGGTAGCCCGTCGTCCGCTACTCCTTTACCTCCCCCGGCACCTGCGGCCTCGCCCACATTAGTTGCCCAAAGAAATATGGTTGAGGAATTGCCCACCCCTTTGGATCTCCGGCCAGCCGCTCGCCTAGCCATCCCCGCCGTGGTCCACATCAAGGCCTTGACGAAGGACGGCCAACGGGAGGTCGTGAAGGCACTATTTAGCGATAGGGAGACAAGCCGAGGGCTCCGCGAAGGCGAAGGTTCGGGCGTAATTTATACCTCCAACGGCTACATCGTGACCAACCACCACGTGATTGCTGGCGCCGATGATATTACCGTCACCACCACCGACCGCAAGGTCTACCCCGCCAGCCTGGTCGGCGAAGACCCGAAGTCCGACCTGGCCGTCCTACGCATCGACGGCAATGACCTGCCTTACCTGAAACTCGCTGATTCCGACGATGTGGAACCCGGTACCTGGGTACTCGCCGTCGGAAACCCCTTCGGCCTCACCAGCACGGTGACCGCCGGCATCATCAGCGCCCGTGGGCGGAGCATCAACCTACTGGCTGACCTCGACGCGATCGAGAGCTTCCTGCAAACCGACGCCGCCGTCAACCCCGGAAATTCCGGAGGGGCACTGGTGGATGCCGACGGTCAACTGGTCGGCATCAACACCGCCATCGCGTCTAAAACCGGAAAATTCCAGGGCTACAGCTTCGCCATCCCCAGCAACCTTGTCCAGCGGGTAGCCGACGACATCATCGCCTACGGTAATTACCGGCGGGCCTTCCTCGGCGTGGAGATTTCCACCTTTACCAATTCCGACCAGCAGCGCCTAGGCCTCAAAAACCGTACCGAAGGTGTCGTGATCGACGCTATCTTTGCCGGCGGATCGGCCGCCGCCGCCGGGCTCAAGGTAGACGACCTGATCATCCGCATCGACAACCGTACCATCCGCGACTTACCAAAACTCACCGAATTCATCGGCCGTGCCCGGGTTGGGGAAACGTTAAAGTTGACCGTGGTACGTAACGGATTGGAGCTCGAAGTCGTCGTACCATTAATTAAATGATAGAATAAAAGCGAAGCCGCACGATCAAAGCGAGCATCCAAACTACCAGGTGCCGTAGCTCTATCATTCAACTATTCAATCATTCAGTTAAACATTCCCTCTTGCGTCTAAGTAGCAAAAACCTCTACAAGAAATACGGTTCCCGAACGGTAGTAAAAGACGTCTCCCTTTACGTAGACCGTGGCGAGATCGTTGGCCTGCTCGGCCCCAACGGCGCGGGCAAGACGACGACTTTTTACATGACCGTCGGCTTCATCAAGCCCAACCAGGGCAAAGTTTTCCTGGACGATCGCGACATCACCAAAATGCCCATGTACAAGCGGGCGCAACTCGGCATCGGCTATTTGCCGCAAGAAGCATCGGTGTTCCGCAAGCTCACCGTAGAAGACAACATCTACGCCGTGCTGGAGATGACCAACCTAAACAGGGCCGAACGCGACGCGAAGTTGGAAGAGCTGATCGAAGAATTCAGCCTGGAGAAAGTACGCAAGAGCCACGGAGATACCCTCTCCGGTGGCGAGCGCCGCCGCACCGAAATCGCCCGCGCCCTATCCACCGACCCCAGCTTCATCCTCCTCGATGAGCCCTTTGCGGGCATCGACCCCATCGCCGTGGAAGACATCCAAAGCATCGTCGCCAAACTACGCACCAAGAACATCGGCATCCTCATCACCGACCACGACGTGCAGGCCACGCTCAACATCACCGATCGGGCTTACCTCATGTTCGAAGGGGCCATCCTGAAGGCCGGTACCGCCGATGAATTGGCTGCGGATGAGATGGTTCGTAAGGTTTATTTGGGTAAGAACTTCAAGCTGCGCCGCCAGGTCATAAACTGAGTTAGCGAGTCACTGAGTTAGCTGCCGCACGTACCCGTGGCGCTACGCTTGCTCACCGTAAACGAACAAGCGTAGCGCCGTGAGTGATAACATCAGCAGCAACTCAACGGCTCATAAACCCAGCGGCTCAGTTGTTACCTTGCGGCCATGTTCCAAGCCCAAACCTACCAACAACGCCGCCACGACCTGGCCGCCCTCATATCCTCCGGCCTCATCTTCCTCCCCAGCAACCGGGAAGCTTCGATGAACTGCACGGACAATACCTATCCGTTCCGCCAGGATAGCAATTTCCGCTACTTCGCCGGTCACAACATCCCCGATCTGGCCCTGACCATCGACGGAGCAACGGGCGAAAGCCGACTTTGGGGCGATGATATCAGTCTAGACCACGTCGTCTGGATGGGTGAGCAGCCCAGCGTTGCTGAATTGGCCAAAAATATCGGTGCGAAACGCGGTGGCACACTGGCAGAACTATCTACCCTGCTGAAAAAGCACTCCGGAGATGTCCGCTTCCTGCCGCCTTACCGGGCCGAGCGTGAAACGTTCATCAAAGAGCATCTGGGCGCGGCCGCAGGTGCAGACGAAGGATTAATAAGAGCAGTAATCGCTCTACGTTCCGTAAAGTCTGCCGAAGAGCTGGAGCAGATGGACATCGCGGTAAAAACCAGCATGAAGATGCACGCCGCCGCCGCCGCCCACGCCGCTCCCGGCCAGCTGGAAGCCGAAGTCGCCGGTCTCCTCGAAGGCATCGCTATTTCCGGCAACGGTCGCCTCTCCTACCCCGCCATCGTGACCCGCAACGGCCACGTGCTCCACAACCATTACCACGGCAATATCCTAAAAAAAGGTGACCTCCTGCTCATCGACGCCGGGGCAGAAGCCACTTCGGGTTACGCCGGAGACATTACCCGCACCTTCGCCGTCGGGGCCGACATGACCGCCAAACAGCAAGACGTTTATGACATCGTACAAAAGGCGCTGACGGACTGTACCGCTGCCCTCCGCCCTGGCATCACCTACCAATCCATCCACCTCGACGCCGGCCGCATCATTGCCTCCGGACTTAAAGACCTTGGCCTGATGAAAGGCAACGTCGACGAAGCCGTTGCCGCTGGAGCCCACGCCCTGTTCATGCCCCACGGCCTCGGCCACATGATCGGCCTCGACGTCCACGATATGGAGGACCTCGGGGAAGACCTCGTTGGCTACGACGATAAAATTAAGCGAAGCGCCCAGTTCGGCACAAAAAACCTACGCCTCGGTAAAGAACTGCAGGCCGGCTACGCCCTCACCGTTGAGCCCGGCATCTACTTCATCCCTGCCCTCATCGATCGCTGGGCTGCAGATGGCACCTGCTCCGACTTTATCAATTTCTCCGCCCTGGACGGCTACCGTGACTTTGGTGGCATTCGGTTGGAGGATGATGTGGTGGTTACGGATACCGGCCACCGGGTGCTAGGGTAATTATTTTCAGCTTGAGGACCTCCCGGTCCGATTCCAAGGTCGGACCAAAAGGTCCTCAACCTGAAAACATAAAAACGGCGTAGCAGAATGATCCTGCTACGCCATTTGTTTTTTGTGCCCACTGTACTAAAAGTAGGGGCGAGGTTTACCCTCGCCCTTACTGTGCAAAATTTCGAAACCAAACGCTCGCTGAGCGAGCGTACGGTAAAATAATCAGGCACTGTACGGGTGAGGCAAGCCCCACCCGTACAGCTGATGATCAATGAGCTGCTTAATTAATAGTAACCTTAGTAGTACTAACCCGGTTAGCGCCAGTAACCTGCACCACGTACATGCCCGCAGGTAGGTCAGCGATATTGATCGTGGTACGCCCACCGCCAGCAACCAGGCTCAGCTGCTTATTGCGCAATACGCGCCCGTCGATGGTCAGGAGTTGTACGATAGCGCTGCCGGCCCGTTCGGTCGTTACGTTCACCGTTACGAAGTCCTCGGCGGGATTGGGGAACACGCGAACCTTGGTTTCACCCAGGGCTAGGTCGTTTACATCGTTAACAATGGCGTTGAGAACGAGGACACCGTAGTTACCTACCTCAGCGGTGATGTTATCTCCAGCGTCAGAAGTGAGGGTAGCAGTACTCTCGCAATTCTTCGCGTCGAGCATTTCGATCTCGTCAATCCACCAGCCGGTTCCGTTTACTGCAGCATCGGAGATGAAGCGGTAGCGGATGAATACATCCTGACCAGTGTAATCGCTAAGGTCAATGATAATTTCGCGATAGTCACGGGTGTTGGCGTCTGGCTCATCACCGCTATTACCCCAGAAAGAGTCGGTATTAAGCAAGTTTGCGGAGCCATTAGGACTCACTTTACCACGGTAGTTTCCGCGTACCAGCTTGTCTTCTACCCGCACCCAGTTCGTTTCGTCGGTACTTACTTCTACGATTCCTGCATCCCAGCCGGCCTCCGTGTCATACTTCGTAAAGAAGCGCATAACCGGCTGTTCGCCGGTTATCGCAAAGGCTTCGGCGCATTGAAGTACCTGATCCTGTGCCGTGGCAGCGTTGATTACATAGTAGGCCAGATCGCCAAGGAAAGGCGTTGTATCGGTCTGTTCCCAGAATAACTCGACAGGAGGGTCAGGGATTGTGTTGTCATTAAGGCTGAGCGCAAACCAGTCATCATCACCATCTTCGGCGCCGTCGTAGTAAGAACGGGTGGAACCGATGGCGGGGTCGGAAGAAACGGAGTAGCGGATGAGTTCTTCTCTTTCAAAGTTCATACTACCGATGTTGAAAGTTATCGTCTGCCCGTCGATGGTGAAGTCGTCGACACCTCGGACAGAGCCTGCGTCTACAATCATGCCGTCGGGAACGATATCGGTGACGACCACATTCTCGGTTTCACCTTCCCGGTAGTTGATTACGGCGATGCTGTAAGTAACCCCTTCACCTGCGTTGATCGTATTTTCGTCCACGGTCTTTACCAAGGCCATGGTACCAAGGCAGGCGGGGCTGAGATCAAAAGCTTCGCGGCCGTCGGTACGGCTGTCAGAACCTCCCTGGCGGGCGGAGAAGCCTACACCACGGCGGCCAAATACTTCCCAGATAAGGCACTGGTTGGCCCCTTCGTTAACGTCCATATCGGCGGCAAGAATACCGTCGCGGCCGTCCACAAAACCGGGACGGCAATTGGTCAGCTTCATCCCTTCGATTACGAGTTGAACGGCCTGGTTGTTTCCGCCGGTACCGTTGATGAGGTCTTCGTCGTAGCCGTATTCGTCGGTCATGGCCCACCACAGGTCCCAGAGCATCGTGGCCCACACTTCGCCAAGCGGGTGGGGAGCGGTACCGGAGATGATCACGTCATCGAAGGTGTGGTTGTTAACCGTAAAATCAGTGGAGTACGGCAGGTTACGAATACCAGCACCGTTGACTCCCCGACGAGTAGCGTAGTTGCCGATACCACGTGCTTCCGTGCCATCGGGTGCGTTAACAATAGTCTGCGGAGTAGAAGCAAGGGTAAAGAAGTCAGACCAGCCTTCGCCCATCTGCTCGTCGTTACCTAAACAGCCAGCGTTACTCGGGCCACCAACAAGGCGGTTAGAGACACCGTGGCCCATTTCGTGGGCAACGATGCCATTGTCAAAGTCACCGTCGCGGGGTGGTGGCGGCGTAAACTGAAAAGTTACGGAAACGCTGTCGCCCGCCTCAACGGTATTGCGCAAGTTCACGCAGTCCTCAAACGTAAGGAAAACACTAGGGATGGTAACCGTGAGTTCCGGGTTACCGTCGCTCATGTTGATGATACCTCCACGGTCTTCGCCAGCCATGGCGTCGTTACAAATAATAACGCCTACTGCACCTGCTTCCTGAGCGTTGAACGCCTTCAGGGAGAAGTTACATTCTCCACGGGTGACTAGGGCAATCTTTCCCGTAAGGTCATTAGTGATTTCTGTACATCCAAGGGCTGGATCAGAAATAGCAACTTGGCCTGTGATCGCCGTTGAACCAATCACTGGGCCGAACTGAGCGGTACCAGTGGTATACGGTCCGGCAATCGTTTCGGGAGTGGTTACCTGCATGCTGCTGGCGCCAGACGTCCAGAGAAACATCTGCATTGTGCCACTGCTTCCATCGGACGGCGTAGAGAAGTTGGCGTTGTTGGTGCCGGAGCCGTCCTGGACCTCTACGCGAACTTCGTCACGGTCCAAGCCGTCGCCGGTATAATTATTACGCTGGAAGTTACCGGCGCGTTCGTCAAAACCAGCGTGGAAGAGCCAGTCGTGCATCATGTTGGTGAAGTAAAAGGTCTGCACCATGGCTGCAGGCAGGATGGTATCGATGACATCGTTGGGTACTTCATCAGCGAAGAAGAAGTCGAACACCAGGCTGTCACCACCATCGGCGACAATGTCGGTTTCTGCTACGTTATCACCATCCGTATCGGGGTAAGAGTACGTATTGTTACCACGGGTGATGGTAAACTCGGGGCCTTCCTGGCCGTTGATGTCGTGCCAACCAAAAGGTGACGCGACGGGATCAGAAGGGCTTTTCTCCTGGGTGCGAACACCGTGGATAGGCGATTCAACACCGAAACGAAATACATTGTAACGGCTTTCTTCCGCAACGACGCTTTCGAAGATCTGCTCGCTTACGGGCAGGGCCTTAGGCGTTACGTTGGTGGAGCTGTTGTCGTAGTTGTGCTGGTGGTTCGGGGTGCCAAAGTCACACTTCAGCACCTGGTTTCTTTGCTCTAGGATGTTACCGTTTTCGGCATCCACAACAACATACCAGATATCAGAGTCGGCGGCGTGGCGATCAATCACCACCCGGTAGGCCAGGCGTAGACCAGCTTTGGTCACATAGTAAGCCGTACGGACCCGAATGGGTTCAGGGCTTGCGGCGGACCAGCTGAAGAGGGCGTCTTTACCGTCTGTTCCGGCGGCGACGGGGTTACCAAAGGCCACGGTGACTGCGTTTACGGCGTTACCGATAGCGGTTTGGGCGCTGAACGCTGGTGCCGGAGAAGGAACGGCGGCAAGGCCAGTCGCAAGATCGCTCGTACGGTAAACAAGCTTATCACCACGAAAGTGTAACGAAGCCTGAGCGTTGAGGATCGACAGACCGTGAAGCTGCTGGACGACGTAGATATGCCGCGTTCCACTCGGGCTGGCGTAGTTATCGGTCACCCGAAGGTCGTCGATATCAGTCGCTTCAAGACCGAAGACTGCGTATTCTTTTTGGAGGTAATCAAGTGCGATTTTCCCTTCAGTCTGGGCCGAGAGGCTAGCGGTGGCTCCGAGCAATAGCAGGAGGAGCAGAGAGGTAAACTGAGTCTTCATGTTTTGATTTGAATGTGAAAAATTTTGAACTGCGGGCTGCCAAAGCTAAGCAATGATTGAAACTCAACAGCCGTATTAATGGCTCCGTCCGAAAAATGTTAATTATTTATCGGTACTTCGGCATATGGAAGACATTTTAAATGGGCAGCGGTGCCTCCTCGCCCTGCTTCTCCTAACGTGTTTTTGCACCTGCGGCCGCGCCCAAGGTCCCGATCGCGAACTAAGAGGCGTCTGGATGGCCACCGTTCTAAACATCGATTACCCGCAAAACCCCACGCCAAGCGCCGCCACTCTGCAGGCCGATTTCAAAAGCCAGCTCTACCGACTCCGCCAAGCCGGAATGAACGTTATCTTCGTACAGGTCCGCCCCGCCGGAGACGCCATTTACCCCAGTAAACTTGCGCCATGGAGCGAATGGCTCACCGGTATTCAGGGCAAAGCCCCGGTCAGTAATTTCGACCCACTGGCCTACATGATCAAAACCGCCCACGCCCAGGGCGTCGAACTCCACGCCTGGGTAAACCCCTACCGTGTTGCGATGACAATGGACAGCCTGGACAAGGCCCCCAACCACCTACTGAACACCCACCCAGAGTGGTGCCGCGCTTACAACGGCCGCCGTTATCTCGACCCGGGCCTGCCCGAAGTACGCATCCACCTCGGCGAAGTGATTGATGAGCTGGTCGCTAATTACGACCTCGACGGCGTCCATTTCGACGACTATTTCTACCCCTACCCCGCCGCCGGCCAGCCCTTCCCCGACCAGCAAACATTTGCCCGCTACGGTCGCAGCCAACGGCTCGCCGATTGGCGCCGCAGCAACGTGAATACCTTCGTTGCCGAAACCTACCGCCGAATAAAAGCAAAAAAACCGTGGGTCCATTTCGGCATCAGCCCCTACGGCGTCTGGCGCAACCAAAGTCAGGACCCAGCCCGGGGAAGTAACTCCCGCGCCTCGGTCAGCAGCTACGACGACCTCTACGGCGACGCCCTGCACTGGGCCAACAACGGTACGGTGGATTACCTGCTGCCCCAACTCTACTGGAGTATGAACTACGCCCCCGCCAGCTACAAAACTCTGGCAGACTGGTGGGCCGCCAGTACCCCCACCAAGGTAGCGCTGTACACCGGCCACGCCGCTTACAAAGTCGGTACCGATACCGCCGACCCCGACGCCTGGAACACGTTCGAAGAATTACCAACTCAGGTAGCTTATAACCGCCGCCTTCCGGCCGTGCGCGGTAGTGTCTACTTCAGTTCCAAATCCATTCTACTCAACCCCTCCGGCCTCCTCCAACGGATGGCCGACGTTTATCCGGTCCCAGCGCTGCTACCCAAACGAGTCGCGCCTAAGCCGATAACAGCCCGCAAAGTGAAGGTATATGAACCAACACACACCGAAAAAGGGATGCTCCTGGTCTGGGAAGTCGATAAGAACCTACCGAAAGAAGACGTACCCTACTATTATGCAGTGTATCGTTCGAATGCTTCTTCACCGCTGACTTTATTGCATAAAACACCCTACGGACAGGGGTGCCACCGCTTGCATTTTTATGATGCTTCAGCGGATGCGGCGGTTAAGTATGATTACCGCGTTGTGCCGCTCGATCGGTACCACCGTTCGCTCTCGTTCAGCAACCTTGAGGCTGCGGACCGTAAACATTGAGGGTAACTTATACCCGGCCACAGCCTAAAAGCGGTGAAAAAGCAGCCTCAAGGCTACCGAACGGACCAGCTAGTCCGCGACCTGGACCTGGTCATCCTCCAACAACGGCTTAAGCTGGTAGCGGAAGAACAGTTGTGCCGTCGCCAGTACATCTTTCTCACAATAAGTAGCAATACGTTCCAGGTCATCTTCCTCCCAGAAAACGCGGCCTACCTGGCTGCCGTCAATGTCGTCCTTCGGGGTAGGGAAGCCCAGAACTCCGGCGAGGAGCTTCAGCGAAGTATAGGATTTGTAGTCGCCGAATTTCCAGAGGTCCATCGTATCCAGCAGGTGCTTAGTTTCCCAGGGCTTTTTGCCAGCGATATCGAGCATTTTCGGAAGGGAAAGTTGGTTAACGATGAGGCGACGACACATGTAGGGGACATCGAATTCCTTGATGTTGTGGCCGCAGATGAACTGAGTATTTACGTTACCGTAGTACTGATCGAGCATGGCGTTGAAGTCCTGAAGTAAGATTTTCTCGTCGCGGTTGGCGAAGGATTTCAAGCGGATCTTCAGGCGCTTGTCCTTATCGCGGTAAACGGCGCCTACGCTAATGCAGATGATCTTGCCGAACTCGGCGTAGATAGCAGCTTTGTCGATGTAACTATTCGCGTTTTCTTCTTCGGTTAGTTCTTCGCCGTAGCGCTTGAGGACACCAGGGGCTTTAAGGCCCCAGAGGTACTGGAAAGTTTCGTCCAGGTCCTTATAGGAAGCGCGGCCGCTTACGGTCTCGATGTCAAGAAATAGGACTTTTGTGGCGTCGATGTGCTCGATCATTGCGTATGGTTTTTGCGGCGCTCAGCGCTGCGGCCTAAATTACTCGGGACTTCGTTCGAGGCTAACGCCTCTTTCTGCGTCCCGGCCTACTATTGGTGAATCCCTGCGGAATTAGTAGTTAGGATGAAAGATTATACTAAAGATACGATTTCGATCGCAAATAGTTTGCCTTTTATTAAAGTGTTACTTATTTGAAACCACAATCTCTTTACGACGGCTTAAGCATCGCCCGGTAAAGGCGGATCATCTCCTCCTCCGGAGCGCCGGCTTTGTACATCCGAAAAACTTTGAGGTTGGCCATCTGTACCCGGTACCAGCCGTTGGCGCGGTACTTGCGCGCGGAGACGATGACCGAGCGGGGAATGATGCGAAAGGGGATTTTCCGTTCCCATATCCGTTCGATGATGTCGTAGTCTTCCATGATCCGCATATCGCGGAAACCGTCGAGTTCCCGGAAGGTATTCATCGCAAGGTAAAGCGATTGGTCTCCGCCACGACAGGCCAGTCCGTTGAAGCGGGTACAGTAGGCATTAATCCAGAGTAACGGGTGCCACCTATCGAACTTGAAACGGTAGCAACCTACGGGGTAGCCTTCTTCAATTCCTTGCTTAATATCCTGATAGAAACCAGTGGGCGGGCGGGTATCTGCGTGGATGAAGTAAACGGCATCGAAGTTGTCCTGACCTTGCTTCGCCGCTTCGTTCATTTGCTGGGCGCGGCCGCACTGGTCGCACCGCAAATGATTGACCATGGGAAATTTGCGAAGCACCTCAACCGTATCGTCCGTACTTCCACCATCGGCAATGGTTAGCCTGCTGCCGGAAGGCAATTCGTTAAGCAGCAGGGGAAGTAGCGAGCGTAGATTATCTGCTTCGTTGAGAGCGGGCGTAATGACGTGTAAGCGCATGGAGGAGAAGGAAATCAGCTAATGATGTAAGGTACGAAATCCTTTGAGGGCTTGGATTTAAGCGAGCGGGCCGGTGTGTGCAACAAATTACACAATGGGTTGAGCCCTTTGGCACGATTTGCCTTTAAAGAAGCGCGCCAGAAGCGCTCAACCCGCTAAAATGCAACTTGTTGCGTACACGGCAGAGGTCCTCTGCCTAAGAAATCCGGTAATACCCCGACTTGAGGTAAGCCCCCTCCGGAAAACCAACCGGATGATCATCATCATGAGCGGTCTTTTCCAGCAAAGAAAATTTACGTCCGGAAGCTTTAAGCACCCCCTCCACCACACAGAAGAAGTCTTCGGCCGGTACGCGCGCGGAGCAGGAGGCGGCAAGTAAAACGCCTCCGGAAGCGACTAGTGGTACCGCCAATTTATTGATCCGGCGGTAAGCCTCCAGAGCGCCAGGAACTTCTTTTTCACGCTTGGCGAAGCTGGGTGGATCTACGATTACGACGCCGAAGGTCTCCCCGTTTTTCTGTAGCCGCTCGAGAGCTACGAAGGCATCCTCAGCCAGAATTTCGTGACGGCGGTCTTCGCCAAAATTTAGAGCGACGTTGCGGCTGGCCATGGCGAGGGCTGGTGCGCTGATATCCAGGCTAATTACCCGCCGAGCTCCACCTTCGAGGGCGTGTACGCTGAAGCCACCAGCGTAGCTGAACACATCGAGTACATCGTGGCCTTCGGAGAACTGGCCCACCCGGCGGCGATTATCACGGTGGTCTAGAAAGAAGCCGGTTTTATGGCCTTTAACTACGTTAGCGACGAAGGACAGGCCGTGCTCCCGGAAGACCACGTCTTCGTCGGCCAGCTGGCCGTGAATGACCTGTCCATCGGTGAAGCCCAGGGCCGCAGCAGCTTTCTCAACGTTACGGGCACAGCGAAAGACGGCGGTCTCGGCTTCCGCAGCTTCAACGATGATGGGGATGAGACCGGTAAGCCAGGGAAACCAGACAGGAGAATAGACTTTGATGACGGCCACGCCGGCGTAGACATCCACGACAAGGCCAGGAAAGCCATCGTTCTCGCCGTGCAGGAGGCGGTATCCGTTGGTGTCGGTTTCGAGCAATGCTTCTCTAACTTTCTTTGCATCCTGCGTCCGCGCCCGAAAAAAATCTGTACCGATCTTCGCCGGACTGCCCTGGTGCAACACCCGAATCCGAATCGGCGAATCAGGATCATACAGCCCCACCCCGATGAATCTATTCTTCTTAAAACTGAAGATTACCGCCAGGTCACCGGCCCGGCCTTCTCCCTTCATTTTAGCAATCGCACCGTCGAAAAGCCACGGGTGGCCAGATTTGAGGGCGCGCTCACCGGCGGCAGTCAGCGTAACGGGCAAACGGTTCATGGACGGGAAGTTTAGCGGGGAAAAATAGTGGCCTCCACGATTTCGCAGAGGGTATGGCCAATGTGCATGTGGCACTCCTGGATACGCGGTGTATCGGAAGATGGAACGCGCAACACCAGGTCACAAATACCCTTCAAAGCGCCGCCATCTGCCCCGGTAAAACCGATGGTAACCATACCGTTTTCGTTGGCCTGCGCCACTGCTTTCACCACGTTCGGCGAGTTGCCGGAGGTAGAAAGTGCGATCAAAACATCGCCCTCTTGACCAATGGCCGTGAGCCAGCGAGCGTACACTTCATCAAACGAATAGTCGTTCGCTACCGCTGTAATGTAAGAAGTGTTTACGTGCAGCGCTTCGGCAAAAAGTGCAGGCCGATCGTAGTAGTAACGCCCAGAAAGCTCCGCCGCGAGATGCTGCGCATCGGCCGCCGATCCGCCGTTGCCGCAGAAGAAAACTTTATGGCCCTCGCGGTACGCTTTGACGATGGCTTCCGTCATTTCCGCGATCAGACTTAACGTCGCTTCATCGGCGAGCAGTTGCTGCTTTAAGGCGATGGCATTTTGCAGATTTTTACGGATAGTGGCTTGCATGAAGCAAAGGTAGTAATGTAGTAGTGTAGTCAGGTAGTAATGTAGTCGCTCTGCACATTGTAGTGGAGATGCACGGAGGTCTTGAAAAGGGCAGAGAACGGAAGCTCGGAGGTCCTTGGATTATCCTTTGGCGTTGAGTTGAGGGTCTCGAAACCTACATACCGCTGGTCATCAGCAAATCAATATCAGTACACCGCATCTCAAACCGCTTACCGAGGTACGTATTCGTAAGGCAGCCGCGGAAAGTATAAACGCCGTGGCGCATACCGGCTCTCCGCAGGATGAAGTGCTCGAAAGAGCGCTCTCCATCGGCCTTCAGCAGCATGGGTACGATTACGTTATTGACCGCAATACTGGCCGTACGCCCTACCCGACTTGCTAGATTAGGGACACAACAGTGAATCACGTCGTGTTTCACGAAGGTGGGGTTGTCCAGGGTAGTGAGTTCACTCGTGGCGAAGCAGCCGCCCTGGTCGATGCTCACGTCGATAATGACAGAACCTGGGCGCATCTGGCTCACCATTTCTTCGCTTACGACTACTGGCGTGCGGCCATTTTCTGCGTGAATAGCTCCAATGGCAACTTCAGCCGTCACCAGTTCGCGGCGCAGGTAAAGCGGGTTGATGGCACTGGTGTAGAGCTGACGGCCAACGCTGTTTTGCAGCCGCATCAGTTTGGAGATATTATCGTCAAAAATGCGGACTTCAGCGCCCATGCCGAGGGCTGCGCGGGTGGCGTATTCGGCAACCACCCCGCCGCCGAGGATAACGACCTTGGCGCTCGGCACGCCGGAGACGCCACCGAGCAGTACGCCCGGTCCGCCCTGCGCAGAAGAAAGAAGGTGCGCGGCGGTCTGGATGGCAGAAATGCCGGCCATTTCACTCATGATGCGCACAATCGGGAAGCAGCCGTCTTCGTCCTGAAGGTACTCCATCGCCAGGGCGATGATGCGTTTATGCTTGAGCCGGTAGAGGTACTCAGCGCTGATGGTGGGGAGTTGCAGCGGGCTGATGAGCACCGTATTGGGCTGCATCATATCGATTTCCTCCAGCGTTGGCGGAGCCACCTTCAGAATGATATGAGCTTTGCGGTAAACCTCCTGGGCGGAGTGAGCGATTTCGCCGCCGTTTTCACTGTAGGCGTGATCGGTGAAGTTGCTGGCTACGCCGGCTTTGGTTTCAATCAGAACGCGGTGGCCGCGACTGCTCAGGCTGGCAACTCCGCTGGGGACCAAAGCGACGCGTTTTTCTTGCAGCGTGATCTCCTTCGGGATACCAATATATAAGGATTCTTCCTTGTGCTGAACAGCGAGCGTTTCGGTCTGCGTCTGGCCGTAGCCGGACGTTAGCTCCTCGGGGAGGGGTACCTTATTTTTATCCTTACTGCTCATTACTGGTGGGGGGGTTGGCCGGGCGTTATGTCTTAACACCTTTTGGGCGGGGAGGTTGTGTTGGGCTGATCAATTTAGAATTAGGGCTCGGTAGCGGGTGCAGTAGACGCTCATAGGAACAAGCTAGTCGGTCTCGTTATGAACGTTAAACTTTAGCCGCGAGGATGTCCGGCAGGCCTCCTTCGGCCTGGCCGTACGGGCCAACTACCATTTATTTTCAGGCCGCCGTTTTCACCCTTATTTCGGTATGGGCCAGGCTCCATACGCCATCCCCTGCACGCTACGCAAAACGTCCCTCCGGGACTCTTGGCACCATTACTTCCCGACTCCCTTAATATCCTTAATAATACCCATGATAGAAGGCGTTACCTCCTTCGGCATAGCGAAGGTATCGCGGCGGTATTTCGCCCAGTTCTCCTCCTCCGCCAGCCGGTGGTCAACCTCGCGGCGCAGAGCTACGCAGAGGTGCTTCAGGTGGCGGTGCTTTTTCTCTATCTCTTCCAGAATGCGCTGGGCCTCCTGCATGCTGTTGCTCGGAAAAATGTCTACCTGCAACGCGACTTCCACCCGGCGCGGCTGCTTCGAGTAGAACCATTCCTGGATTTCCTCCAGTGCGATGCCTCCCCGGTTTTCGGTGCTCCAGCACAGCACGTTGTACAGCTCGGCAACCTTGACGGCCGGCATCCCATCGCTCAGTTTATAGATCAGTTCTGTAATATTATCCGTGGGCACCATGGCTAGGAAGGTCAGTAATTCCGCGAAGGTTTCCTCGCCGAAGGCTACCTGCTCATAGCCAGGGCGGCCTTCGAGAACCATCAGATTATAGACTTTTTGGAGTTGGGTGCGGGCTTCGTTTATCATAAATAATTGGTTCGTTGGTCTTTTGGATCGTTCGTCTTTTGGCTACAAAGCACCAACGATCAAAACTACGGTACCGTTCGTAACACCGTATACCGCAAAACGGTTTCCAACAGCAACAAACCCAGCCCGATCAGCAAAAACTGGCCAAACTGTTCCTCATACCGCTTAAAGACGGTGGTTTCGATTTCGGTCTTCTCCAACTCGTCGATGTAGTCGTAGATAGATTCAAGTTCTTCCTGATCGCGGGCGCGGAAGTAGCGGCCGTTGGTGGTTTCAGCGATGTAGGCGAGCAGTTTGTCGTCCACCGTACCGCGGGTGGGTTTGAAGGTATAGCGGCCGCCACCGAGGGGGCTGCTGGGCATCAGGGTTTCCTGGCCGCTGCCCACGCCGATGGTGTAGACGCGGATGCCGAATTCCTTAGCGAGCTCGGCGGCGAGCTCCGGGCTGTGGTAGCCCTGATTATTCTCTCCGTCGGTGAGCAGGATGATGATTTTGCTGGCGGCTTCGCTGTCTTTAAGGCGGTTCACGGCGGTAGCCAGGCCGGTGCCGATGGCCGTTCCGTCGGTAATTTCGCCCATTTCGAGTTCGGCGATGAAGCGGTCGATGATGTCTTTGTCTACCGTCAGGGGTGATTTTGTGTAAGCTTCGCCGGCGTAGACGACCAGCCCGATGCGGTCGAACTCCCGCTGGGCAACGAACTGGCGGGCGACCTGCTTGGCAACCTCCAGGCGGTTGGGCACGAAGTCGGTAGCACCCATACTCGTGGAAAGGTCCATCGTGAGGACGATGTCGATGCCCTCGGCGGTGACGGACTCTTCGCTCAGGTCAAGCCGGGGCCTGGCCAGTGCGATGATGAAAGCGGAGAGCGCGGCGATGCGCAACAGCGGCAAAAAGGGGCGAATGGTACTCCTCCAGCTCCTCAGTTCGGAGATGGATTTAGTACTCGGTAGGCGCAGAGAAACCTCCCGGTCGCGCGTCTTGCGGAAGCGCCAGAACCAGATCAGCGGCGGTACGACCAGTAGGGGCAGCAACCACGGAAAGACGAACTCGAATTGATTCCACCAGCTTATCATTCTTTTTCGGTTATCGGGTTGTCGGTTGCAGGTTCTTCGGTTGTCGGTTGTTGGTTGTCGGTTGCAGGTTCTTGGGGCGCGGTCGCGGATTCAGCGGAAGTTGGAGGAGCAACGACCGGTACCATGCTAGCTTCGGGCACGGGCTCAGGAACAGCCTCGATACCGGTCTCCTTCACGAAAGCACGGACCCGATCCATCCCCTCAGCGTGTAGCTCAACGGCCGGACGGGCCTTGGCAAACTTCACAAGGTCGGATATCTCCAGCAGGTTGCCCAGTTCTTTGGCCTGGACTTTGTCGAAGTCGTTCCGCTTACTCAACTTATCGGTGATCTGGCGGGTAGTCATCTCCAACGCCTGCACGTCGAAGCGACCTTCGAGGTATTCACGGAGGATGTGGGTAAGCTCGGAGTAGTATTCTTTGGTCTGGCTTTGCTGCCAGAGTTCCTTGCCTTCCAGTTCCTTCAGGGCATCCAGCGCAACGATGTAGGCCGGTGGTGGCGGCGGCGGTGGTGGCGCATCAGCCTGGCGACGTTTTTGGATCACGTAGAGTAGGTACCCGAGTCCGGCCACGATCAACAACAAGAAGAGCCACCAGAAATCGAGCAGGTTGAGCGGTTCCTCGATGATGGGTTTGATGGGCATGATCTCCTCATCGTCGCCTACGGGAAGGGCGTTTACCGTGAGGAGTAGGTCGTTGGTATAAGCTGTATCCAACCGCCCGTCCGCCGCTTTGTAGATGTAAGGCAGCGGCAGCACGGCGATGTAGCCGGTATCGAAGCTGGTAATGAGGAAGCGTTGCTGTAGGAGGCGCTCGGGGACTTCAGCGACTATGTTGAGGTCTTTTGCGTCGATCGTTTCTAATCCGTCGAGCGCGTCGATGTATTCTGGGGCCAGGCCGGAGACTTCCGTTCCCGGAGGTGCAGAGATATTTACCGTTAGCCAGATCTGATCGCCGATCTCGATGGTCTTACGGCCTAGTTCTGCCCGGGCGAGGACTTGCTCGTTGGTGCTTTGCTGGGCGCTTAGGCCGGCTGCTAGGAAGATTAGTAGGATTAATAGTCTTTGGGGCACGGAGGGCTTGGTTCTTTGGGTTGGGATGCAAACTTACTGAAAAATGGGGTGGGGTAAATCCCTTCGGCGCCAAAAGAGTAGGTATAGATGAATGCAGAGAGGGTAAATCGGTTGATTTTCGTCTTTGAACTAGTGCCTGCTGCTCCCTTGGTCGAGACTGTTCATCTAAGTGTGTCTACATTACTTTACAGTTAGACACGATAATTATGGCAAAGAAGAAAACTCAACCGACGCTTGAGGCGCTGATGTCCGACCCGGACCAGGTCCAGCG
>Ga0306864_1000314_pt1 | contig 23299 bp, 19 predicted proteins | sample AntRauTorckE5430_FD_190448 | JGI IMG/M metagenome (GOLD analysis project Ga0306864, IMG submission 190448) | Saline lake microbial communities from Rauer Islands, Antarctica - Metagenome Torckler E5 #430 (v2) (version 2) | ecosystem: Environmental > Aquatic > Non-marine Saline and Alkaline >...
ATGGTAAGACACTTGGCTCGTCCGAAGGAAGATTTGAAGGCTCGTCAGATGGCAAGACACTTGGCTCGTCCGATGGAAGCACCGATGGCTCGTCCGATGGTAAGACACTTGGCTCGTCCGATGGAAGCACCGATGGCTCTTCAGATGGTAACACACTTGGCTGATCTGATGGTAAGACACTTGGCTCGTCCGATGGAAGCACTGATGGCATTTCCATTTCCTTTTCGGAAAAATGTACTGATGGCGAGTTGAATTCAAAGTTACTTGGATTGTTAGAGGGAAGATTCAAAGGCTCGTCAGATGGCAACACACTTGGCCCTTTAAATGGAAGCATCGTTGATTGAATTGATGGTAACAAACTTGGCTCGTCCGATGGCAGGACTGAAGACTCGTCCAATGGTAGTTTTGATTGCTCAAAAGATGGCAAGACACTTGGTTTGTCTGATGCTAATAAACTAGGTTCGTCTGAAGTGAGAACTGAAGGCTCGTTAGATGGTAAGACACTTGGCTCGTCCGATAGAAGTACCGATGGCTCGTTCGATGGTAAGACACTTGGCTTGTCCGATGGAAGGACTGAAGGCTCGTCCGAAGGAAGAACTGAAGGCTCGTCAGATGGTAAGACACTTGGCTCGTCCGAAGGAAGAACTGAAGGCTCGTCTGATGGTAAGACACTTGGCTCGTCGGAAGGAAGGACTGAAGGTTCTCCTGAAACTTCATCTTCATCATCTCCTCCTAATGGACCCTCACCAATTCCACCTGGAAGATTTTGTGTCCTTCTCATCCAGCTTATTTTTTTATTGTTTTTTTTATTTTCCTTTTTAGATGATACCCGAATTTTATTTCCATCCACGTTTGCTTCTTTGATTATTAGAATAGGCATTCCTTCTTCTTTTGCTTTTTTCCAATCCTTCATAAAAGTTGATGTAAGATTCGTTAATTCTAGTTTGACTTTTTCTCCTTTTTCAACACTGAAGTTTGAATCCACAACACAAGTAAAATTCTCTTTTTCCGACAAAGTCCCATCCTCCTCATCCTTCAACAATATCACAGACCTGATGACCTCTTCACACTGAATTTTCCCATCAATAGTAAATGCAATGATGGGTAGTTCGGGCCGCATTCCTTGTTGACCAGTTGTCTCGAGGGACGAAATGGGTCGAGCGAGAAGAGCAATAGCGATGAAGAGAGGAACGTTCAATCCATGCGTTATTATCATTGCGGATGCAAGACTAGAATCTTATATCTGATTTATATGGTGAAGTGCTCCAAAGAGCTGACTTTGCTGTAGGTTGAAACTTAGATTCAAGGTTTCCGTGACTTGAATATCAAATAGTGAAAATGTAGATGAGGTTTCTCGTTGGCGAGAAAGTGCTTTTCTTTTCGTTTGGCCGTTTGAATCGATTTACAACACAAATTAAAAGAAGTCAGCTTGATTTTCAGTCCGGGAAGATAGAGGAAGATAGGTTAAAATAATAGAATATCAGAAAGTTGACAATGAGTTTCATGCAGTCCGGATGATAATTTTAAATATACTACAAGATAGTATTGATATAATAATTGATAATTGTGAGATTTAATTAGGTGATGGCACATCGCTGATCTTGCTAAAATGGCAAGGTCCTTGTTGTGACGCGCATGACTTTTCATTTTTCATCACGCGTATTATCCCTTCAACTACACCTTCTCAGATCGATCATCAGAGACCTGAGCAAATTCTAAACCAATGGAACTACCGAGGGGAAGAAATATCTTCAGTGATGCTGATTATTGTAATGGGGACAACTGAACTCTTCGCAACCTAATTCTGCATAAGATAAACCCTCTGAATCTCATGTGATGATCCATCACATCACTTGATTTGAATTGTTTGGATCAACGATCAACACCCACCAACAAATTTACCTCGAGAGGGCAGTATCGTGTATCGTACGGAAGTGCGGAACATGTCAAAAATCGAATGCAAGGGTTCCAGTCCACGAGATAAGTTGTGGCTCACGGTGTGTCATTTGCTACTTTTATTCTCCATAGTAATGACATCAGAAGTTGTGGAGTGGAATTCTCACTAGCTTCCATTACTCCTACTAATGCAGCCACGTCTGGGCTAGACCCTCTCTCAAACAACCTGAAGGTATGGATGAACGGTAAACGGTAAAGTTGCACTTTTGGGAATATCAATTGTCTTTTTCACCATTGTTTTATCCGGAGCACATATTTTGTTAGTAAATACTAAATACGACTAGAAGACTTGACACGTGTGTGCTAGCGTGCTGTAAAGTGCTTTTAGAGAAAGAAAAGAGGAGAGAGGGAAGAGAGATTATAATAGAGAACAGATAGCATATTTAATGCTTAGCTTCTTCCGTTACCCCCCTACGCTCCCTTTTGACTAACGCCACCGCCAGCCATCCAGCCTCCAGCCACCAGCCACCAAAGAATTGAAGGTCACAACAGCCATCAGCCATCAGCTATCAGCCATTTTGTATTCTACAACTTCAAGCAAGTTAGTGCTTAGTACGTACTGTTTTGCACTTTTGTCCTTGTTCTGTCTTCTGTCTTCCACATTTTACCTGTATTATCCTATTACATACTGCAATAGTAGACGTTCAGTAGCTTTCAGGAAAACACATCAACTGTAGTCAGCCAATCTCATATTGATTATCTCAAAATGAAGAAACCAAAGAGAGTCAGGACATGCATAAGAATTCTGTTCCTATACAGCTTTTCCACGAAAGCATCTGCCTTTCTGTCCCGATCTTCTTCGCCTATCACACTTCAGCCATCAACCTCCTCCTCAAGCTATCCTTACCCTGGTCATGGTCAGGGTGACACTCGCACTCGCTCTCATGGGATAATTCTGAAACAAGCGATAAATTCAGAGGATATCAAGGCAGACAAAAAGAAAGCCAACGCACGAAAGAAACGCACCACAATCGCAAAAACTGATCAAACACCTTCCAATGCAACTGCAAGCATACCCAATCGAGCAAAAATAAGGAAAACAACGACAGCAAAAGAACTTCTCGTCAACGACGCAGATGCAGATATACCTCTTTCATCCTCCAATGGAATTGCACGTCTCTCCCGCGCTGTAGCAAAGGCTTCTGCTGAACGGGACGCATCAGCGACGCGCAATAGTCTCAATCATAAGATGCATCAAACCTCTACCGTTACAGGCAAAAGGTCATTAGCGAACTCTGAACCCAAGTCATTGACGCAGTTGACGAAAGTCATTGATAGCCAACTTTATAAAAATGGACCGAGAGGAACAAGGAGGGGGGATTATCCAAAAATTGATGGTGTTGTACAAAATGCAAGGGATAATATGATTTCACTCCTTGGATTTAATCAAGTCAAAGGTGATTGGAAAATACATTCTTCGACATCAACCTTTAACGTTGCGATTGTTTTCGGAAAGGAACTGGTGAGGGATCAAGTTACGGTAGAGTATGCTAGCAGGATAAGAACTCTGGCACGGTTGTTCAAGAATGAACCAGGGTTTCGACCGAGTCTAGTTTGCTTTTGTGGAGGAATTGCGGAGGGGAGTAATGTGGCGAATTCGGACGCTGGATATATTTTCTTTCGGCACATTTGTGAAGCACAGGGGATTAATTTGGAAGGTGTGAGCGTTTGTATTGATAACAAGACAAAGACAGATTTTGAGGCTGTCAAGTATATTACAGAGGTAGTGAAGAAAAATTATGTTCCGAATTGGTTGGAGTCGTCACCCGAGACGACTAGTTTGATGCAAAAGGCTGTTGATGTTCATTTTACATTGGTTTCAACAGAGTATCATCTGTGCAATATAAATGATGTGCATCATAGATCTCCAGAGCAAAGTCTTTTGGTGGGGATGGAGACGATGGGAGAAGCATTTCAGGATCAGAGACCAAATTTTGGGTCTACGACTTCCTTTGGTGGCAAACCTTCTAATCTTGGCATGCTTGAAAATGGTGGATCAATACGTGGTCTGGTCAAGACTTCGTGGAGTTTCCAATATGCAACTTATCCTTATATATATGCCAAAAACGACTCAGTCGCATTTCTTGGAAAGTGCTACTTACTAGGCGAAGAGTTGATGCCTTTGCTGGTCAACATGAAGGGGGTTGTGGATCAAACGGAATTCTTTCAAAGGGATAATTATCTAATGCTGGCATCCATTCGACGATCACTTGTGGAAGAAATTGAAGCGCTTCACAAGCCCAATTATTCTAGGAAAAAAACTTTGAACAACGAATTGCGAAGAATTAAAGATGTTCATGGCAACGAAAGAAATTTAATTACAATACTGGAAGGCGCATTGCTATCACTAGGGCGGTGCGTTGATTTGGTGAAACCTGCCGGACTGCACGTAGGCAGTGTCTCGAAGGAAGACTGGAAAAAAGCTTTGAAAGCACTGGAACACAGTATGAATGAGATTCGGAGTTTTTGCGATCCAGATAGACCGTTATTGCCGTCAGAATTGATTAAACTTTTGGAGAATGATCCTGACTCCAAGAGAAAGCACTAATCTTATGTATTCTTATTCAATAATCATAAGCACGGCTAAGGCATTTGATATATTAATTATCTCTCATGTTTTCTATGAAATACGTAGATAATCCGTCGGAAATGCATCCTGAAAGATGCTATGTTCTAGAGTGAGCCAGCAGATACATTTGAAAATATGAATTGACAGCCCCTTATGAATCTCAAGTTTTTCTTATGCTCATTACTACACTCTCTTTGAGTTTGACTTTGCAAGCAAAGATACAGATGAATTCAAGGACAAAAAACTTCTATGGTCAACGGACAATACACCTTTGTTACTGCAAAGAAGAAATGAAACTGGATAGGCTAGTTAGCAACATGCAGATTCAACTCCAATGCCCCTAGAATCTCACCGTCATCTGATGGATTCGAGCACGAGGAACACGAGAATTGAACATCCGTAGAGAGAGTATCTGACCACTCTGAGAGGATTCCGGGATCTCTACAGTCATGACGATGGCAATGGCGAATGTGTGTCTTCAAATCATATTTTACTGCAAGCAAATAATTTGTTTATCATCTGCAATGTATCTAAATAATTTCATATCATTAAACAGAATTTTATTATCAGATGGAATGAGTCACCTCTCAGCATCTCACTTATAGTTTGGCGACTTCGCGCTTCAAATTGGCACAATCAAGCATCCATGAGCTCTTGAAACTCTTTGTCAGCGTCCTTTAACATATCTTCAAATTCAGAAACGGCATCATCTTCAGCACTGACAGGGGCAGCAATATCATCGTCAAGGTCATCAAAGTCATCGGTATTGAGATCAGCCAAGTCATCATGAGCACTCTTCAGCATGCTTTCAGCATCTTCCATTGCTTTTTCCATATCGTCGTCTACTTCAGGATTGTCATCTACATCATGACTGTCTTCTGCCGCAGGACTCTCTTCTGCTTCAAGGCTGTCTTCTACTTCAATACTGTCTTCTGCTGCAGGACTGTCTTCTGCTGCAGGCTTCACTTCTACTTCAGGATTCTCTTCTAAAATAGTAACAACAAGCGGCGAAGCCAAGAAATCTCGCATGCGTGACATGGCTTCCTCATGCCGAGCATCTCCTGCCAGCTCAAATCTTTCTGCAGCTTGTCGATACAAGTCCATTATAACTGTAACCTTTTCATTACTTGGATTCTCCTGCAACTGCTGTTCCATGACTTTAATATCCTCAATCATTTGGACTGCAGCCAAAACTGTCTTTTGCATTGTTGAGTTTGTATGCTTTCCCTTCACTCCGTGCCTTTTCAAAACATTTTGTATCTGTTTAACTGCATCTGCGCTATTTGCGCACATGTAAATAATTGGATCATCTGGAGCTTGCTTGAAGAAGAGAGAAATTGATTCTTCACGGCGAAATTTGAGCTTCGCGAGGTGTGACACTGGTATTGCAAAAGTGACGGTGGCAGTCGCAACAGCAAATTTATTGCACTTAATTTCGACAACAAGATCTTCAGTGATCATCAAAAACGATTCTTCAACGAAGCTCTTGGCTGACTTTGTGAACGAGCGAAACATTGATCCAGCACCGCTAAGTCCAGCATTTGCGACCTAAGAAAGCAGATAATCAACGGTTAGAAATGTCACATTGAAATGCTCGTGATGGTTATTGCCCCAACGCACCTCACTCATACCGCCTGCATGGAGCATGAGATAGGTATCAGGCGAGCACTGTTGATGGCCATAGGCACCCACAGCTACAACATCATCATCTTCGTCATAATCGCTTACCTTCACAGGTTTATTTTGCCCTGCTATTTCTATAGCAGCAGTAACAAAATCAGGTCTCCGTATAGCCTTGGAAGGATACAATCCTACCGCTTTATTCCATGGATCATCTGCAAGATCAATTTCATCTCCAATCTCGATGTTTTCAACAGTGACAATCTTGGTTGGAGACCTTTCAGCCATTTCTTTCTTCGGAATCTTGAAAGACATTTTCTTGCGTCTCCGAGGCTCTCCTTCGTCCAAAGTAACAGGGACAGCAGTATGGGAAGCAGCAGCTGCAGTAGAATTCGATCCTACAGCATGATCCAATTCATCTGCCACTGCACTAGCCCTATTCTTGAGATCCGAAAAGAAAGACGAGACTTTTGCGCCTGCCTTGCTCATGTCCGCCTTTACTTCATCTAACAAATCTGCATCAAACAACTGTGTATTCTTTTGCACAACCTTCAAGCATGGTTCACCGCGTTTGATACTCTCTCGCACTTTCAACGCAACATCCATCGCTGCATCATTCAGATGAAGGCTTGGAGTCCAATCACAGTCAATATGAATTTCATCCCCATTCTCAATCGTCATTGATGTGAAATGTTCCGCACCGGAAGCGAGAATTGCCCGAGGTTTGAAAAAAGGATAAGACGACGAAGCACTAAAGACAGTATTACGTTTTTGTAAAGATGCATCGAGAGTGATTTCGACCTGTAACTTGGATTCGGTTGATTCATGCGATTCGTTGGAGTGATGTTCCATGGCATCCATCTCTGTTGCTGCCGAGTCAGTTCCTTCATCACTTTCTGGGTTGGATTCTTCCGTCTTTTTCTCAGTTTCCTTCCCTTCATCTACAGTGTCTTCCCCTTCCTCCTTTCCTTCCCTGCCGCCCGGGGCACTGTCAACCTTACTCTTGCTATCAACGTCGAGAACCTTTGGTTGAGATGGGGCACGCTCTACGCCTTCAACAGTGATGGAGAAGGTGACGGTGCATATGCCGTCATTAATGTCCAAGTGATGGCTCTTGCAGGACATGAATGGGGGTAGGACCCCGAGATCACTTTTGTTTTCTAGTTCTTCTTCTTCGAGAGCAAGGATCTCACGCTGAAGGCGGGTTGACCAAATCTCTTCGGGGGATGCCATGATTGATGATTGATGATGCTTCTAATGACAACAAGCAGGTGGTCGTTAGTTAATATTCATAGTCATTTTTGATGTGGCGACTTTCCATCGCTTGCTGACTACATTAGTGTAACTACTCTACGGTAGCTACTACTACTGCTGTACTCTGTTAGAGTTATTACTAGTAGCAGTACTTAGCCTTAGCAGACCATCTTCCACCTTCCTCACCTTCTCTCAATCACTGATACGACAGCAATAATTCAAAGTATTTTCGATCTGTAGGCAGATTCAATATGACAATGCTTATGTCGAAGAAACTTACCAATCTGTAGCAGTTAGAGGATATTAATATGGTAATATAGTCTCTCTAGAGAGAGATATCGCACTGTTCTTGTTTGAAGAATAGTTGTCTAAACAAGAATTCCCACCAGTTTCGTTCACCGTTCACCGCGCGCTCCTCGCAGGACACGACAGTACTAGTTCGTTCATTGTTGTTGCACGATAAAAATCTTTCAGGGAATTTCAATTCCTACAATAATTTTTCATAAAATATGAAAGAAAGGGGAAGAGGAACTATTTCCAAGTAGTGCTGTACTACAAGCTCTCTCTCTCTAGCTAGAGAGTATGGTAGAGAGTATGTAATTACAGGCAATTACTTACTTCCATTACCCTTCTGTACTGTATATTGTGCTACAACTAGCTACAACTGCTATTTAAGGTCAACCAATTGATCATGTTCCAGAACGTGAAGAGCAAAAGCTATGAATATTCTCCAAATAAAAATAACTTCATAAGACCCTCACTCTGACCACTGAGTTACACGGGCGAGACTTTGCTCGAGGCGGGGTTTGAACCCGCGACCAAGGGCTTACTTGAGTTTTGTTATCTGCCTTCAACAATTTATGATATAGATACACTACTTTACATAGATCTAAACATCCTTGCAATTCTGCCCAGCCATACGCCATACGCCATACTTCACTACTATCGTCTAATACTACTGCACACCTCCGTGTTGAGATTGCCCCATTTCCACCCGCAACTATATCGAACATACATATCAACACAAACTGAAATAATCCCAATATGGTATGTCGAAATGGCACAAGAGAAAATGCGGAGCGCACTCTTTCTTCCGCCTTTTCTTGTCCTGAACCCTGTTCCTCATTCGTCATTTGCCTACTGTTTTCTCGCTTTGATGTGTACACATCTGTAACTAACACTTTATTCCCACCAGCTATTCTATTCATTTTTTAAAACGTTGGTTGGCAAAGAAGTAGCCGTGGAACTAAAGAATGATGTTGTCTTGACGGGGACTCTTCACAGTGTTGATCAATACCTGAATGTAAAATTGAACAATGTACAGGTGGTGGACAAACAAAAGTATCCTCAACTACTGGCACTCAAGAACTGTTTCATAAGAGGTAGTGTAGTGAGATATATTCAGATTCCTACTGGAGAAGTTGACACTGAGTTATTACAGGATGCAGCAAGGAAGGAAAATGCTCCGCAAAAGAGCTAGAGAAGAATAGGCAAGGCAAGCGGTATGACATATTTCATATTTGGGAGGGGGGATGGCATATTCACGACGTAAAACTAAGATTGTGAATTGTCCAGTTTGCCCAACAATCACTTGATGGAATGATTTTGGATAAGAAATTGATCGTTGTTTACTCGAATACAAACTTCATGTATGTACCAGTACTGACTGCTGTAGTCGTTCATAGGCAAAATAGGTTTGGGGTATGGTCGACAGTAGACAATGAAGAATTGGCTTGTGCAAAAGGTTACTACTACTACAGAAAAAATTGTCGTGATGATTCTAATCTTGCACGTGAAACAACTGGAATTTTAAAGAACAAATAGCGAAATACATGTAGATACAGTAGTTAACAATCGTATCCACACTGAGATGGGTTTGTAGAGCCTGTTCAACTTTCATCAAAGAACAGGGGGCTCTGTGGTCAATGACGAAGATCGCTTGCTTGCGCGTCCAACCATGAGTATTGCTCTGAAATTGTTAGTCTCTTTCCTCCTATCTAGAGACCTGTACCATAAAATCATTCGCAAGAAAATTATTTTGTGAAAATAGGAGATACATTTTTCAGTACTACTATTAAAAAATTACAGTAAGCACATGCACTGATCCGATGTTCAACCATGTATCATATTATATCATATTCAGTGTTTGTCTACGAATACGAATACGAGCCTCAACATTACCAGTAGGTATGTTTCTGTGTACCTCGATCTAGATACTTTTACTCGCTCGAAGCATATGAATCTCCGGTCAAAGCATGTTATTTAAGAACAGCGTATATGTTGAAGTAGAAAAGATGGAGTGATCATCGTGTCCGGCTGGAGAAAGGTTGGGAGCGAAAAAAGTCAAGGTTTTGAACATAATAGAGATATCGTTAAACTAGACATGACGCCTCTGCATAACTCCACTCCGTTGTCATCAACTACTATGTAGGCAGGTTGTCATGAACATCTGAATTCGAACTTAAACTGATTGCAGTACTTTGTGAGCAATTAATCCTTTTCTATTCACCATTGCCTTTTCATTTCCTACCCCCTGAATAATATCTAGATATCTGACATCCTCTGACATCTGACATTGATTGGGTCATTGGGTCTCTATCTATCTCGCGTTGTTATCTGTTGTTATGGTATGGTACTTTTGACACTAAAAATTAATACACCCAACCGTCTACCGACCCAACTAGAGAACTAGAAATTTCCTTCGCGCTTTCTGATGTGGCATTATTTGTCACGTTGACAGCACGAGCTGCCTCCAGTATTCCAGACTTTCGAGAATTTTGCTCATCACTTCTTGTCATCATCACAAGAGAACACATCAGAGCATTGCTGAGTAAGCAAGAAGTCCAGGTATTTTCTCCATTAAAATTCTGAACGAGGGTGTCAACAGAAACATATATATCGAAAGCGCATCAGCACTACAATCTACAATCAGGGTTCACTGAGCACAGACAAGGCATAATTTGTCAGTGAATGAACAATCAGCACCTACCAGTTCCTCCTACACCAGTCAAAGGAGAGACACAAAAAGAATCATCACAAAACCAAACAAGAACCCCAACTTTACCAACAAGGAAAATACAGAATTCCACGCCAAAGAAATCTATGGCTTGCATTGCAAACTCTGCGCGCGTACCAGTGAATAGACCTGAAGTTTCTACGACTTCACTTGGACATACCACCAGTTCTTCGACTAGTATGAATCAACATACTCTATCAACCTTTTCAGTGCCTCCATCAGTGTTTGTGACAAGAACGAGTTCTAATCAAGGTAATCATAGCGGTGTTTCCAACGTGTCAAAGAAGAGGAATAGATCCGAGGGATTGAAGCAACCAATTCAGATTCCTAGAGCTCTTGAATCATTTGAGAGAACAATTTCATCTCTTCCTGTGAAACCTGTAGTAAGCTTCGCTCCTACTACTGCAAGCCGACGTGAAAAGTCAGTTGAAAAGTTAGGCACTGCCGAGATTGAATTGACCAAGGAACAGATTGATGACGTGATCGATACTACCCTTCCAACAAACTTCTCATTTAGTTTACCTGTGAAGCAGCTATCTCCCAAACCAGTCAAGGATGCAATTGCAATACACAGCCCATCTCGGAAAAAGAAGAAACAGCGGCCTTCACCTCCTCCAATGCCTGTCGTAGTAACAACAACTACTTCTTTATCGCCAGCTACATCATCCAAAACTTCCGCAACAAAACAACAACGTTTGCCATCTCCGTCAATGCCTGTAAAATTGACAAAGAAACCTTTGTCAGCTTGGAAGAATAGTGATACATCCGAATCCTCTTCGATGGTTTCTTCCCCTTCTATGATCAAAAAGCGCACATCGTCAGGAAGATGGACGCAAGCGGAACACGAAGCTTTTCTTGAAGGTCTCAACATCTATGGCCGTGAATGGAAGAAGGTTGCACTAAATATTTCTACAAGAACGTCAGCGCAGATTCGCAGTCATGCACAAAAATACTTTGCAAAATTATCAAGAGACGAGCTTACACAAGCGGCATCTTCTCTATCCTCTCACTCTGATGCAATCGCTGGCACGAGCGGCGCTGCAGCAGCCATGAACGTGGATGCTGCGATGAAAAATGAATACCCAACATCTGTTCTCCAACGCTTTGACAAGATTTTGAAGGATCCCAAGGGTGCTGAAGCAGAAATTGCCGACACTTTAAAACGTTTGCGCCAAAGGTACGATGAACTACACAACAAGATGGAAAAGAAAATGAGCCTCAAATTCGCAGCAGATAAAACTGGCGACTCTTTGCAACAGACGAGTCGTGGCGTAGGAGATTCTTCCAGTGCTGTACCGAGTTTCAAGACACCAACCAAGTTTACTTTTGCAGCATCCCCAAGCCAAAACGTTGTGGAAGGCCACAATCAAGACGTCTCAGCGACGACAAGCGCACTCTCACCTGTGAGGTCTTCTCTGCGACTTTCTGATGAAGCACTATATCTCCATTCAAGAGAATTGATAGCTCTCACTGTTCTCGGTGGAGAGCTCTATCGCAGCGAGAGTTGTGCAGATTTTGCTGATGCTAAATCTCCTCCCACGCACGCTGTCGGAGGAGAAGAGGCACCGAGGCACAGCTCAAGTCCTGACCTTGGGGCACTTTTGGCAGCTCTCACCAAGGCCTCTCCCACGAAATCTGATTCAGATTCTCACTAAATGGGAGGAAAGAGCAAACATGATATGATTTCAAGTACCAACTGAAATTATTTGTACAAACACCAGAATAAAACGATATATAGAATAAAGTGACGAACACATTGATGTGATGAAGCCAGTAGTGCCATGAAAACCTCGAGACCAATAGAACAATGCCGGCACGGCAAAGAATGAAAACAATAATTGAAACAATAGCTCAAGAAATACCAGAATTAATCACGACTTCCAGTGAGATCCTTCATTGAATGTACACACGCACACACACAGTATGTATTACTACCGTACCACTACAGTTGCGCCCCACACCCAAATAAAAAGAATGAATGATGGAACAATATCAGTGAAATGAATTATGACTGTTATAAATCTATAATGATGCTACAATATGTATTTATAGTTGTCTACCGCATGCATACAACCAATACAATACATTGTAGATCACAATAGCTTGACAAGAAGAAGCATTCGAACCTATCTCTCTCTAGCTAGAGACCACCTGGTAGAGAGAGAGCAATATCGTATTTTTACTTCAAATTTAGTCACAAACGGAGGAACAATTTGAAAATTCGGACACAGAGGTTACGAGTCTGAGTCATTCAAGGCATGTCAATGATACGAATGTTATCCATCACTATCAGCGCCACTTCAACTTACCAGCCCGCCCTTCCAAAATGAGGAAAAAGGAAACGTAGACAAACAAAACAACGCAGCTCTCAGCAGCTCTACCAAAATCTAACAAAGGTGCTTTGCAATTGTCATTTGTGAAACACCAAGTACTACTGCAGTTGCCAATTGCCCACTACTGATTCCCAACAACTATCTTACACTATAATAGTTCAAAAACCATTAGACATTCAACACGATTCAAACATATTAATTCGCTCCGACCGCACGAAATTACGCAGCAATGAATAGGGTTAAAACAACAGGGGCATCGCACTCCGCAACAGCCAAAATATGCCATGAACTTGAACAGCAGCAAGGAGCTACTGGAAATAGCGCTGCAAGTAGTTACAATGTGAATTCAGATGGCAATGCAAGGCCAGGAATTATAAATAAACCGCCTTCTGATGCGGCGGATCTTGTTTCGGGAATATCAGCTATTTCAAGCAACACGAACTTGAGCAATCGAAACGATGTACATAAACCACAGCATCAACAACTATATCAACAACATGGTGGTGATACTGGAATTGATCCACAAAAAGATAAACAGCAACGGATACAATTCACTATAGGAAAGAAGAGGCGAAAGTCACCGAGTGCTGATCAAGCTAACAAACGTAGTGCTCATGTAGGTAATCATATCAATGTTCTTGAGGGCAGCGGCAATGCTGACTCATCACCAAACACTTCTTCTGGCGAAATTCCAATGAATACCGTCGAAAATGGCGACACAAATTACAGTAACGTAGAAGATGAAAGGAGATATAACACTCAGGAAATGTATGTTGGCGCAGAAATATATGGACAGGGCAATTCTGGTTCGGACAATATTGGAACAATGTCCAATGTTTCATTGGCAGTAAGCCCTACCGTAGAAGAATCACAGGCGCCGCAACTACTTCAGCACCAAAACGATACTAGCATACCGGACACAGCGCACCATCGCCGAACTCAGAGCTATCATCACCAAAGTTATGACAACCATTCTAATATCCAATCCGCCACTGCGGACGTAAATCCAACCACTCATCCAACGACTCCAGCTCGTGCAGTGTCTATGCAACCGACTGGGTGGCGGGTGAAATTGTATAGACTGAATGCGGATGGTAGTTGGGATGACTGTGGCACTGGAAGAATAATATGCCTGATTTCAGATAACAGCAGCGCAAAAGACAAAGATGGCAACATATCTCTGAACGTACAAAGTAACCACCAAGAAGGTGAAACGACATCAACGGAAGGGAAAGAATGGGCGAACCTTGAAGAGGAAATTTATCAATCATTGGGAATGCCAACACTATGCATGCAAGCTGAAGTTCCCGCTAGTTCTCAGCTTCAACATTTGCCTGAATTGACGAATATAGCACCGAAGGTACTTTTAAGAACGAGAGTTTTAGTGCGTGAATCATACCAGCGACAAGGGGATAATATTATTACTTGGTGTGAACCTTTCTTTTTACCGGCAAAAAATACGCAGGGTTCGGACAACAACAAGCAGGTGCAAAATGGCAGCGGAGAGGATGTGAGTTGCGGTGTAGACCTTGCTCTTTCATTTCAGGATAATGCTGGTTGCAGGGATATATGGAACAAGATTTCTAAGATACAACACAAGGCTTATGAATTATTTGAGGCAAGGGGAGGCTTATCGATTGACGGTGGGGAAATAGGTTTGCACGATTTTGTGCAACATGAAAGAAATGATAACAGGACAAGTAGCGACACTGGAAAGAAAGATGCAACCGTTCTAAATAATTCAAAAGGAGCGAGTCCTTTGAACTCTAGAAATGAAAATGGGAACAATGGCAGTACAGTGCACGGAAGTGCCTTACAAATGCACTCATCGACAAATGATAATAATCATATGTGGAGTGCCTCATCGGACGGCGACTTTAATTCCGGTATAGACGGCATCGATTCTGACGAACATGACTTCATGGAAGGTGATACTGCCACTGCAGTCTCCATAGCTGCACAGGCAGCAGCTCAATATGCAGGATCTGCTCATGAAAAGAATGAATTGTTGCATCTAAGTGACTCAATGGATATAAATCACCCTTCGGCTACTGCTAACGCCCAACTTTGTGATCCTCCTAGCCTTGATAATCTTGAAAAGATAGCAGATGTCATAGCAGCATCGCAGGTAAGAACGACAATCGAAATAGAGTCATTTCTTTTGTCTTTATTCATGGACTGGAGACTAACAGCATCTTCTTCTGTAGCCACAACAACGAGAAGCAATTACAATGTTTGTATCACAAGCAGACTGTGCATATCTCAAGGCCCTTCTAGCGATGTTTCCATCAGCGGAAGCAAAGAATGATTATCACGCATTGGCCACGTTAGCTTCAATAATTAAGTCAATATTCCTCTTCAATGAACCAAGTATTATTCAGTTGGTTGTTTCAAATGAGCAAATTTTCGAAGATTGTTGTTGCTGTCTAGAATATGATCCAGATTTGAAAGAGAAAGCCAATCATAGGTGGTTTATACGAAATAGACTGAAGTTTAGGACAGTGCTGATTATGGAGGTAAGTGGAAAATAGCGACTGCTGGAATCAAAATGCAATTTTTCCATACGTCTAACAGGTGTCCATGTTTTGTAATTTGTAGGACGAAGAATTGATTGATAGCATTCATCGAGCCTTTCGAGTGGCGTATATTCGTGATACTCTTTTGCGCCCAACGATGGACGAAAGCAGCTTGTCAACATTGGGTTCTTTGCTTACATTCACTCATGGCGATGTTGTCAAGGGAGTAATGAGTGCGCCTAGAAATAAGAATGCGTCATCACCAGATAGCTATTTGGTCAGAATTCTTCGTCTACTTGGAACAGAAATCAGAGTAATTAGAGCAATTGAGTGGAAGGCAATGGAAGAAACTGGAAGACCTCCGAGTGAATCTGGAAAGAATCATACAAAGCAGCCATCAGCACCAGACGGCGCTCCTACACCAGTACAATTATCCTCCAACATAAACGAAAATTCTCCCACTGTATGGAAACAGCATCTAGCTCTACAGGATCAAAGTTTGTCATCGCGAATGCTTCGAAGAAGAGGGTGTCTTTCTTTTTTAAGAGAAATGTTCAACATGGTTAGAAGCAGTCTACAGCAAAGTGATAAAGATGATTTCTACGCAGTGATTGTTTTGATGGACGTAAAGCTTCAGAAGATACCAACACAAGAAGCAAATGAGAATGAGGCCGAAGAATCAGGAGTACTTGAAAGTGGTGACACTGTGAATCTGTTATCTCTCTTGGGTGCAATCTTGTCAGATAATAATGTCGATGTTTCTGAGAGAGGGGCATGTCTTGATATTCTTTCTGCTATAGCGTCGCACGAACCAAGCCTCATCAGGAAACACTGCTTAGATGAATTTTCGTCGACAACGGCTGCAATCGAAGGAGGTGATAGGAAGGCAGCTCTCACAAGAGTAGCATACCCAGAGCCCAATGACAAACGTGAGGTTATATTTTCGTGTCCTCCGACAGATTTGTTTCTCTCCCTGCTTTATGTAATGGCAACAGTGAATGATGCGGGTATCATGCTACAGACTTGTGAAGTCATTCGAATCGTATTAGATACAGAAATGGTTAATGATCCAACCCAATTAGACCTCGGCGGAGTCATTGACAATGAAGAGGATGAACTCATTGGAAGTGACAACGCATCATTCCTGGCTGGAGTCAACCCATCCAATGGTCATGTTGGTAAAGGTTGCGAGCAAAACTCTTTCCTAGAAATGTTTTACGATTATTATGTGCCATGGCTAGTAGCACCCTTTCAGTTCTCAATTCTGATTCCAAAGACGGCAGTCCCATTTTCTTTTGATCAAGAAAGATTGAACGAAAAGGACAATTTATTACAATTTCTCATGAAAAAGCATCAGAATCTGAAGGATTTCAAGATATCGCGGACTGGTTTGCTGAAGATTGTTTCAACATCCGCAATACGTCTTTCTTTTTCTGTTGAGTTGCTGTCCTTTTGCGTACGTGCTCATTGCTATAGGTGAGTCCAAGTTGCTTAAAACTGCGATCAGTTTGTGATGTTCACAATTCACTAACAACTTTCTGAATCGAATTGAATAGGATGAAAAGGTATCTCATCAATTCGAGGGTTCTAATCAATGTGATGAAAATGTTGAGTCCAAGGTCAAAAGTTGTAGTTCTTTCTGGTGATCGATGCCTCAAATTGGGAGCATTGCGGTGCCTTCGATCGATCATATCACTCAAAGATGAATTCTACAATCGTCACATTGTCCAGCACAGTCTTTTTACTCCGGTCTTTGAAGTTTTCCGAGCTAATCCCGTTGGCGACAACTTGGTTTCATCCTCAATAATTGGTAAGAAAAGAACATATGCTTATTCCATCACTCCATACTTTCTTATATTGTGAAGGATTTGCTTCTTACGTCATTGTTCGCTCCTACAGAAATTTGCGAATTCATTCGAACTGAAAATATAAAGTCTCTGATTGAATACACCGTCACAAAACATATCTACCAAAATGGAAACGGCACACATCTTTCACCTTCGTCGACAGATACAACGATCGTGAAGTTGGCTCCCTGCCTTGAAGATTTAGCCACACCATATGTTGATACTTTAACACTGCTTCGTCAAAAGCACGAAGAAAACGTGAGCGAATTAAGTAATGGAACAATCGAAGAAAATAAGGGTAGTAGGATTGGTATGAGTGATAAGGCAATGGAAGATCAAAGGAAGTTTAGAGAGGCTGACGAAGAAGAATCCTATTTTTTCGACGATCTTCAGGAAGGCAAATTCTAATGACATATCTTTATAGCGTTATTTAGCGGTTATTATTAGTATCTACAACTGATCAGTCCTTTCTTCGCCAGGTTCTTTTTTATCCTTCTTATGGTGGTGGTACTACAACAACAGTATGGTAAGTACAGAGTAGACTACGGAAATGGAAATGTGTGCCAAACCTGACCGTTGGCCGTTGGACTAAAAGGTTGGACACAACAATACTACACAATATGTAGCTCACATACATTTCTCAAACTGTTGTTATCCTCGTTTCTCAACGCTCAAACACTTCAAATCAAAAACCTTGAACGATCTTCAGAATAGGTTCATAAGAACTGATAGAGGCAAACAAATCTTGTAAAAAATGGATAAAATTAGAGAATTAGTTGTTTCGGCGTATATTGCGGTAAGATTTTTCCTGGCCTCCCATCTGTCTTGATTGACTTGATTGACTTGATGTATGTGATATGAATCTTCAGATCCTAATCAAATCTCTCATCTGGTATTCTAAAGCCCCCACCAATCAAAGCATTTAATTCTGTTCCGCGTTTTGGACACAGCAGCGATATCTCAATTGTATTTGATGAAGATGGGCTGAATTTAATCGGAGCACAAGATTATGCGAGAGGTACCCTGTTTGTAGCTGGTTTTTGTTTAGCTGCTTTTATCTGCTGGATCCTTGCTCTTCTTGTTCTCAAATGTATGGGAAGAAGGGCAGGAATCGCTGCCGGTCATCCATTTGTTGAGAATGTTGAAATGGGAATAACTCCCAGAAAGCACACCCGATTCAGGATCTTAATGCTTTTATCAACAATTACTATTTCGATCTCCGGAGTCATCTTTCTCGTCAGAGGAGCAAGAAGTGTTGGCAATACTTTTGATGACGTCCGTGACGGCGCACTGGGACTTTCAAATATTGCTGATTTGATCGTGAATGCAACTGATAAAGTGATTTTATTTGGTGAGAACACCGAGGCTCTCAGGGACACAATCATTGAGGAGCTTGAAGATCCAATTTGCGAGCCGGATGGAAGTGGAGGTCCAGCTGACCAATTCGACTCCGCAGCAAACCAGGTCGTTAATGTACTCGGTCAACTTCAAAATTTTGCCAAGAGTGATTTAACACAGATTAGAGACACGTTTTCAATGGAGTTTACTACCGTAAATAGCGGTATATATGTTAACGCTGAAAAAGGAGAGCAATATGCTGAACCGATGTGGGTTGCTACTCCAGTTATTGTTTTTGGTCTAATTCTCTGCGCTGGGGCTTACTTGGCATGGAAAGGTCCATACATTAAGTGTTACTTTGCAGTGCAGACATGGTTGATATTACCGCTGTTCTTTGTCGTTGTTGTCGTCATGGCTATAGTTTTGTCGTTGCTTGGAACGGTGCTTGTGGCAAATTCTGACGTCTGCCTAGGTGGAGAAAGTAAAACCCCTGAGGGTTTCGTCGAAATTGTTCTTCAGAAAGCAGGTCTCGATGGAGATGCTTTGGAGGCCACAAACTACTATATTGTTGATGTGAGTTCATTCTGTGAAGCATTTTTTATCATCATTACTCATTAATACTGGCTTTGTTCTCACAAAAAATATTGCATCCATAGAGCTGCACTGGTGAATATGCGAGAAAGATTGAAGTTGACAACTTGTTAATACAGTTGGGTGAGGCTGTAGCTGCTATTTTATCTCTCAAAATTATGCTTGATACAGAACCAGAGACTTTTATCGACGCATGCGACAATGCGAACTCCACAAGAATTGCTGAGCTAAGCGTAGTCATAGACCAGTCTTTTGAAGCGTTTACTGAATTCGTAGCAATCACATACGAGGCAGCAGATGTGCTGGAATGCTCAAGGATTAATAACGTTTTCGTTGACTTTTATCATGACGCACTTTGCACAAGTGGTCCTTATTCGTTAATGTGGATGTTCGCCACAATGATGGCTGTGTATGTTCTTGGCATGTTCATTGTATTGTCTCGCGGTGTCTTGTTACCATCAGAGAAAATTTACGATGGAACAGCTAGTGATTATGAAAGGGACGATAATTACTACAATGAGAAGAACGATGCAAGTCAAGATCGGTCATCCTCCGGTAGTAGAGGGGCGAGTGAAACGGACGAGGCATCCCATGCCCAGGACAATGATGATAAATTGTTTGACGCAGTTGTGTACGATGATAATCCTATAGTGCGAGGGTATGATTTCGAAAACGATGCGGGAGTCATTTACGAAGGAGATAACGATGGAAATTCTTACGATGCGAACGAAAGGTAGGCATGAGCTTCTTAATGTTTGAGTTGACGCCTTCTTTGAAAAAGAAAACAAACTTGTGATATTTATGTAATGTTAGCAAAATTAAAATTTACTAGATTGGTTATTCACTGCATTTCCAATGACATTTCTCCTAGTGTTTGGATTCGCTGTCATATTATGTGATACCTTGTTTTCTCTATGTTCCTCCACCTGATCAAACTTAAGTTGCCTGTTTTCCTTTCGAACATTTTCATTTAATTCGTTCTCAGTCATCACTTGGGTCCTCATCAACCAAGCCTCCATTGTATCTGCATCTCCAAATGCCGCGAGCAATGGAGCAAATAGACCTTGCACCTCGTGAGGTGTCAAGTCAAAGACAGCGTCTGCACCTCTGACAATCAACGCCCTTTCCCCAACAAAGTATAGAACTTCAAAAGCAACAGAGCGGAATGATTTCCTAGCACGTCGAGGAACCTCCCACTTATCGGCTGTGATTTTTAGGCTATCAATTGTGACTGACAACGTGTTATTCTTAATCTGAACGTCACTTTGATAACCTGCAATCTCGTGAGCGATGATTTTAGAAAATCGTTCTTGAACAAGTACACGTAAAGCAAATGATGGTTTCTTCTCAACACCATGAGATGTATTATAATGTCGAGTTGACTTGAGACTCAAATTCGGATCGGCTTGTGGAGCACCTTGTGGCAAGGTTGCTTCTTCCGTTCGTCGAGGAGTAGCTATATTCTGATTCACGGCACTAATGACATCCCTCATGGACATAATTTTATCGCCCACCATTTCCTCGTCTCCATGACGTTGAGATTTACTATTGGCTAAGATATTTCCCCTGCGCTCTTCAATATCATCATGGTAACCTTCAGTCGAATCATGAGCAAGGGTTTCTGTTTCTGTTGGGGATAAGGAAGCAAATCCTCTCTGTTTCCGGCGTTGGCGTTGCTTCGAAATATTCAAATGCGATGGAGAAAAATGACCAGAGTCTGCCTCCAAGCCAAACCCACCCGATGTGACACGGGCCATTGCGTCGACCCTCTCTCGTTCTTCTGCTTCTTTTTCTCGATTGATGCGTCGACGAAGTTTGTTTTCAATGCGTTTCACATTTCTTCCACTAATGTCGATATATAAATGCGCCACGCTGCCAAGATACAGAGAAAGGAACCCTACCGAAAATGGGAGCCAAAAAATGCAGAACCATGTACTTGGAAGTTTGGAAGGGTAATAATCTCCGAAACTGAACATGATCGAAAAATCGAAAGGATGGAGTCAGTAGCTGATGCATCCTGTATCATGGTATTGCACATCACAACATGACATGACATCACTGCACCAACACAAGGAACTTACCCAACTGTCGTCATGGAAACCACCGCAAAATAAATAGATTCATGAACATCCCACCCCTGCACGCTCCCAACAACAATTGCACCCAAGGCGATCAGCATCGAAAATGGAACCAGAACAACGATCAACTGTCCTGCAGAATTATTCTTGACATAAGATTGCACCCTATTCAAAAACTTGAGACCGACATCAAATATTTTATCTCCCATTTCCATTTCCACCTCCTCTTCCCCTGTTGGTATCGGCATGTCACCCGCCATAGTGGCCTCGAGATTTTCCGAATTTTTCACCGTCTGCTTGTGCTTTTGTACGAATGTTTTGGAATCGCGCTCGTACTGTGCCCAGGTCACCTCTAGCACGATCCATTGATATAATTGTGCGACGAGGATGGTCAATAGCGCAATCCCAATGAATATGTAGAAACAGATGAATATCAATACAATGGGTTTCTTGGGGATAATATGATTTCCTGGTAAGTTTCGAAATGGAATGGAATGAAATGAATTATGCGCATGTCAGTAATATTTCTTTCGGACGTGTATCGATAACATCTTCGTACACCCTACACCCTACACTGCAGTAGTAAGTAGCTCTATATGAAAGAAGTGCACGTACCATATCCAACAGTTGTAATGGTATACATGGAAAATAGAAGTGATTCACCCAAGGACCAGTCGGTGGTGATCTCAAAGAAGATGGTTCCGCACATGAGAAATACGAAAAAGAACCAGAGGGATAGACCTACATTTTGTCGTACTGAAATATATCTCGCATTCCAACCAATTTCCCTCTGAAGCAAGGCCCGTTCGTAATCAGCATCGAGTTGTTCAATGGTATCAAGGTCGACACTAGTGAGAAATATTTGACGTTGCCGCGACGAAGGATCTTTTTGTTGCTGTTGCTCTGACACTTCGACAGATAGGAGTGTGGATTTCCGAGCGTGACGAAAGGCATCTTCTTCTTCGAATTGTTGTCTTCCAGTCACGGTTGAGTATTGCTTAGAGATTCCTCTTCTTATCCGATCCATGGCATTAGCTGGTTCAGTAAAAGTGTTCGTATTTGTATTAGCGTCGACGTCAACGTCTTCCATTGAGTCATGCTCGATTTCGAAGCTGGAAGAAGTTGCTGTTGATGGGTACTCGTAATCGTAGGGTAAGTCTGGTGATGATGGTTGTGATGATGGATGTGTGGATGTGGATGCTGGGAATCCAGTATCATTGTGTACTGGGCCCTGTGCAAATGGATCATTGGTTGGTGGTGGAGATCCTTGTTTCATCTTATTGTGACGTATGGCAGATAGATTGCTGAGTTGTTTGTATTGAGGTTCAATTCCTTAAATGCATCGATCAATACATAAGCAGTGGTAGATATTGGTGTTTAATGTTTAGTGTTTGGTGTTTGTATGGTATGGTATGGTAGTTGGTAGGTGTGTAGTATTCTATAATCTACAATAGATAATAGTTGATAACTGATAATAGTCAAGAGTATGGTAGCTTCGTACCAATAAAAGAGAGTAAATGTACTGCAGCAGTAGGTAGTAATAGTACATAATAGTAGCGCGCAGTTAGTGCACAGGTTGTGCGCATTGTGATATTTATTGCTTTTTCGATAGTTTCAGTTTCAGTTGAAAAGGTAAGAAATTAGACCTCAAACTGTTTCGATAAAAGGATGAAGGCACAAATAAATAGAGAAACTATGGAAATGGGAAGGGTCTTAGCTACTAAACCCGCCTCAATTGAGGCAGCCGACCAGTAGAATAGACACTACCAGTATCATACAAAACAAACCAAAGATATAAACAACAAAAGCAAAATCAAAGTTCACAGACGTACATAAAGAATATAGAGATATAATGAAAACAACCGTTATACAACGGTTATAAAATAAAAAAATCGGCGCCATTAGGAAACAAAGAGGAAGGAAAGGAGAGGAAACCTCATTATTTGTTTCATCTTGTCTCGTCACTTCTTGTCTTCTTTGATTGAACATCTGTAATACATAGGTCCTACCTACCTACTTACCAGCCTACCAGCCTACCTACCTACCTACCTACCTACCTACCTACCTACCTCTCTGCTTGTATGAAAGGATAGTGTAGATATGATTCAAAGAAACCAAGTAGATGATCACATTACTATTCTATTTCATCTTTCTTAGATGAGAAGACTATTGTATTATTGG
>Ga0306864_1000315_pt1 | contig 23296 bp, 18 predicted proteins | sample AntRauTorckE5430_FD_190448 | JGI IMG/M metagenome (GOLD analysis project Ga0306864, IMG submission 190448) | Saline lake microbial communities from Rauer Islands, Antarctica - Metagenome Torckler E5 #430 (v2) (version 2) | ecosystem: Environmental > Aquatic > Non-marine Saline and Alkaline >...
GATTAAACCGTGTCGGTTTTTGAAACCGATACGGTTTTTACATTTATTCTCTCCTTAATACTTTTGTACTTGCTGCACAATCACATCATTAATAGCCAAATAATAGAAACCCGTTGGCAACATATTCAAACTCAAAATGATAGCGGTTTCGTCTGCTGACAAACGGTTGATTTTATCCAATACATTTTTTCCGTAAGCATCAAATAAAGCCATTTTTTCGATTTTTGTCCCGTTGAGTTTTATCGTAATTTGGTCATCGGTCGGATTCGGAAAAACGTCAATTGTCGTTTTATTTTGCGTTTTAATAACGACACTTTTGATTTCAGAAAAACTGGTTGTGCCATCAAAATCCGTTTGTTTCAAACGATAAAAAGATACGCCTTCAAGTGGCGATTCGTCTGTTTCCATATAATTAATGATTTCCAAAGAATTTCCTGCACCGTCTATTTTTTTGACAATTTCCCATATTTGCCCATCTTTTGAGCGTTCGAGGGTAAAAAAGTCATTGTTTGTTTCCGTTGCCGTTTTCCATTGAATGGAAACTTGATTTTCGGACGTTTTAGCAACTTCAAACGAAAGCAACTCAACAGGTAATGGCGTAATTTGAATCCTTGCCCAAATTTGGTTGGGCGTTCCAAACAGTTGATACGCCTCCATTTGAAAAGATTCGTAAGTATTCGGGTCGCCATGATTCGGTGCAAGTAAACCTTCATTAACAATATACAAATTCATTCTGCACCAATTCGTCTTTCGCCAATCTGAAATAATAGACATCTTAAAACGTCTATCTTCTTGCGAAACAACCGACTTGTCCGTCCTACTTTTTTGAACCGTACAATTAGCGTTCATAATACTTCCAGGATAATACCATGCGATTGCATTCGTATCGCTCAAAGAACTGGAAGTCGAAAATATCATAAATCTACTTTCGAGTGGAACATTAGCGACATCAGAAGAAGCATACGTTTGCTTTTCTTTAACGGCCACAAGATGTAACGAATCCCATTGACCATTTTCTCGCCACAAAACCCATTCGTATCCTAAATATTTATTCATACGAAATTCAAACTTATGCCGCATTTGACCCATATCCGAGTCTGAGTGTGGCGTCCCATCTAAGCTAAATCTTTGATTTCCTTTTGGGTCATGAAATTGCAATACTTGACACGGGTGCCGAATAAATTCCCACTCGCCAAAATGTTTAACAACCGAAATTCCACCAGAAGTAGATACATCGTCCAAAGTTGAACTAAAATCCAATTCGGTCATTAATTCATGTCGCATATCCAATCCAAACTCATCATAAACGTCGTCATCAAACGTTCTATGACCAACATTTGCCATGGTGTCACCACTTGGAAAAACCAAAGGATTATTTTCCGTCATTTTTGATGAATAGTACAAATGTAATGGGAAAGGCTCGATTTCAAGTTGACCTGCGGAAGCATTAACGGTTGCTAAATGTCCACCAGTTTCCGTTTCCGCACCTGCCTGAACGGGATTATAATCTCGACCATGAAAATAGCCACGGAGCGTTTTTGTACCGCCCGAACCAAATTTTGGTCTTGGATATAAGTTTGGACCGCCAGCATATAATTGTGTGTACGTCATATAGCCGCCAGCGTTTTCATTAATGCCGACCCGTTCCCCATTCGGTAAACTCAAATAATGTTGTCTATCGCCTGTCGTACCAATATAATTATTTTCATCAACATAAACCACAGAAGGGCCTAACCACCATTTTATCGGATTACTATAAATCATTAAATGGTCAATTTCCACTTCAAATACGGTTCCTCCAGTCGTATGATTATACATTTCGATAGACTGCGAATTCGTGTTATTTGGCAAAGACAGTGCAAAAAGATTCGTGCTATCATTTTCTATCATTAATTCGCCGTCAACCGAACAGCTATCTAACGAAATCGTATAAGTAAACCATTGATTGATAACTGGTGCAGCCGTTATGTACGTATAATTATTATTATCATCTAAATAATAAATTCCGGTATCTTTAAATTGTAAATGCACCAATTTTGAACCCGTGTAAAGTGTCAATGCAAAACCTTCCGTATTCCCAGTAAATTGTGGAATATTCAACCTCAAATTGATTACGAAACTACACGAATTCAAATCCATGTAACCGCTATCGTCATAAGACATTTGAACGGTATCGTTTTGTGCTTTGAGTTCTAAAACGTAGTTGTTTTGCGTAGTACTTTGGTTATACATACTAACTTTTGAAGTATTATTCAAATCATCGCTTTGCCAGCCATTTAGTCCATCATTATGGGTGTTATTAACAAAATTAAATCCGTAAGAAGAATAATCCGCACCAAACTGAGCAAGGCTAAACAGCGGCAAACTCATCAAGTAAAAGATAAAAAGTAGTGTTTTGATAAATTTATTTGTTGTCATAAAAGGAATATTTTTTAAACTACGATGAGGCGATTTTTTTTTTACAAAGACACGAATCTATTAAAATAATGATAAAAATAGCCATTTGGTTATACATCTATTCTACATCAACCTTAAAAAGTGTTACGGTTTCCGTAATACGTGTAAAATTACTTCCGCTAATATTCCTTAAATTTGTAATTTAGAATTCACTACAAACCGTATCGGTTTAGCATAAAAAATAAAAATGTCCAACGATATTATTCAAATAAAAACGATTACACAATTGCATGAATTAATTGGTGGTGCAAAACCGAAACACCCGTTAATTAGCATCATAGATTATGCAAAAGTCGAAATGCCTACCGAAAATTTCCATCAGCGATTTAGCATGGATTTTTATTCGATTTCATTAAAAGGTGGCGAATGTGGCGTGACTTACGGTCGTAAACATTTTGATTTTGAGGAAGGTGTAATGGTTTTTACGACTCCAAATCAAACAATAACGATTGAAAATAATAATGAAAGTTATTCTGGTTGGGGAATGTATATTCATCCCGACTTAATTCGCAACTCGAATTTGGGTCAAAATATTAATACTTATTCTTTCTTTTCTTATAATGCCGTCGAAGCGTTGCATCTTTCTGACGAGGAAAAAGCGATTGTTTTGAATTGTGTCAATAACATCGAAAATGAGTATAATCAGTACATTGATAATTATAGCCAAACGCTTTTGGTCAGTAATTTAGAATTGCTTTTGAATTATTGTATGCGATTTTTTGGGCGACAGTTCAACACTCGAACCAATCATCATCAGTCTATTGTCGCTCAGTTTGAAGGTTATTTATACGATTATTTCAATGCTAATAGCTTAGCAGAAAAGGGTTTACCGACGGTTCAAGATTGTGCAGAACAAGTGAATTTATCCGCCAATTATTTGAGTGATTTATTAAAAAAGGAAACTGGAAAAACGGCTCAAGAATACATACATTTGGTGTTAATTGATAAAGCAAAAACCTTATTAATCAATTCTAACCTTTCGGTAAAAGAAATTGCGTATGATTTAGGTTTTGAATATCCCCATTATTTTAGCCGTATTTTTAAATCCAAAACTGGACAAACACCTATTGTTTATCGAAATGCAAATTAGCGGACGCCCGTTCCTCCATTGACGAAAAGTCGGAAATGACGATATTTTTTTCTACTTTTAGGAAATAGAAAAGTAATATTTCAAACCAATAAACCAATATAACAACCAATGATAACTACTAAAAACATAAATATTTTTCGCCTTTTAGCCTGGACAGGACACCATATTGCTTGGTTAGTAGTCGGTTCGACCGCTATTGCTTTTTTGTATAAATACGAGATTTTAAATTTTAGCCTTCCATGGTTGCCAATTTCGGTAATTGGTACTGCTGTCGCATTTTATGCCGGTTTCAAAAATAATAGTGCTTACGATAGAATGTGGGAAGCACGAAAAATTTGGGGAGCAATTATTAACAGTAGTCGAGCTTGGGGAAGTTATATTGATGGATTCGTTTCTAATCAATTTAGAGATGAAGCGGCTTCTGACGAGGAAATTTATGCCCTAAAAAAACGGTTAATATATCGACATATCGGTTGGTTGTATGCCTTGCGAAGTCAATTATTGGTATCGACTCCGTGGGAGCATATTAATCAAGGTGGTTTTGTGGCAAAGTTTGCAAAACGATATCAAGATGACTTTGGCGTCGGTTTAGTAGCCGATGAAGTCACCAAAACAGAACTCAAACATTTTTTACCAAAGGGAGAACACGACCGTTTAATTAATCATGTCAATACGGCTACACAGATTATCAATGAACAGTCACGGGAATTACAAGCACTCCGAAAAGACGATTTAATTGATGACTTTCGTCAAATGGAATTGCAGCAAATTTTATATCATTTCTATGAACATCAAGGTAAATGTGAACGAATTAAAAAATTCCCGTTGCCACGTCAATACGCAAATATGAGTTTTTATTTCATCGCTATTTTTGTCTTTTTATTGCCGTTTAGTATGATTCCAGAATTGATGAAAGTAGGAGAACTGGGCTTTTGGTTCTCGATTCCAATTACGGCTTTGGTCGGTTGGGTTTATGTGATGATGGAAATCATAGGCGATTATTCCGAAAATCCTTTTCAAGGAATGGCGAATGATATTCCAATGTTGTCGCTTTGTCGGGTGATTGAAATTGACTTGCGAGAAATGCTGGGCGAAACGGATTTGCCGCCGAGTATTGAGGCGAAAGGTGGAATTTTGATGTAGGTTTCTTGACAGGATAAACAAGATTTTGCAGGATTACACGGAATGGGAAAAACTATTTCAACATAAAATATGGGCTACCCGTTTAATGTTGGACAAAACGGTGTCCACCGAGGCTTCGGGACAAGCGGTGCGCTGCACCTTAATAAAACTACTTCTGACTTATTTGCTACAAACCGTGTCGGTGCGCTGCACCTTTTCGTTCAAATTTCAAGGTACAACGCACCGACACTGCCTGTCCCAGTTTACCCCGAAATCTCGGGGAAACCTCGGGGTTTGTAATTAAGTTTTTGCAACGTGTCCAACTTTACGTGGGTAGCCAAAACATGTGTATTTGGATGAATAAAACATATTAAAATATGATTGGAGAACTTACAATTAGTAAAGGAAACGGCGAGAAAGACGAAGATGTAAGCAAGATTCACACCTTAATTGCCTTTTTCTTTATTCGTAGAAAAAGTAAGTAAATTCACCACTTTCATAAGTACAATTTCTTTGATAAATGTTATTCCTTCTGGTAATTCTTCTAACCGTTCTAACATCATTTTTGAAAGTCGTCCTTTCGATAAAAGTGCCATGATTTTTGATTTCAAATATTAATAAAATATGATTTCGGTTTAATAAAAATCTATTTTGAATGTTGGAAAAAGGCTAAATCTGTTTTAATTGCTCTAATACTTCATTCACAAACATTTCTAAACTCTCATTATACAACATAAATTCATTAAGTTTTTTAAATTTTCTAAACCCCTTTGTCACCTTTTGTTCAAAAGAATTCGCCCTATTATTTCCATCAATTTTAATATTCCTTTTACTCAAAATTCGCATCAATTGATTTTTAGGATTCGCAGAAATTGAGCTATCTTTTTTCTCATAAATCGTTAAGCACCAAGCTTCTAACTCTTCAATCGCAATAGCGTATAATAATTCATTTTTATAATTATTTTCTAACCAACCGTCAATTAATTCAATGACCTTATTCCTAAGTTCCGTGCTGTAATTCAGATTATTATTTTTATTCGGGCGAATAAATTTAAAATCCTGATTTTCGATTTCAGCCGTATCTAATTGAACAGTCATAAAAACACTATCTTCTAAAAAAAAGAACTTTTCAAAATCTTCCCGTTCTCCGTCGATACCAATACAAGCATTTTTAACACCTTGAAAAGTACCAATTGTTTGCTGATTTTGATGTTTATCCGTTTCGTCTTACTTCAAATCGGGTCGAATTGAGCGGACATCAATTTCTAAATCCAAAGATTTTGAAATACCTTTAATTATGTTTTTAATAACGGCTTGATCCTCCGTTCCTTCTGCAATAATACCGATTACCATATTGAGATAAGTTTAGAAGTTTTCAGGAATCGCACCTAAGTAACCTTGTGTCCAAAGTTCAGAAAGTTTATATTGTTTTCCGTTGGTTGAAGGTTTCGTTTTTATTCGACGAGTTTTCGTCAAACCTCTATCGTTTCGTTTGACTTCAAACAAACGAATTTCGTCATCATGCAAATTCAAGCCATCTAAAATCGCAGGATTATGAGTCGTTATAATCACTTGCTTATCATTTTCTTTTGCCAGTTTACAAATTTCTTTCATCAAATGACGACACAAATGCGGATTCAAACAAGATTCAATATTATCAATTGCAAAAAAAGAAGGCGTATTTTTACTAATCATAATCCCCAGATAAAAGAATAAATGCAAAATTCCCTCATTCGCATTTTCTGACGAAAAAATATGATTATTCCCTTTTTTCATCATGTATTTATCCTCAAAATACAAGCGAGAAGTACTTAGATTTTGTTTAAAACCTCTCAACTTCAAAGCGTCTTCTGTATCTAAAATATAGTTTTCTAACCAATCAATTAAATGAAAATATTGTTTCAATTGCGTCCGTTCTTCTTCGTCAAAATTTGCGATTAAAACATCTAAATTTTCGCCGTAAATGCCGACAGGATTTTGATGGCTGACACTTACTAAACCTCGTAATGCTAAAGTGTTTAGGGTATAAATTTGGAAATCATGCAAATATTGAGCATTTTCAGATAAATATTCATTTATGTAAATTTCATCAAATTTTTCCACATCGAAATTAGCCATTTCCAACTTATCCATGATTCCAAGAAAGGTGTGAGCCGAAAACCCCGAACTTATTTTTTTTATCCAATTTTGTGTCTCATTAATTGTTGCTTCGAGATTAAGGTTAATTTGTTGACTTTCATCTTTCAACTTCACATCAATCAAAATGTTCTCCTCTTGCTTTTTCCCACGTTCTGAAGTTATCATCAAAGAAGGTTTTGCCAACCGCACACCTTTACCAAACAAAATATTTTTATCAATATTTCGACTGACCAAAGACGCACTCAAAAAAGCAATTGCTTCCAAAATATTCGATTTTCCCGAACCATTCGAGCCAATTAAAACGTTGACTCGTCCTAATTCAATCGTTTCGTCTGCAATTGATTTGAAGTTTTTTATATGAATGGACTCAACCATATTTGATTATTTTTTGAATTTGATTTTAGTCAAAGATAAGTTTTAAACGGAATTCGCAAAAAGAAAAATCTTATAAAATCCTATTTCTTCTGCCGAAAACTATTTCGCCCAAGCCAATAATTCCCCATAAATCGCACTTTTCCGCATCAATTCCTCATTCCCAACAATCACCAAATGCTGTTTCGCACGAGTCAAAGCCACGTTCAATTTCCTATCTACTTTCCCTTCCGTATCAAGCGATACCAACGTTTCCAACTGCCGTTCATTATTCAAACAAAGGGAAATCAAAATCACTTCTCTCGCTCCGCCTTGATACCGTTCGACCGTATCAATCGTAAATTGTCCATAACTTTCGTCAATCGCTTCCAACGCATTTTTGATTTGTGCAATTTGCGCACGATAAGGCGTGATGATGCCGATGGTTTTGGTCGGAATAATTTTTTTGCCGTTCGCTTTAAATAATTGGCAATAAGCGTGTACGATTTTAGCGATTTTCTTCGCTTCGTGAATATTGATTTTTTGCGTTTGATAATTATCTTCCGCTTCCGTTGCAAAATACGAAACTCGCCTTTCGGCTAATTGTTTTTCCAACTCATTTTCCGTATTAATAACCGCATAATTCGTATTTTCTGACTGATTGACACCACAATATTCTGGTAGAATTTTTAAATTATTTTCATAAAAAAATCGGTTTGGAAAATCCATAATATCGTTGTGCATTCGCCCTTGATGCGATAACATATCAAACGCCCAATCCCAACCTTGATTTTTACATCGTAAAAATAAGCGTTCAAATAAAGAATCTCGCATATCGCAAAGACCAATTTCCTTTAGTTTTTCGTCTTTTATAACTGAAAATTGTTTGTCTTGCTGCACCACGGCTGGTAATTGTTTATGGTCGCCAACCAAAATAAACCGCTCGAATTGTGGCAATAAACCAATCAACATTGGCTCTAAAATCTGCGATGCTTCGTCGATAATTACTCGGCTGAATTGCTTTAATAGCAATAACTCTTGCCGATTGTGCATTGCAGCAACCGTTGCCACAAAAATTCGATGATTTTGAATAACGCCTTTTAACTCTTGCCGACGTTTAACGGTCGCAATTTTCGTATCAAACAGGGCGTGATGCGACTGTTTTGAAGCGGAATATTCATTACCAATTCGGATATAATTCACTTTCGCTTCTTCGCTGACATTTTCTATCGCCTCACAAATTTCGTCAACCGCACGATTCGTATAAGCCAAAAGCAAAATATCTTCATTCGTATGATGGTATAAATATTCAACCATCGTCCGCAACATCACCGACGTTTTGCCAGTTCCTGGCGGGCCCCAAAGCAAGAAATATTCGGGAGCGATTAAGGCTTTTATCAAAATCCGTTGTTGCTCTTCGGTCATATTTTTTGTACCGTTGAGCAATTTTATTTTTTGTTCAAATTCTTGAAAATCAGCATCTTGTGGAATATCTTTCGGAGGACGACTGGTAAAGATTAGTGATTTTTTGGGTTCGCCAAATTGCAAAAAAGCAAACAAGGATCGATACATTGCATTATAACTATGATCCATTTGATCGTGTTCCAAAACCCATTTTTGAGCTTTATTTTCAAAAATTTCTTTATTAAATTGCTTGAACCGCAACTTCACCGCCACCGAATATTTATCCACCGCAATCACCGAACATTTAAAAATTTGACTATTCAAAGCTGTTTCACCTTTTTCGGGAGCATTCGCAGGATAGAGGATTGAAATATCGCCAATTCTAAAATTTGCAAGTTCGTTCGTACTATCATTTCGCTCAAAAACGACAATCGGCGTATCGTAATTTGCACGGTTTTCATAGACCGAGAGATGCGATAAAATATCGAAATTTTCGTTTTTTTCTTCATAAGGATTCAGCCAAAGCGAAGCCAAACCATTAACATTTTCGTTGCCTTGAACGCCCATTTTTGAGAGTTGATGTTCTCTTGCATTAAAACTACAAAACGATAAAAAATAGCTTCGTTCTAATGCCGAAATACTATTGAATATCTTAGAAAAATATTGAATATCTCGCCCGTTAAAACCCTTCATTTTTGGGTAACGCTCAGGTCTAATTTTATCTAAAATCGTATAATCCTTATCTGCTTTTTGATGCAAATCCACCAACATTTGTTCTAACGTAATGATTTGATTGCGAATGGATAAGGCTTCATTTTGTTTCGTTTTCAGCACTGGAGCAAAACGTAAATTATCCAACGAATTTCGAGAATATAAAATGTAGTTTCGAGGATCTTTTTGTTGGTAAACCGACTTCACCATCAAATCGTATAACAACGCCTGAACGTAATGCGAATCGCTGATGCCGTACTGATTTTCCATGTACGGTTTCCCCGATTTTAACTCAACGATTGCCGAATTCTGCTCCGATTCTGGGTTTTGATACCAAACATCTAAACGCCCTTGAATTCCGTAATCTTCCGAGAAAAACGACGGCTCTAAATAGCAATTTGCAGGATTAATATCATTTTCCTCAAAACCAACTTTGACCATTTGTTTGAGGTTCAAAAAGTGTGTTTTTGAATTTCGCATAATTTCCCGCACTTCCGCATCATCAAACATCGTAAACGTCAATGGATTCGCTTTAAAAACCTTTGGAAAAGATTCTTCAAACGTAATATCGTCATCGTTCATCAAGTCATCCAAAAAATGATTCGCAATATTTCCAACCACCAGCGGCTGCGATTTTTCAAACGGCAAAAACTTTTTTACTAAATATAAAATCGCTTCGGTCGGATTAGAAAAACAACCTGCGACCGCCGAAACATCAATTAAATAATCGGGTTCAATAATGAAAATTTTAGGGTAATAAATCCCATTTTCATCAACCGAAATATCCAATAAATTCAAGGTCGTATAATCATTCCAGGCATGTTTTAAAAGTGTAATTGTCGTGTGAAACTGCTCATTAATTGCGGTTTCGTCATAGCGGACTTTTATCGCTCCTTCGGGCTGCGTTTCGTCATAACAAATCAGCAAACGCTCCTTTGGACGAATTTCACGGACGACAACTCTCGCTTTTGCAATCGTTGATTTCACCTCAATTGGCGACTTATCGTAAAACTTTTCAGTCGGAATAATTGCTTGTAAATCTTCGGGAATCTCGATTTTACAAATTTCAGAAATTACCTGACACATTGAAGAAAATCCCAATAAATACAAGTTTTCTTTAATCGGCTTATTTTGAAAAATCACACTTCTACCCTCCTTCCGAAATTCGTGAAGTTGCCATTGACATTCGCTCGAAATATCATATTTATGGAAAACGTAGGACACTTTCGAGAATATCGTCGTGAATTGAATTTTCTCAATTTTGGTCAAACCATTAAAAAAAGCATTGACCGTTCGGTATAAAATACTGAACCGTAAACCGTCCTCTTCTATCTTATCTAACTTTCGTAATTCTTTATAAAAAACGTCACCTAATTGCGTAAAATCTACCATGAATTTTTTCTTCTATTTTTTCCAAAAATACGGTAATTACTTTCATAATTTATCACACTATAATATATAAACTATATTAATATATCTAAACCTTAAATTAATTTTCAATAAAACTCATTATAGCAGCAGTTATCAGTTTAAAAAAAATTGTAATATGTTTTACAGCTCATCAAACTATTTTTATAGTCAATCCTGTACTACTATACATTTTTAATTGAACCATAACTTATCCTGATTTTTTATTTCGTATAGTAGTATGTAACACATTATAATTTTTCAAACCGAAAACCACTAAATTTACGACCAATTTAAAATGTAGCTTAATATATTGTCATAATAAATTATATTTCAATATCTATAAATCGATTTAATAATCTATATTTTTCAGGTTTAATTTTTGGATATTTAGATAGCATCTACACCTTATGAGAAAAAAATTATTTTTTATCTATATGATTTAAGTATTCCGTCTAAAACCGTCTGTTTTCAAGCACTTCAAAAAATATCCTGCTAAAATAACTATTTAACGTTTTTGCTTTTAATTCTTTACTACAAAAAACATCAAAATGTTTTCATTTATTCCGAGTCTTTTATAGATTAGCGATGTTTTATTAGGTTTATTGGTATTGATAGGGGATAAATAGACTTTTTGTTAAAGGAGTAAACCTTTAAAACAGGTTATTTTTGTAAAAAATTCTATAAGAAAATTTGTTTTATCAAGGTAATACAAAAATAAGTATTGAAACCTACCATTATTAAATATCATATTTTTTATATGTAAAATTTGTTGATAATCAATTATATAAAAATAATACGTTTTTAAAACTTAAAAAAAAGTTTATCAAAATCAAATTATGGTCATAATTTTATAGTAAAAAATAAAAATGTTATTTTATTTGTAAAAATAAAAAAATGTTTATTTATCTTTGCACCAAGAGCAAATTTTAATACAACAATTTGAAATCTTATTTTTATTAATAATTATCAAGCCAATTAATTTAACATACTAAAAGTCAATATTCAATAACAGTTAGAAAACACAGCAAAATCACTTTAAATTTAATTCCTAATGTTTCCATTAGTAAAGTGAATTATTATTTTCTAGCACAAAAGAGAGCAAAAATGCAACAAGTAAATCAAGATTTAAATTTCCTAGAGCGTAGAGAGCTTTTAGAGAAGTATCGTTCAGACTTACGAAAAGTCGATTTCGAACGTAACTACCTGACGCAGTTAATTCAACAATTAGAAAATGAATTACAGATCCCGTCAGCAGCAACAACAGCACCACAGCGTAATATACAATATGCTGCACCAAAGACTACAACTACTGCTACTAAAGCACCAAAGCAGAAACGTAACTACTCAAAAAGTAGTTCTTCTGAAGACGCTTTGGAAAAACAACGAGTTTATGGTGTCAAGTTATCTGCTTGGGATATTCTAATGTTAGACACTTTAGAAAACATCACCGAACCATTAAATAGTGGTTCATTGTTGGAGATTTTTGAAGCAAAAAATGCTTCTTTAACAAAATCATTAGACGACAAGCAATTGAGAAATGCTTTATCTCGTACCGTTCACAAATTAGCGAACAAAAAAGATATCGTTTTGAAAGATAATTTTGCAGGTAAAGGGTTTTTATACACTTTGAATCCAAACTATCAAGCTTAACAACTAAATGATTTAAAAGAGTCAATAATGAAAATTATTGGCTCTTTTTTATTTATTCCTAATCAAAAATATTCAACCACTTTATTCTCCATAAGGACGACGACTCGCAATCGAACGACCCAAAGTCAACTCATCTGCGTATTCTAATTCCCCACCAAAAGAAATACCTCTTGCCAAAGTAGAAATACTCACCTTAATATCTTTTAGCTTTTTGGAAATATAATAAATCGTCGTATCGCCTTCAATTGTGGGACTGATTGCCATAATGATTTCCTTAATTTCACCTTTATCAATTCGACTCATTAAAGCGTTAATTTCCAAATCACTCGGGCTGATGCCTTCGATAGGCGAAATCACACCGCCCAAAACATGATACAAACCGTTATATTGCCCCGTACCTTCGATTGCCATTACATCTTTAATGCCTTCGACGACGCAAACCAAGCTTCTATCTCGGCGGTGACTGTTACAAATAGAACACAATTCTGAATCAGAAATATTGAAACATTCCCGACAGAATTTGATATATTTTCGCATTTTGGTTAATGAATTAGCAAACTCCTGAACGTGACGTTCGTCTTCTGTCAATAAGTGCAATGCTAATCGAAGAGCCGTTTTTTTACCAATCCCAGGTAAAGACGAAAACGCATTAACCGCTTCTTCCAATAATTTTGATGATAAATTCACCGATTTTAATATTAAAAATTAAGTATTAAGTATTAAGTATGCGATTGATATTTCACCGTTAATATTTAATATTTAATCAAGCACCTTTATTATTTTTTGTTCGCCAAATCGAAGCAATAATACGAACCGGCATGACGACACCTGCGGAAATCGCTGCGACACTAAAAAAGACAAATTCACTTCGAATATATTGCAACGTTCCCTTTTTTCCCTCGTCCGTTAGTGGATTTTTCAATAAATCCATAAATACATCGTAGCCGCCATCGTCCAAATGTGTTTGGAAACTATTTAGACTTTGAATCATAAAAAAGACCAAAGGAATCGTTCCCAATAAAAACAAACCTCGAACAATATTTGATTTTGCAAATATGGTATGTCGCCACAAAAAAGTGTACCGAGTGTAATTAATCGCAATGACGATAACCAAAACATTTCGCCAAAGAAAGGGAAAACTATTGAAATTAATCAAAATTGGAAGCAGTACACCGAAAGTTATGACGGCTGTGATGAGCCAAAAAATAAGTTCTAATGTAAGTGATGATTTTTTTTGTTGTTCCATGAAGAAAACGTGACACCAAACTCCAGCTTGGTTTTTTATGAACTTTTAGAATATCAACCTGGAGATTGATATTCCTTTTTTTAATTGCGCAAAGTTACTACTCGTAATTTGGATAAATTCAAATGAATAGACTTATTTAGATAATCAATTCAAAATATAAACGCCGCCAATGGTAATAAATAAATTACGTAAAGGTTTTATCTCATCAAGGATATCGACTTCTGCTGGCACAAAAAACTGCGTTAAACCTACAGTGTGTCGAACGGTTAAACCCCAGTTTTTATTAAAAAAGTAATTTACCCCGATAATATAATCTATTTCAAAAGTGGTGAATTCTGAAATTCTATCTTTTAATAACAGTACTGGATTCGCAATATTCGGTACATTCGTACCACTAATCGTACCGCCTAATAAGCGACTCACCGACAAACCTGTATAAAAATAAGTTCCAAACTTACTATTTCCAAATGGCGATTTTAAGTTATATAAAAGAGGAACTTCCACATAATTCAACCGAATATCTAAAGCACCTGTCCGCCGACTACCAATATCTTCTGGGCTCGTCACCGCACCTCGCTGACTAATCAAAAACTCTAAGGATAAATACTGCTTTTTATTAATCACCGCAATACATTGAATGCCTGCTTGAGCACCAAACTTTCCATAACCAAAAATTTTATCTCCATCAATTTGAGCAGCGTTTGCAGCGACTAACGCACCAACTTTAAAGCGTTGCCCTTTGTACTTTTGAGCATTGACGGAAGTCAAGAAAAAGAGCGAACAACACAGGCTTATTAGTATGGTTTTATACACAGCTTTTAATTTATGGTTTAGTTGAATAACCAAATATAGGCTTTTCGGTTTAAATGTGTTCTTATTCGTTAAATTCCTATAGATTAAAAATTGGGTAATTATTTTTGCACCAATTTTTCCCAATGAACCGTCCAGTTCTATCCTATTTTCACGTCTTTATCCTACTTTTGATTTTGATTTTAGATAAAATCTAATTTCTAAAAAACTAAAAAAACGATGAAACTTAAAACGATACTTTTGCTTGTCGCAATATTGACGTTACAGGCTTGTCAAACTGAAAAACTTGATTTAATGAATTTTGAAGCATATCCAATTTATAGCGGAACAGATTTAGGATTAACCTATTCTGCAAAAAAATCTACCCTAAAAGTTTATTCTCCAGCGGTGGATTCGATGCGGATTCATTTGTACGAAAAGGGTCACGAAGGTTCGCCTTTGGAAACTCGCCAAATGACGATTGATAAAAATGGCGTTTGGTCAATTGATTTGAAAGGTAATTGGCAAGGAAAATATTACACTGTGCAGGTTTTCCATGAAGGAAGGTGGTTGAGCGAAGCGGTCGAACCTTACGCAAAAGCAACTGGTGCGAACGGAATGAGAGCGATGTTTTTAGATTTATCAACAACGAATCCAGAAGGTTGGGCAAATGATAAACGCCCAGCTTTAAACAGTCCGAACGATATTATTATTTATGAATTACACGTTCGAGATGTATCGATTCACGAAAATTCGGGCATTAAAAATAAAGGAAAATTTTTAGGCTTGGTCGAAGCAGGAACGAAGTCGCCGACTGGCGAAAGCACGGGGCTTGACCACATCAAAGAGTTGGGTATTACCCACGTTCACTTGTTGCCATCGTTTGATTTTATGCCTCGTTCAGTTGACGAAATGAACCCGAATGCGAAATATAATTGGGGTTACGACCCGCAAAATTATAACGTTCCAGAAGGTGCATATTCGACCGATCCTTATGACGGCGATGTTCGGATTAAGGAATTCAAGCAGATGGTCAAAACGTTTCATGATAATGGAATTCGGGTAATTTTGGACGTAGTTTATAATCATACTGGACAAACGGAAGATTCGTATTTTAACCAAATCGCACCGAAATATTATTATCGTTTGAATGAAGATGGTAGTTTTTCCAATGCTTCGGCTTGTGGCAACGAAACGGCTTCGGAGCGTCCGATGGTTCGGAAATTTATGATTGAATCCATGAAATATTGGGCGAAGGAATATCATTTGGACGGTTTTCGTGTGGATTTGATGGGCATTCACGACATTGAAACCATGAATTTGGTATCTGATGAATTGGAGAAAATCGACCCAACTATTTTTGTTTATGGCGAAGGTTGGAACGCAGGAAGTAGTCCGTTACCAGCCGAAAAACAGGCATTGAAACGCAATACGCCACAATTAAAACGAGTTGCTGCTTTTAGCGATGACATTCGGGACGGCTTGAAAGGTAGCGTTTTTGAAAAAGATAGTACGGGTTTTGTGAGCGGACGACCAGGTTTGGAGGAGACGATTAAGTTCGGGATTATCGCTTCGACGGAACATCCGCAAATTGATTATTCAAGGGTGAATTATTCGGATAAATTTTGGGCAAATCAGCCGTCGCAAACAGTGACTTACGTTTCTTGTCACGATAATCATACGCTTTTTGATAAGTTGGAAATCTCTCGAAAAGATGCGAGTGAAGCCGACCGTTTGAAAATGCACCGTTTGGCAGGAACGATAGTTTTGACTTCGCAAGGGGTGAGTTTTTTGCACGCAGGTGTAGAATTAGCTCGGACAAAATTTGGCGTTGAAAACTCTTATGAGTCGCCAGATTCGATTAATCAATTCGTTTGGGAACGCAAAACGCAGTATAAAGACCACTTTAATTTTTATAAAAATTTGATACAATTGCGTAAAAATCATCCCGCTTTTCGCATGACAACGACGACCGATATTCAAAAACATTTGTCATTTTTTCCAAGTAAAAATCTATTCGTTGGTTATCAAATTAGCGGTAACGCAAATGGTGATGCTTGGAAAAATATCATCGTTTTATTGAACGGAAGTGATAAAACACAAACGGTTGAAATTCCGCAAGGTGATTGGACGGTCGTTTTGGAAGGTGATAAAATTGATGAAAATGGGATTCGTGAAATATCAAGCGAATCGGTTGTAATTCCCGCAGTTGGAGCGGTTATTTTGATTGGAAATTAGGAATATACGGCTAACGATGAACGGTAAATATTTTCGCAATAACTTGAAAATCAACTATTTACTGTTTACCGTTAGCCGTACAACCAAATTATTCAATCACCATTTCCATTTGGATATCACACCTTGCATAAGGCGATTCCGTTCTCGGCATTTCTTTAAAACCTAATTTTCGATATAGACTAATCGCAGGACTTAGCAAGGTATTGCTTTCCAAATAGAGTGAAGTTGCCTTCATTTCTTTTGCTTTCGCAATAATTGCCAAACCTAATTGATAGCCCAAATTTTTGCCTTGAACGTTTGGAGAAATTGCCATTTTTGCCAATTCATATCTGGTTTCCGACATTTTGATTAACGCACAAGTGCCGACTATTTCGCCGTTATATGCCACCATTAAAATCGCACCGCCAGGTTTCAAAATTTTCGTATCTGGATTATCTAATGCTAAATAATCTTGTACTTCCATTGTAAAATATTTGGAAATCCATGCTTCGTTTAAGGCTCTGAAAGCAGGTTGGTGTTTTGATTCGTAATTGAGGATATTTAGTTTATTCATTTTTATTAATATTTAAAAAAAGTCCATTCAACTTAACTTGAATGGACTTTTTTTTGAAAACACAGTTTCAAATTAAAAAACGGTCAAATAAAGTATCCATTTATTTTGCGTCCATTATTTCCCTTAATAAAGTGTTGTCATCCTCCTTCAAATGTTTTGAAATAATGTCACAAGCGAAAAGCATTTTTGGTCGCCAATAGCTTGATTCAGAAACATTTTGCGTCATAATTCCTTTTGAACAAGAACTATGAACGGCAACGATGCCGTCCGCTGTATTTGAACAAACAATACCGACGTGAGAAATTTTGCCATTTCTGCCAAAGAAAATTAAATCGCCTCTTTTAGCTTCTGTTAATGGAATTTTTCGTCCTTCTGTCGCTTGTGTCCCCGAATGCCCTGATAATTCGATACCATAAGTAGAAAAAATGTACTTCGTGAAACCGGAACAATCAAAACCTTTGGAGGTTTTTCCGCCATAAACGTAGTTAATCCCACCAAAAGATTCCCCATAACCTGCGACCCATTTTCGTAAATCAGCTTCTCGCTCATGAACAGTTTGTATCTGGGTTTCGCCAGATTCTGGGGTTGATAATTTTGTTTGAATCGATGGTCCAAACGTTAGTAAAAAAGCAATTAGAACGTGTGACATAGTTAGTTTGGTTTTTAGATTGTTTTGATATTTTTTCTCGCCCCAAATCTAATTAATCAAAATAATTTTTTTTTTAATATTTGTGTCATAAAATGATTTCGTTAAAACAATCATAGAAGCATCATTTTTGAATATTCATCGTTATTTTTGGATATTAGGGAACATATAGAAATAAATTACACCATTTCGTTTTTAAAATCACACTTATTGGGCATTGTAGAAACTGATAATCAGCACTTTATAATATTGCAAAAAAGGCAAATAGTTGCCACAATTGATGCTACTACGTTAGAGCGATAAGTAGTTTACATTTTACGAATCAAATTATTTATAATAAAATTAATAAAAAATGAAAAAAATAAATCTACACTTTACGTTACGCCGCTTAAAAAAAAGCAGCAAATGGTTGCAAAGAATCATTCAAAATGGAAGATTCAATCAATTTTCCTTCAAAAAGCGGCAGCAGCTGATTTCGAGAATTGAACGCTTGAAATTAAGTTTATCTAAATTTGGGCAGTTTCAACAAGTTCGTAAAATCGTTGCAGGAAGTGCCGTCATTTTAAGTATGGCGATTGGTAATACGGCAACTGCTCAAAATTTTGGTACGTTGCAAGTCAATCCTTTCGGTTTGACGGGTAGCAATAATGTATCTTTTCCAGCAGCAGGTGATTTAGACAATGATGGTGATTTTGATTTCCTTATTGGCGATGGATATGGGGCGGTACAATATTTTGAAAATACGGGTAATGCTTCCGTTCCTGCTTTTACATCCGTTACAACTAATTCGCCGACTGCTAATATTTCGGGTTATTATTTCGCTATGCCGACGCTGGTTGATATTGATAATGATGGCGATTTGGATTTATTTGTGGCGGAATATTATGGTACAATTAATTATTATGAAAATATAGGAACACCAAGTTCCCCTTCTTTTTCTACACCACAAACCCCTTTGGGATTAAATACCGCTACGTTAGGTTCAATTTTCGTCGATGTTGATTTTGCAGATATGGATAATGATGGTGATTTAGATGCGATAGTTGGTGGCTATTATGCAGATGTTTATTATTATGAAAATACAGGAACGGCAACCAATGCAGTCTTCGGCAATCCAGTTCAAAATCCTTTCGGAATGACGGCGATTACCAGCGATTACGGATTTCCAGCATTAACAGATATTGATAATGACGGTGATTTAGATATGTTTTTGGGTGTTTATTATGGTGACATGGAATACTTTGAAAATACAGGAACGGCAAGTCAGGCGATTTTTGGTGTAAGTGTACAAAATCCTTATAATATCGCATTAAATCCGGCGGGTAATTCTTTGGCTTCTCCGCTATTTGTGGATATTGATAATGATGGCGACCAAGATTTATTTGCGGGAACTTATGGAGGAGCGGCAGGTGCTATTTTTTATCAAGGAAATTCAGGTGTTTTTATTCCCAATACGCCTCCGACTTCTGCCGATTCAAGTTTGACGATGAATCAAGATGGAACAACAGGTTTTCATGTCGGTCTTTTTGCTTTTTCGGACGCTGACACCCTCCAAACATTGAGTAAAATAAAAATTACAGCTATTCCTGGAAGTGGTGGTTTTAACCTTTTTGGCTTCCCCGTATCTCCAAATACAGAAATTTCAGTGGCAGATTTGGTTGGCTTGAAGTATATCCCGCTTGCTGGTCAATACGGGACAAATTTTGATAGTTTTAGTTTCCAAGTAAGTGATGGTATTGATTACAGTGCAGCGGCTTACCAATTTACGATTAACGTAAACGCATTACCAACAACGACTCAAACAGCAGTCGGAACTAACGAAAATACCGATTACGTTTTTGATGTCAATGATTTTACTTTCAACGACCCTGACGGCGGTACTTTTCAAGAAATACAAATAGTCACTTTACCAATCAAAGGTCAAGTAAAATTCAACGGAACGGCGATAACGGCAGGCGATATAATCGCAACGACTGATTTTGCAAATTTGGTATTTTCGCCAGATGCGAACGAAACGGGTTTTCCTTATACCGATTTTCAATTTGCCGTTGGTGACGGAATGGGTTTCAGTACTCCTCAGGCTTTAATTGTTACGGTTAATTTTCCAGTTACCACCACCGCAATTGACGGTTTTGATGCCATAACTTTGTCACCAAACCCAGTGAGCGAAGTCGCTAATATTCGCATCGAAACGCAAGTTTCAAAGTCAGCAACATTGAGCATTCAAAATATAGCAGGTCAAGTTGTTTTGAATCAAAATATTGAATTAAACGGTAACTTTAATGCGGCGGTTAACGTAAGCAATTGGGCAAAAGGCATTTATATCATTCGTTTGCAAACGATTGATGGAAAAGCTTGGGCCGAGAAATTAATTGTGCAGTAAACAGCATTTTATATTCATAATAAGTTGTTTTAAACAGGTTTCGAGATTTTACTCGAAGCCTGTTTTTGTTTTTTTATTAACCAAAAGTAGGGTCTAAAATCTTATCCGATTTTAAAAATCCGACGGGATTAAAATAAAATGTCCACACTTTTAATTCGCTATTTTTAATATTTATAAAGATTTACCTATGAAAAAAGTCCATCCTTACCAAGATTTACATTTACTAAAAAAAGCAACACAACAGCTGCAAAAACTCTTTAAAAGCGGTCGTTTTCAACGATTAAGTTACAAAAAACGGATGCAGTGGCAACGTAAAATAGTTGATTTAAAAAATCGAGTATGGTCTTTAAGTCATTTACAAAATATCAAAAAAATCGTTGCTGCTTCGAGTGTTGTTTTGAGTTTATTTTGCAGCAACGTTGCCAATGCTCAATCTTTTGCTCCAGCCGAAGATTTATATCCTATTTGGAATATCAATGAGATAAAGGGTTTTGCAGATATTGACGGCGACGGTGATTTAGACGTATTTACGGATCGAAAAATATTTCTAAATTCTGGAAAGGCTGACGTTCCAAGGTTTTCAGGCGAAGAAAGTGATATTCTCGATGAAACGGAAGGCAGAATTGCGACTATTGCAGATATTGATAATGACGGAGATTTAGATTTATTTAAAATAGAATCATGGAATACCTATGTTTTTTATGAAAATACGGGAACGCCTACCGAGCCAATATTTAGCTTAGGAAACATACAATCACTCGGAATTGCAGATACTTCAAGTAGTCATTCCAGAACTTCCATGACTTTTGAGGATATGGATAATGATGGTGATTTAGATTTCTTTGTCATTCAAGCGAGTAGATTTTTTCCTTATCCAAAAAGTTTCGTTTACCATGAAAATTTTGGAACACCAAGTCAAGCTAATTTTAGTAACGGTATCGTCAATCCTTTTGATTTAAGTGATTTTTTAGATCAGCGTAATGATGGTGTTCAATTCACTATTGCGGACTTCGATAATGATGGCGATGCGGATATAATTACCGTTGAACGTTATGGTAATACAACGTTTATTGAAAATATCGGTACACCTTCGAATCCTTTATTTACACCTCCGCAACCTATTTCAATAAATACGCCAGATAGACATGAATTGTACAATGCCAGTTCTGCGGATATAGATAATGATGGCGATATAGATTTAATTATTTCGTCCTATCTCATTGGCGGCTATGGCGTCGATTATGCCCTTTCATTTATCGAAAACACGGCGGTTGAAACTGAAAATACTCGACCTTTTGCGGGTATTTCTACCGTTCAATTACTTGAAAATGAAATCTATCATTTTAAAGCATCAGATTTTGACTTTTCAGATGCCGATTCCGTTACTTTATTTCATCACATTCAAATCAAAGTCCGTCCCCGACGAGGTCAATTTTTATTCAAAGGAAACGAGGTTCAATTTAATGACCTTATTTTCGTAGATGAAATTAATGAATTAACGTATCAATATTCAGGTGAAAGGGTTGAAGAGTTTACCTTTATGATGAGTGACGGCGAGGAATATAATCAAGGAGTGCGTTCTAAATGTATTCTAAAAGTAGTCGAAGCACCTTATCGAACTGGCATTTCGCTAAAGATTTTTCCGAATCCTGCCGAAGCCACAACGACTACTTTTGCAATAAAATCTGAAGTCGAAAAAGCTGCAACCTTGGTGATTCAAGACGCCATGGGCAAAATTATTAATCAATTCGGTTTAGCATTATCCGAAGGTGAAGTCAATATTCCGATTGATATTCCACATTTGCAATCAGGCGTTTATTTTGTGACAATAAGAACAGATGAAGGATTGATTTTGACGGAGAGGTTGATTGTTCAGTAAGTTTTATTGGAGAACACCCATGGAATTTCGGGGTGTTCTCCAATAAAATCAATGCTTATTCAACCCAAATCGAAGCCCAATATTTACATATTGATACTTTCCCTGTACTTGAATGGGCAAATTATCTAAAACCATTTCAAGCGGTGTTTCCAACATTTCAGAGGGCGTTAAATACGCATTGGTAAACAATCCAATCGTTCGATTATTTTTTGTTTTTTTGTTTAATGAAAGCCCAAACGAAAAGCCCGAATACAAAGAAAAATCCGACTGCTGCCCCGAAAAAGACCTGGAAGAACCATAAGAAGTATGGGTCAAATAGCCAACATTCGGATATTCCGTGATTTTTTTGTACTTACTTGTCGTCCAATAATAATTGCCTGAAACGAAAAAACCAACTTGCGGCACAAGCGTCAATTTCCTTATCGGAATCTCATAGCCAATCGCCAATTCCATTTCCAAACTCCCGTACAAATGATAATAACTGTCCGTAATTATCGACCCGTCAGAGACGTATTTTGGATTGTCAAACCGAATTTGTTTCGGCATTATATTCCACTGAATCATGCCGGTAAACCGACTTTCGGGGTTTGGCTTCATCGCAGTTTGAATATGAAAATGCGGCAAGGTGACGCTCTGATTTTCATAAACCAAATTGAGGTTCTCAATAGAATTTTGAAAATGATTGGTCGCCGCACCAACACCTAACGAAAAACGGACTTGTGCATTTGCAGTTGTTTCAACAATAATTAAAAACAAAATCAATAAAAAATTACGAACCATAGTTTTTTTAATTACGAAGTGTGAATTATTAAATATGAATTAGACGGATAAGTGAGGTATCGATTTCCTACATTTTCAGTAACAAAAATCTACAATTTAACGCATAAACTCGTTTCAAAGCTGCTCCAATAATTCAACCTAATATTTCCTTATTCTAATTTAGACAAATTAAAAATAGTCTATTATTTATATTCGTTATTTATTTAATGTGAAAATAAATATTAAAAAATAATTACTCAGAATATTTAAAAACTAATTTTAAAACCGATTAAAAATCGTGTAATATATTGATAATCAAATGTTTGCATAAATATTTGCCACAACAAAAAAAAGTTTAAAAAAGTTGATTTCATGGGAACTATATGTTTTACCACTTAGTTAATGTAGGGTCTTTTGTAAATAACAAAAATACATTTTCACGATTTAACAAAATCTAAAATCATGTTAT
>Ga0306864_1000316_pt1 | contig 23205 bp, 22 predicted proteins | sample AntRauTorckE5430_FD_190448 | JGI IMG/M metagenome (GOLD analysis project Ga0306864, IMG submission 190448) | Saline lake microbial communities from Rauer Islands, Antarctica - Metagenome Torckler E5 #430 (v2) (version 2) | ecosystem: Environmental > Aquatic > Non-marine Saline and Alkaline >...
GTTGCAAAAAATATACCAACTCTTCCATCCTTTAACCAACGCGAATAGTAGTATTATCATCAATCAAAATGCGCTGCGCGACTCCAGCACCTTCCCCTTTAAACTCTGCGACAACCCATAGTATTCTAGCTAGAATCTGGAGCCCTACATTTGAGTATCCCTGGGCGCGATGAAGCTCCTTCAATTGGTCAAGTAACCAAAGCCACAGATAAAGCAACACCAATGCAGACATCGAATCCTTTGTTCAATTCTCAAGAAAAGATGCGGATGGATTCTCGCTATCAATGAATCTATGCTCATCTATCGCTTTTTCCATGATACCAAAGAGGTTCACTTTCTCTTATAAGGTTGTAAATAATTGTGTAAAAATACGTTAAAGGCAAGAGAGCAAGAATTGGCATGATTTCGCCTGCATGGAAAGTATCAATGGAAAATAATGTTGAAGCTATAATCAGTCAATTTAGTAGATCCAAGGGCTTTTATATACGATCTCTTCACACTTTTGTTTTTTGTTTTACAATTCTCCTTTTCTTCTTAACACTTCTTTAAAAGATATCGTCTTCCATTCCTCTCAAGTATTCTCCGATGTCAGCCTGATGCAAAACAACATTTCCAGTAGGCTCCAATTCCCTACATGCATCTGTCCCTTGCGCAGCAACTCCGAAGCCCAAGGGAATATCTGCCATGCTGTAGACGACAACTCCTGCGTATTGAGGACAAGACTCTGTTATTCTCGCCAGTCCTGATTTAATAACATTGTTTCCATACAGATAACCCATTTCAGCAGAAGGCTTAACCCACACCTTGTATTGTGCATATTGCGATAAATAGTCCAATGCTGTGATGTGCAATCTGAATTTTCCCGATTTTGTAAACTTTCCAAGACATGTACCAAAGCTAAGTAAATTATCTCTAGCAACAGTATTCGAGGCCTTCATTACGGATTCGCTCACATAATAGACGCGATCTTTGGATGCAATACGGAAGCAGTATCGTTCGTCGGAACGATTGATTAGTTTTTCTATGGAACGACCTATGTACTCAGCAAGCTTTTGAAAGAGGACTTTTGTTTCTTCTTCTGTGAGAGGTCTCATGATGCAGTGTCAAGGATATTAAGGTTATTGCAATTTGTTGTTATTGCAGTGAGGCACCTACAATGATGATGGTATGGCATGTGCAAATTTGAGCTTTCGACTTTCTGTTTCTTCAAAATTAAGTCGGGATTTGAGTGGTTCTGAAACATCCAACAGAGATAATAATAGGCTCTTTCTTATTGTCATGTCTTTTCTAACGGAAGCTTTTTTCCTCCAGAGACAGGCGGAGAACAACACAACAGACAGAGCAAATCACAAATTTAGATACAAAATACATAAGAATAGAAGAATAGTAATCATACACTACTGTAGGTACCACACCTCTCTAGTTGTCTTACCAACACTTCCTTACCATCAACCATCACCAGACAAACCCTAACTACCACAGATGTCCAATCCGTTCCAAGAAATACCTCTTCCCATCCACAGCGAGAATATGGCCTCTTCAGTGGACGAATCAGCTATCAGCGAAGCAGACTCTAAAAAGCAAGGCATCCTCGACTTCCAACGTAAAATCACAAACTTTATAACAACAGTTGTGGTAATCGTGTCCATAAGCGCCATTATACTAGAGTGTTTCAGCATGATACAAATCCAAAAGAATGTAGTTTATATCTCTGGGATTATAGGACTTGTTCTATCCCCTACAGTGTTGCTCAAACAGATGATTTTGGCAACGATGGATACTCTCAGGGCAGCACATAATCAGATACGCATGGAGATCAATCGGTTCATGGAGGAAAATAATGAATTGCATAGGAGCGTTGATACATTAGAATTTGAAGCGAATAGATTGAAACTCGCAGAGAAAGATCTCGCGAGGGTCACAGTGGGGAGCAATCAAAGTACGATGGAATTGGTTAAAGCTGTCAAGGAGAATGAAGGGTATGTGAATAGAATAGAACAGTTGACGCGAATGGCATTTCAAGAAGAGCTTCTAAAGACGATTCTACGGTCTGATAGAAACAATGACTTGAAGATTACTGCTGTTGAAGTTAGAGCTTTGGTTGGACGGTTTAAGGTGAAGCGAGGCTTTCACTTGAATGAAAATAGATTAATGAATGTTTTAGAAGAAGATGGGTCTGTTGCATCGGTGGTTCGTTTGATCAAGGATGAGACTCTATGGATTGAAATTGGAGAAGATTAGAAGAACTTAATGTGAAACGGTAGCAGATTGCGAAAGAGATGGGGTCGCCTTTTAGTTTAGCATGAACTCTCTATGGCATGTACTGTATATATATATATGATACCTACTGATGTAGACTGTTATAGCACAACGAGCAGTGCAACAGCTAAAAATTCTATTCATTTCGTCTTTGTAGAGTCCTGGTTGCCCGAGATCAAAGATGTACTAACGTCACCATTATAGATCTAGTTCCGATAACAGCAGTATGTCGGTTTCGTTTCGTTTACTTGCATATCCATAAGGTAGGGCAGAACAGTTCGCAGCACATTGACTCTGCTTTTGGAAGAATATTTGATACGTCAAGGTACGTCAACGACTTTGGAAAATGCAGCAGTCATGGATTCTATTACTACCATACTCTTGAACCTAGTCGCTAGCTCGTAGAATATCATGGTGTTGATGCCGTGCTTACATAATCATTAAAGATGATAATAGCATCTCACTATAGGTTCAGAGCCGGGTTTATCAACATCCGACCAAACTAAACTAAAAAAAAGAAAAAACAATGTTGTCTCTCTTCTTTATGACAGCGGACAGAGTGTGGATGCTACCTATGTACAATAGTAAGTAGATAGTAGCCGCTCGACCGATAAGGATGGACCATCTTTTTGATTTAGTGGGTTGCATGTTTTGCGTTTTGCGTTCTTCGTATTGTGATGAGTAATACTGCTCAACTCAAAAATACCACCCTCAACCTTCAACCTGCTACTCCTACTAGGCTAGAGCAGTAGATATCAGTAGCTAGAGCCTCGAAGTGCTTTTGAAACCGATCACCGATCATCGATCACCATTAAATCTCAGTATTCAATGATTGATACTAGTAAAGACAATTCGCTGCTGCTGAGGCACACACAATACTTTGTTCACTGCCTTCAGAAGTTACCATCCAAATATGTTCCCCTCGATACCAATCGATTGACACTGGTAAGAAAAGATTCCAAAACAATAAGATAACAGCAAGACTTCTTTCTTCCTTTTCTTCTTTCTAAATAAAAAGAAACAATCAGCAACTTAAATAGCTCATCCCTGCTCTTTCTAATTTCTATCCTAACTATTTCATCACTCATCACTCGTCATCCCCACGTTCACACCTTTCTTGGTTCCAACATAACATCAAGGTCCACTTTGCAATCCAATCCATGGAAATGCTCGGCTTCTTCGACTCGCCAGAGAATCTCATTCGATACTCCGTTGATAAGCATGAAATCATTGAATGGATTTATACTCTTCAGACTCTATCTCATGCAAATGAACCTGGTATCGCTGGATTTAAAGGAGGGACCTTCCTCGGAAATGTACAGAAGGATGAATTCCTTTATTATAATCAAGGACATTTAGCAATGACGTATTCTGCTCTGTGTACATTGATTACCTTGGGGGATGATTTAGAAAGAGTCGATAAGAAGGGCATTGTAAAGGGACTGCAATGTCTACAGAAACATGATGGAAGGTAAGGCAAAGTTTTTATTTTGAATGTCACAATCTCAAAAATGATGGGATAGATCTAATTATCATGCCCTCCCCTACCCTGTAATCAACTCATTTTCATTATGTATATTCATATTATCATCACATCGTAGTTTCTCGAGTCTCCATCTAGGTAGCGAGAACGATCTGAGATTTGTATATTGTGCTTGTGCAGTATCTCATATTCTGAACGATTGGAGTGGTGTCGATATAGATCGAGCTGTGCAATATATACAAGCATGTCGAACATGGGATGGTGCGATATCGCTGATACCAGGGCAAGAAAGTCATGGCGGATCGACGTTTTGTGGTGTTGCATCCTTGAATCTCATGGGGAGACTGAAGCAAGTCTTGGACGACCATGACAAGTGGAGGAATGAGTTGGTGCAATGGTGCGTATCTAGGCAAATCGAAGGAATGCAAGGAAGAACAAACAAGCTGGAAGATACTTGTTACTCTTTTTGGATAGGCGGCACGCTCAAGATCCTGAATTGCGATCATTTGCTGGACCAAAAGCTGTTGAGAGCATTTGTTACGGATTGCCAATCTGATATGGGAGGATTTAGTAAATTGAGAGATCCTGGGCGATCCTATTACCCAGATCTATTGCATTCATTCTACTCCCTTTCTTGGTTGAGCTTTTCTCATACAACTATCAACGAAGAGGATGTCATCAATGGAGCTCATTTGGGGAGCAATGTAAATGGTAGTCTTACGCTGCATCCTTTGAACTGCACACTTGGTATGAGTAGTCGCCGTATTGATATGTATAGGAAAGGCATTTTGAATTCCTCGCAAATAACATAAGGAGTCATTATCAAATAGTTGTTTGGGCATGGAGTTGTAATACAGATGTAAAAGAAAGGCATCTTCTATGGATTTTATCGGTTGTACAAATATCCTGCAAGCGGAAACTCAAAATTGATTATTATGTCGAGGAGATTGCCTCCTGCATCCAAATTTAACTTTTAATTGCAGCTAATGTTTTGGTAGTTCTTAATTACGTCATTACAACACAGATGTGAGCACGAGATGACATTTGTGTAAACAATATGTAAGTAGGACATCTGCGATCTTGTAGGTATACAATCAATGCAACACCTCCTGCACACTGTGGAGCAGTAGCATGATATGCATTCATCACACGAGCCACAAGTTCCTCTCACCCTCTTTTTAACACATGGAGGTGCCCATTCTCGGCAGCACCGGCAGCACTTTGTTTGCAAGATTTTCCATCCCACGTCATCATATTACATAACTGGCTTGCACAAAAAATCGAATGATTATTGCATTTTAACATTAAACTTCATTACACAAAGTGACAAGAAATCATTTAAGTATGATTTCAACTTACTTCAACTTGAACTAAATACGTTTCAGGATTCTGTTCTGACATCAACCAAATTAAAAATGAAAAAAAATCAATGACTGCAAGGATATTATTACCTGAATCATCAATTAAATTGCATCTCACCTACCAATATAGCCTGACCTACTTACGAAGGATATCCATGCGCCACAAAGAACGATTGATACAGAAGCACACAGAGAGAGGCACACAGCACACAGTTCTCAGCTTGTATCCGCTGAGTTGTAGGTGAAGTAATACCTAGTAATACCTACGTTGTTACATATTATTTCAGTCGTCATCATCCTCCTTACTACATATTCATATACGGTAGTCAGGGATCTTCCATACCATATCGTACTACCAGCAGGCGGTAATACTATTCTCAAATATAAAGCACGACTCGCTACTGTGCGACGGCACTCCTCAAGTTATTTATAGTGTCCTCCTCCCACCAACAAGACTGCTACTCTAGTTGTGAATACTAATACTAGCACTATGAAATCCGGCATCAAGAGGAGCCTATTTCTTGTAGGCACCACCACCGTCTTCTTGTGCTTAGTCTCTTCAGTCGTCTCTGCAGATGCAGAAGGAGATAATAAGAACGAAGGTAAACAAGGTCTTACCTATGAAGAGAAATATGAAAATGCCCTGAATGATGAAGACACTTTCATCGAAACCGTTTACACCAGCAAGCTGGGAGCAAATATTGCCCGTGTATCTGGTTCTCTCTCAGTTTTATCCTCCCTGATTCTGATACTGATAATCCACCGATCAAGGGTTGGACTATCAACCATTTACCATCGCATCATGTACTGTATGAGTCTTGCCGATATCATGTCGTCATTGGCCATGGCATTAGGTTCAATCCTGATGCCGAAGGATATGATCTACACCCAGTTTGAGTCGGCAGTGTATGGTAATACAACCACATGCACAGCACAAGGCATTGGATTCCTTTTGGGGGCAAATCTCGTGTTCGCATATAATACAGCCCTTTGCGTCTACTACCTGTGCTCGATCAGATACAAGATGACAGAGGCGAGCATTCGCAAGCGTGTTGAGCCATTTTTTCATATTTGTGCTGTTTTTGGCTCTGTATCAATTACTATCTATCTATTTACTGTGAATCTTTTTAATCCCAACCCCTGGGATGCTTGGTGTACAGCTGTGGACATACCGTGGAAGTGCAGTTATGGTGAATTTCGATCTAAAGACTGTTCTTTCAATTCCAATACCAGTCAAGCAGCTTTATTCGTCATTGTCAGTGAATATTTATTAGGCTTTGCGTGTCTAATCGCATCAATGATATTAATCACATGGACAGTCTACAAGCAAGAAATGTTGATCAAATCATATCAGGAACGTGTATATGGGCGGCGGCGCACTAGTAGCACCACAATGGATTCGAATGAAAGGAATAACCTAGTCTCGAGCAAGTCAAGGCATCATTTCACGAAGGTCATAGCCTACCAAGCACTGGCATATGTTGCTGTATTTCTATTGTGCCAGAGCAATGTATTCATCGGTCTAACTGCAAGAGTCACAGCGCCACTGAGAAAAGATGAATGGACCCAAATCTACCATCTTGTTACACGTCCCCTTCAAGGCTTTTTTAATGTATTGGTGTTTGTGGCTCACAAAATATACAATTTGCGTCAAGCTCGTAAAGAGCTTACTGTTCCACAAGCCCTTGTTTGTGTTTTATGTATGCGCGAGGAACCGAGCTTTATCTTTTCTCAGATAAGCATAGTGGCTGGTATCCGTCATGATGAAGGTCCAGAAGACGAGCTGTATTTTGATGGCGACGATGACAATGTAGAGGAGAACAGAGAGCAAAATAGTGAACTGTATCCATATCCCGTCAAGGAAGGTATTGATGAAGGAGAAGAATCGCACAATGGAATCAGTTATAATACTGATAATTCAGATATGAAGGATATGAAGGACACTGATCTATCTTTGGCGGAAATATTTGAAGAGAACTCAAGGAGAGGTATGATGGCAAAAAATGCCGCCACATCAAATTCTTCTGGCAAGAACGACGAGGACATGATATTATCATCTGGTTTTGCATCCGTTTTTTCAGAGGTATCATCGAAGAGGTCTGATTTATCATTAGACCCTAAGAGTTGGTGCACAAGTAAAAACAGCAGCGATTAAGGAATGCCGTGACTGGAAATGGTGGTCTCTGGGGGTTGAGCTACATAATGTCTTTAATTGAAGCATATTACATTCTATTATATGCGATTTATCTGTAATTTGATGATTGCTTCATCATGTGAAGCATAATATGGCTAAGGATTAGGTAGGGCTCGAGACTCATGATGGCTCAGTATTGTATCTTTGAATCTCATTAGAAGGCTGGACCATGATGAGAGCTGGAGAAATGATTAGATTCAGAAATATCGTCCCTGCCATTCTTAACTGCTGTTGTTGCTGTGTACAAGGTAAAATACACGTAATACTTCTTTTTGGCGAACATGAACACTGTAAACAGGCAACTGCTAAAAGGACAGAAAGATGTGGCCTCAAGAAGATCAAAATATCTTGTACTGCTCATATTGTGCTGTACGGCCCGTGAAAAAGAATACAGATCTCGATAATCACGCTTACTAGATTGAATGTAAACACCAGAACTTTGCGAATAAGTCAGAAGTATCAGATCTTGCCTCTGATACTGAACTGGGCGAGATTTCCGATCGGGTTGTATCTGAAAACCACCACGACAAGATCAGTCAATCACGGCTTCAATCCAGTCACAAGTCTACTGTACTATTCACTTCAGTATTTACATGAATTTTGTGTCATCCCACGCACGCCATTCGAATTTTGTGGTTGTGCGTTTCTTGGCTATAGTTGAACAAGTTGCTAACTTAAGAACATATCATACAATCTTTAGTCTTTACACAATGTATACACATCATCATAATATATGGACAAGTTCAGCTGTTCAAATATGACGGTTGGTTCTTGACAGCACATTAGTAGACAGCGCATTAGTATCATACGATTGAACGTATATTGGTCTTCTATCAATACTCTTCTCCTTGCAGAAGAAATTTGCATCCCAGTCACTACCAGACATAACTGCCCACTTGCGAAATTGTAAAGTCTTTTTGGTCATATCTTCATGGCTTGAATACATTATCTGACGTATTGTTACAACATATACAACAGTAGGGCTAATCGAGATTAAAAGCTGAATCGGCCCGTTTTTCCAAAAACAACATCTGACTTCAAGACACTCCCTTGCTTGTCCAACACACTACCTGGTTTGTCCAAGTGGATTGGATCCCCCAGAAGAACTTCAGGCAGTTCGTCGTACTCTCTCCCTTCTATGACAAACCCGAAGGTCATGAGCATTTTCCAGAAGTAGCGATTTTTCAGATATGCCATTGCCTGCTTGAACACGTATGGCAAGGGGTGTAGATTGACATCAATTTCCAAAGTTCTATCGTCAGGGTGTGAAAATACAAAACTAGTCTCCCCTGGCCGCTTCATCAGCATAGGTTTTCCATTGTATTTACAAATCCAATTTGGAACTCCAAGTTCTTTGAGATTTTCTCCTCTCGGAATAAACTTCAGTCTCTTTTGCATCTCTGGGTCTGATCCAGATGTGCGGCACCATTTTTCCCACAGTTTGATACCGTTTACCAAAACTCTCTCTCCGCTAGTTGGGAATAATCTTTGGAGCCTTCGTTGGCGTTCTCTTTCATCATGATTTTTATTTGTGATGATTTCTAATGTCTTTCTAACTTCAGTCCTTATTCGATAGTAACCAATAACGATATAACCTTTCCCATCACACTTCGTTCGTCCCAGCTTCTTGGGCACATCCGTCGGTAATGCGAATGAAATAATAAGAGTATCAGGTGCAAACCAGTTTCCTGCAGCTCCATAGTCAAATTCTGGGAACTGAAATCTTTGTCCTACATCTGTCAGATGTTTGTCAGAATCAAATAAATCTACTTCGACCAATTCGTACAAAGACGTAGAAGAAGGATATTTCTTCCTTCTCGTGAGATAATCTTGTCCACGCAAATGAATGATGGATGGATCCCCAGCCATCCAACCAACTTTTTCCTTGGAAAATTCATTCCTCTGTCCGTCCAATGCGCGGACCTTTACTGCAGTACTACCAGCTTTTGGACGATAGACGTTGTTGTTATGTCTTTCATCATCGTCATTATTATCATCATCTTCTTCTTCATCTAAACTCTTTCTTATCTCAATAAAGGATGGATTTGATAAAATTTGATCACCAAGAATTACATCTGGCGCATCCTCGTCTCTTCTCCGATACCTGTGCCACAAAGTCTTGAATTCCCAATCCCCTCTGCACATTAATAGACATGCTGTATCCATTCTAACTGATTTTTGAAACATACATCATAGAACATTAGACCATCTTCTCTCTCACGACTCACGAGATGGTCGCTCGACGTCTTTCGCTAACCGCGCCACATCCATTTCAACGGAAAATTCAAAATTAAGCATTTATAAAAATTTAGCTAAATTGACAACACCGCTTTTTCACAAACCACAAACCTAAATACGTGATGTGATCGTCAAATAAATTCTGCTCGCGACTGCCGCCAACGAACGATTATCTAGCCTACCCAACCGGGTAAGAGATCACAATGAAAAAATTGTTCAACATTGGTTTCATACATGTACATGATGCAAAATAGATAACAATATTAGAAACAAGGACATTCCGTTGTAACATCAGTGAATACATTTGAAATTAGAATCGTTCTCCGATGTCAATTTGAGCATTTGTGTAATGAAATAGAAGTGCTCTGAGACAAAGAGCCCGCGATCTACAAATGTGTATAACTTAGTTTCAACTCGCAACTGGAAAAAAATGGAAATATTCCAGTCTAATCGCACTTGATGGTGTTTACATCTCGGTCTAAAGTTTGTCCCACGGTTTCAGTCATACATCTCCTTCATTCATGGTCAACCATGTACAGTATACGTTAATTCAGAATCTCGATTGTTGGCTCCTTCCATCATTCATGGTCAACCATGTACAGTATACGTAAATTCAGAATCTCGATTGTTGGCTCCTTCCATCTTTATTTTGATACAGCATATCTAGCAAAAGAATGCGCCTAAAGGTGCTAGATCGCAATGCTTTTGTCAGCGAATCGCTTTCTCACTTCTTGCCATGTGCACTTTTGCTCTTCATGATGTCGCCACCTATAGCCACTGACGCTCCTTCAAATGACAAATGGGGAAAGGACTCGGAATACTCACCGCAAAATGTCATTTCGATTGGTATCTGCAATTGACTAGTGACAATGGCCTTAACAGATGCACGAAGAATACTTGCTTTCACCGGAGAAAGAACGTAAAATAAGCGGTGCGTCAAATCTATAGACCTCACGATACCAAGTCCATAACAGGATCTTGTCTGGCCATCATTTTTACCACACAGACCAACAATACTTGAATTCAGAATTTCTAGACAATCGTCACTTCTCAGAACACTTTCGTTTCCATCTTCCTTGACAACGATGCAGTCTAGGGAGTCAAAAGGAACTATATAGGGCTTCGTACAAGACAGCTTCATAGCAAGGTTGAAGCTTTCGTCGATAATCCCGCTATTTCCAAACGTTGCTCCTGTTGCCATAAATGCCTCGACCCCTCCAGAAAAATATGTACAGAAGCGTAAATTGCGAGTTAAAGAAGAGGCAAAAGGCACAATATAACCCCCTTGCCCCGATCCCTGAATAGAGTCCATAGAAGCGAGAGATGAATTTCTACTTAGTGCTGGTGATGGGCACAGTGGGTCGTAGTGTGTCCCGCCCACACTTCCTGCAACATGAATTGTCCTATCTGGAGACGAATGAGGAGTCAAATCGAAGTATTTGGCCTTCGTTGATCCCAGTATTTGAACAATATGATGAGGATTGCATGCACCAATTAAAGATGACAGAATTTCGTATCCCATTCCTTTCACCCACCCATCTGTGTTGATTATCAGCGGGATATTTCCTTTCTCCTCACACAATTCATGGTACTTTTGCAAGATACTTTTAATCGCGTCAACATATCTTATTGGGTTGGACTTTGATGTGGTGAAACCGTAGAAACACGCCATTTCATGCTCTGTGACAATTGTAAATTGATCTTTCTTCCCACAAACAATGTGTGCGTTTGGGGGTGATAAGATGGGTTTTGTTATCATTGTCAAAGAAACCATTCCAGGTGCTGAAAATTCTGGTTGACCCACATCGCAATCTAATAGAGCTATTTCTTTATAAGGAACAGGCCCGTCAGATCCACCAATTTCGCAATCTGATAGTAATTTATTGATGACATATCTGACGTATGTTGATTTGCCAGTCGATTTTGCACCGCTTACCATTATCCTTTTAGATCCTTCCAAGCAACTATCTTGTATTTCCTTTGCGATGGATTTCCACTGCTGTGCAATCAAGATAGATTTTGTTGCAAGTGGAGACGATAACTCAAAAGTACAAATATTTTTGCTCATCGATGAAATTTGTATTTTCGATATAATCTTTGAGGCTGCCGGTTCAATACAGATAGCGCTCATCCAGGTTGGACTTTCCAACACAATTGTCTCTTCGCTTGAGCTTGACAAATGATATCCCATAATATCAAAGGATCCTTCAAGGGCTTTTATTTTTGCCATACCATTGATCGCAACCCTCCGAGACACGTTTTTGTCAAATTCTTTGAACGTAATCACGGTGCTGACGATGTCTTTTATAATATGAAAATCTTGGCAGGTACCAGGTGGCAACATTTTAATATTGTTCGTCACATCGTTACTTTCACCAGAGGGTAACTGAGGTCCAAAATACTGTGGACCATAGTACGAATCATCAGTTTTTTCACTCGAACCTTGCAATACTTCAGGTGGAGAGGAGCGCGGATCCTCGTCTTGCAGAACTTCATTATCTTTTACTCGTTTATGACTGTCAGGTGTCGAAGTCACTGAACTACTGGAACTTCTCTTGACTTTGCGTTTTGATCCTTTATTTTTTGAGGGAGACATTTCTCCATTCTTTGTGTTGCTTTTTGATCCATCTTCATTGTCACTTCTAGCCCAACCGATCGACTTTGCTGTTTCTTTGGGTGCAAATACCATATGTGCACCAGGAGAAAGAAGTCAGATTATGCTGCTGTGCCGGCTATCTACTATTTAGCACAATATCGATAGATAGTTGAGTAGACAATAAATACTAAAGACGAAGCAGGGCAATAGGCAATAGGGAGAAAATGAGTGGTGATGATTGGATGATGGAGATTGCATCACTCGTACATTATTTCGTTTTTCAATAAATGCGCGAAGGAAGGGAAAGCTAATTCGAGATTTCTGCCTTTCGTAAAAGGTAAAAGGTACTTGCGACTTGCGATTGCGCCAACAACAGCAGTACCACCATACTTGCCACCAATAACAAGTTTTGATCCCAGGAATTCGATGAGCTTCCTATAATTTTCAAGAACAATCAAGTAAGCATCATCTTTGACAGTAAAAAGCCAAGCCTTTCTTCCTCCAAAAGCTCTTATTAAAATAAGTTGCTGCAACATTTGCACGCATACAAATTGAAGACACAAATATTCATATATGGATCTGTTTGGAGAAGGAAGCGGACTTGAAAGCATCCAAACCATGGGGCTTCTTGTTAACTCCCTAAAAACAGGAAATCTTATCATTGACATGATATTAGCAACACTTTTACCTGTAGCTATTGGTTTTGCCATGAGCAGTGTCACAAAAATCCAAACCTTTATGCAAAACATTGATTGGCTGAAGATTTTCCGAAGAAAGAAGGTTATGCACGAGCGGCGCATCCATCACTCCACGGTTACATCAGCATAAAGGACTACAGACCTTGGAAGTGGTGATGCGCAAAATGAGCTGCTAATCAAAGCTATCCAATTATATGTTGATTTCAAAGGAATTCTAAAACTGAATAGCGCTAAGCTCGAACTGCAACAGCTTGGTGAAGATGAAAGCAAAAAGAACAATTATTATTACTACTACTACAACGATGAGCAAAACAGTACAACTTTGGCAGATACCTTGAGTAAATATAAGGTTGTGAAGAAGCCTTTGCATAACATTTGGTTAGACCTAGGGCAACATAGTGAAGGAGTTGGCGAGCACAAGGTAGACTTGATGGTACGAGAGAGCAAAGAGGACATCAATAACAAGAATAGTGACTTTATGCAGCAAAAACACGAGCTCACGCTGTTCTTCACGTCTGAGGGTAGCAATTCTATCGATACATTTATTGACAAAGCATGCAAGTGGTACCTTCACCAGCTCAGGACCCTTGAAGACAATTCGAGATACCTCTATGAGTTGAAGCAGCCTGGCAACGATGACGAGGATAGCCGCAAGTACAAGCGATATCAATTGAGTGATGAAAAAACATTTGAAAGTTTGTTCTTTCAAGAGAAGGAGAAGATGTTAAAGATTGTTGATAACTTTACCAACAAGACCGGCAAGTATGCGATTCAAGGATATCCGAACAAATTAGGATTGCTCCTATATGGTCCACCAGGAACAGGGAAAACGTCTCTCATTAAAGCAATGGCTCACCTCACAGGAAGGTCTATTGTTAACATTCCTTTGGCTAGGATCTCTACAAACGTGGAGCTTGCGTCAATCGTCTTTGACCAAAAGTATAATATTGAGGGTGAAAGAGTCCCGGTAAAGCTTGGTTTCAAAGTTGTTATTTTCGTGATGGAAGATATAGCGCCGTATCCAAAGTTGTCCGACGCAGAGATGGAAAAATTATAGCTGAAGTGACCAATATGGGCTACAAAGTGGATGTGCCAAGCACCAGGAGCATATGGACAATGCTGCTGGAAAGCACAAACGATGATTGTCAAGAGCTTGTAAGAATGCTAATTCAGAAGTCGAAGCGCCTTAAAGATGCAGCAACAGATCCGTCTTTGCTGTGTTCCGCAGCGCAAAAGCTGTCCGCCATTCCTGGTCTAACGTTGGTTGGCGAAGACGTGGAAAATGTAACTGCTTCAAAGATTGTTTCTGAAGCCATCGAGTGTGCACAGCAAGAAATAGAAAGGCAAAAAACTGTTGATGACTTCATCGGAAGACATTCAAAAACATTGAAGCAAATGCTAGAAAGTGGGACTGACATTTCCGAGGATTTTGAAGACGAATTACTGGGTCTTTCTCCTTCGGCGCACTCGATGTCCAGTTCTTTCATATCATTGAAGAAGTCATCTGTTTCTCCTAGTAGCGCATCGTTCAAAAAGGAGTATGATGAGGTCTCAGACTTCGCAATGGACGAATCTATTGGCGGCGGCAATGCCATGGGGTTGGGGATGGATTTTGGCCGAAACCTAGGTAATGCCGTTGAAACTGGAAAGACCGCTGAGAAGGGCTTGCTTGGGATGGGTTCTGGACTCGCTTCGTGGAGAGCAAAAAGAGATGACCTCAATCTATCTGGTCTCTTGAATGTCCTGGACGGGGTTGTTGATACACCAGGCCGAATACTAATCATGACCACCAATCATCCAGAAATGCTGGACCCTGCACTTATTAGACCTGGGCGTGTAGACAAGAAAATGCTCCTGGGATACCTGCAATGCACTGATTTAGTAGCAATGCTTGAGCATTACTTCCAAACAAAACTAAGTGAGAGACTAATAAACAGGGTCAAGGGTGCAATCAATGATCCGCCTCAATTAATGTTGACACCTGCAGAAGTGGAGCAAACCGCTTGTGAACATGATGGGGTTGACGAAATGATTGCTGCAATCGAAACGAAGAAGCATCCCGAGGGTGGAATTGCCCAATTTAATCAGATTATATAAATCCAAAATAATTGTCGTTAATTGTGTATAAGTATCATAGTCAGAGAGATGGTTCTCACTACAATGAAAGTAGTAGCGAGGATGTTGGATATATTCGTAATAAAAGTTTCACGAATGACGGCTCTCGAGCACCAGCAAACACTGTTCATTCTTTCGTAGAGACATCTGTGACTTGTACATGTTATCGTTCATCCACCTTGTTCAATGGCACATATTAAGTATTCTTCCTTCAGTGTTTCATTGTTTCAAATTGTTTTCCATTTTCTTCTCCGCTTCCTCCTCCTCTTGCATCATGCATTAAAAACCCACCACATGTCGAAATATAGAAAAGTGCGCATAAAGATAAAAAGGACAAATGAAATTAAAATGCGACATGATGCGACACAATCAAGCGCACAGCGCACAGCAAGCAGCGCACAAAAGCAGCTCCGCAGACAACAACAAAATAATACGGTGACACAAATCTCAAATAAAATACTCGTCAAATCTCATGGCCCAAATTCTTTGCAGTTCCTTGAAAGACAAGGTATCACTGCTTGGCCTAGGCTGGTGAGTGCAATCAGAATCTTTGACGAAATCTTTTTTCAGTATCTCCTATGATCTCTCTGAGATCATATCAGTCGCAAATAGCAATACGAATTAGCAACAAGAGCAGGAATAATCATATTAGAACTCCTGCTCAGATCCTGCCCAATATTCTGACCGAATCTTGTTCATGCATCGCAGGACAATAACGAGCATCTTCTCCCTTCTTGCTCTAATTACTGCAGCTGTAATGTCAGCACTGACGCATTCCTACTACAAAAATCTAGCCGTATCTTCCTACTATGACTACAATAATTATAATCAAGATGGCAATGGGCAGGAGAGTGGGGACGCCCAAGTGTATCAAGCTTTAGCGTCAGTCAGATCTTTTTCTGTCATCTTTGTTGGACTTTATACAATGATATTGGCAGGATCTCTTTCCTTCTTTGGAGGAATGTGCTGCGTAGGTTTCATTTCTTTGAAAGGAAAATATGTCAGACCGATTTGGACAGGGACGGATAGTTCCAATGTTAGTCCCAAAAATTTAGGAATCTTCCTCGGTACTTTGGTATTATTTTCAAATCTATGTTTGGTGATTGCTGTGGTTCTTGGGGAATTTCAGGTCGGCAACTATCTTGACGAAAAGGAAAAGGAAGAATTGGGCAATTTTGCTATTGAAAAGACGGCAAATTTGCTGGGAACAATGAGCATGTTTCTATCGGTACTTTATGCTCTCTATTCTATTATGTTATTCACGTCAATGAGAGAATTACTTGAACCTAAGAATCAGAATCAAAGATTAGGATACATCGCCCCGCGTGGCACCATTGCGTAGAGTTGGTTTGAAAGGGTGGAATAGTGTATGTACGAGTAAAAATCAGGATGAATTTTAAATAGTTATTGCATAGCGGTTGGGTGGGCACATTTGTCTCCAATTTTTAGCATAGTATCGAAGTGGCATCTCTGAGAAGCTATCTCCTCGTATCCTGATACTGCTTCTCAACTGTGTATACTGTTCAAGCTACTTGGCGTCCATTTCAGCATTGTTATCTTCTGCTTGATCTATATATTAACGCAAGTGTTATTGTTGAGCTAAGGTATTCTTCAGCGTCATCTTTGTTTTGATGTCAACACTATCCAATAATCGATGAAAGAGACGTTTGTGAATCTAGAAAGCCAACGACATGGAATAACCTGAACAGATAGATAAAGGATGCAAGTTACAAAATACTTTTAATATCTACGCTTTCAAGATTGGATAAATCATCTTCTAGGTTTTATTGATTTTGAATTTATGTTCATTTAAATTATTGAGTAATCGTATTCGCTAATCCCTCTATCTAAATGAATAATAGTGAAACAACAGTCCACATGGCATAAATACAAACGCAAATCAAATCAAAATATAATGGGAAGGGATTAGGGAATATCTAAGATAGCAGTACCTTCCGTATTGATCTATCGCATAGTATATATGCTAGGAAATCTGATAAGGTATGAACATGGAAAGTGTTCCTAAAATCAATTTGCTTACACGTGGTGTAGTGTACACCAATTCTTCGTTAACTTCTTAATTACATGACTTGGTAGTTTGGACCTCCGCCTCCTTCGGGTACAGTCCAATCAATATATTCCCCTGGCATTTTGATGCTGCAACACTTGCAATGGACGCAGTTTTGAGCATTGATGACCAACTTCGAATCATCTGATTTTTCATCTGAGACATATTCGTAAACTCCAGCCGGACAAAATCTCTGTTCTGGTGCAGCATATTTTTGCATAGACACGCTCTCTGGGATATTTTGTAGGCCCGGTTTCACTCTAAGGTGCGCCTCCTGATCGTCATCGTGATAAGTCCCACTCCGTTGAAGATTAGTCATGAGATCAAATGATAACACTCCATCAGGAGCACTATATGTGATAGGTTCAAAATCCTTGGCTTCTTTCGTACTGTCTGCATCATGAGTTGTATGACCAAGCGTCCAAGGTTCTCTGCCCTTTATAAAATATGCAGACAAGCCAGTGTAGGCAAGCCCTGGTAAAAAACCCCAACGCGCAAAAGCCTGGTGAGTATTGCGGACTTCGTAGAGTTCATCGTACACCCACGAGCTCTTCATTTTGTCTTCAAACGCTAGAGCTTCAATGCCTTCGTCCTCGACAATCTCTCCCATCTCTGATACTGATTCATGGCCGCTGTCTCTTAAAGTTTCAAAAACAGCTTCCCCCGCAAGTGCTCCAGATTTGAGAGCAGTATGACTTCCCTTAATTTTGACAGAATTTAGAAAGCCAGCAGAGCATCCAATTAAGCATCCACCCTTGAACGAAAGCTTCGGTATAGCGTGTAGACCGCCTTCGTTCAAGACTCTAGCTCCGTACGATATGCATGTTCCTCCCTCAAAATTCTTCTTGATGCCTGGATGTTCTTTCCATCTTTGAAATTCCTTGTATGGATTGATGTACGGATTTTCATAATCCAAACCAATCACAAGTCCAGCTATATCGAGTTAAAAATCAAACACAACAAATGAGCTATCGTGAGTTTACAATCTCATTGATATATATTTAGGCTGTTTGCAACCAATACAAATACGAATCAAACTTACCATGAACAAGGTTTGGCTCTTGGTGATAAAGGAATGTGCCGCCAAAGGTTTTGTCATTCCAAGTGCTCTGCAGAGGATACCCGAGAGTATGCTGCACAAAGCCTGACTTAAAATTCTCCTCAGGAATTTCCCAAACCTCCTTAATCCCCATACCATACGTCTGCTCACTCTTCCCCTCTCTTAAATTAAAATGTCCAATCAGTTCTTCCGAACAACTCCCCCTTGCTCCCTCTGCAAACAAGGTCTGCCTCGCATGCAACTCCACACCGCGTTCAAAGGTGTCTTTCGGTTTTCCATCTTTCCCAATACCCATATCTCTCGTTGCAATTCCTCTCACAGCAGTCTTATCAGCATTATACAAAACTTCACTCGCTGCAAAACCAGGATAAACTTCCACACCCATCTCTTCCGCCATTTCTCCGAGGTATCGACACAACTGTCCGAGACTAATGACATGATTTCCATGGTTGTCCAATTGCTTGGGTAACAGAAAAGAGGGAATGCTGTAACTCTTCTCTTGAGTCAATAACAAGAATTCATCAGCTGTGACAGACGTGGCATGGGACGATTGTTTTTCTTCCAATTCAGCCTTCCAATCTACACCAGGGAGAAGTTCCTCCAGGGCCTTGCTATCAAATACGTTCCCGGAAAGTATGTGGGCACCAATTTCGCTGCATGGGTGAATGACCGAATGAATGGATGCGAATGCAATATATAACATTACGTAAAAAGATGGACGAAAAAAGAAAAATGAGAAAGAATGCCAAATCAATACACGGAATATGGGACCAACATTCAACATGCGGCAGAACAAATAATAGCCTACCTTCCTTTTTCCATGACACAAACGCTGAGATCGATATCATGCTCGACACACAATTGTTTGAGACGAATCGATGCAGCCAATCCCGATGGTCCTCCACCAACAATTAATACATCAAACGGCATTGATTCTCGAGGTGAGTTCAGGATTTCTTCCACATCGTCATCGGAAGAGGACGAAAACTGTCTAGGTGCGTTGAAGTTCTTGAAATAGCGAAAGACTGCATCATTGGAACTGCAACACCTTGTTCGCAGTGATTGCTGGAATTTGAATTGGGATCGGAATGCGGAAGTGCCGATGTTAGCAAATCTTCTGATTTGGCGGTTGATAGCTATTCCGCTGGTGGTAGCAACGATCCTCGCATTCATGTTCCTGTTTTCTGTTGGATATTTTCAATTGAAATTGCCAAAATTCAAATTTCACTTTTATGCTCGAACGGTTGTTGTTTTTATGTTTTTTATGTTTGAAGAATAATGATGGTCGGTGTGATGTTGTGATGATGTGTAATGGTTGGGAACTCCAGTTTGTGAAGGGAGATGATTGATGCATCGATGATGGATGACATGAAAATGGACTTGATGGTGTCAAGAGTTGAAGGTATATTTAACCTGGTATGGTTCGATAGTTCTACGGTCTGTTTGAGTAGGGGAGATTTTCAAATGTGATGGAAATGTCCATCAATCACGCACCATTCAATTCATTCACACGACATATTTATACGACAAGTTAACAAGATCAAACACCCGCCCTACACGTCTCATATGCCCTCTTAAGAACCGATTTCAGCCCAAATTTGATCTTGTGTGCTTGAATTTGCATGATAATCGGAACGCAGAACGCAGTCCTTGTCGCTTGCTGTAGCTTGCACTTCGCTCTTCTACACACTCATTGACGATTATAAACGGAGTAGAATTGTAAATCTTATGCTTTGGAGAACGCTGACAGTGACAGTAAGCATATCATATTCATATCCAATAAGAAGGAAAGCAACATGACACAACTATTCACGAAGACGTTCAAGCGTTTAACGCTAAAGAAAGAGAAGAAGACCTCACAGGTACCCGTCGTCAAATCGCAACATGCTTTCAATAGCGGCAGCAGCAACAGCACCAAGAACAATAAGTCTAGGAATCCATACAAAAGTCCGTTCGAGATGCCTATTGACGTTGCCATTGATGATACTCCAATTGTTAATTTTAATGGAAGTAAATCACCGTTGCATCACACACCGCCTGAAGAGCATGATTACAGCGTCGATGAAACACATTCAAATGATATCTCTTTCATGGAAACTTCTAATTCGAGAGATTCGAGTACACGCAGCAGCAATAGCACAATGTCATTCGGTTCCTCCAAAGAACAGGACTCATTTGCTTTCGTTTCTCATACAGGGCTTTCGGACGACGACGAATCCTTCAATTCCAGATATCTAGATGAACCCCGTAGAAATGAACAAAATCCTCGTGATATCCATGACTCCAATATTATCAATAGCTCGGAATCAAACGATGCAATCAGTGCACAAATGGACATGAGGGCAGCTACCACAACTTCCAACCTTCCACGTCTTACCATCCAGACGAAGCAGACCAAGGCATTGCTAGCCACACCAACAGCAACAGCAACATCAGCAGTAGCAACACCAACCAACGCTAAAAGGCAACCTCTCAACTCTCCGAATACAGTTGTGACGCAACTCGAGACGCCATCGAGTGCAGTGAACACTTCCGATGAATTTCCCCTCCCTACTCAGGAATCACTGAATAATACTCCTGAAATCCACATACCAAGCAACCTCCCCACACAGTTGCAAACATCTACTTCGCAGTCACAGTCTTTTTCCATGTCCTTTTCTCTTCAGGAAATGCCTTCCTTTGACACATCATTTCTGAAGGAAAAACAAATGTCAAGAGAGAGCAAATTAATGCAAGCCGCTTACAGAGAATTAGAATACTGGGACGAGCAATTGAAAGATATTATCGACCTTTCAGGTCACGCAAGTGTGCAATCTGCACAGGGGATGATGGATCTCGGAGCATCACTGCTGAGATGTAGGAAATACCCAGAAGCATTGACCGTCTACAAGAATGCAGTGGTAATATGGAGAATCCGCCATGGAGAACATTCCCTAATTGTTGCTAAGGGATTGGATAAGATTGGGCTTGCTGCTAGTCTCTGCTCCACCAAGGATAATTTGGATTGGGCATATCTCGCATTGAAGGAAGCGCTGCAAATTAGAATGACATATCTTGGACCCCACCACTGTGATTGTGTCGATACATTGAATAATATTGCTGGAGTTTTCTTGCAGAGGAAAGAGTTGGCATCTGCGAGGGATATTTATTTGGACGTGCTCAATTTGAGGGCTTCCATTTTTGGAAATTACCATGCCAGTATTGCAATTACGGCTCAGACGCTTGGTAAGATATTTTTTCAGCTGAGAGACTTTGACAATGCCTTGCTTCATTATGAATTATCTCTGCGGATATATAAGAGCGGGGAGATGAATTTGAAACGGGATCATCCTCTTGTTATGAAAGTGAAGAAACATGTAGATTTGACACATAGAATGATGATCGCGGACGAGAAAGGGAATATCACTGCTGACAAAGGGAGGCATAAGTAAGAGTTGCATTCGTATATATTTGTAGTGTGGTATATTTAAAAATATTGATGCATTTCTTCATTGTTTACAATTATTCTCGTCGCTTGACAAATTGTCATGGCCACAATTGTAGACAGGCACTGATAACACGATATTTAGGTTATGTTCAACGTATTCATGAAGGAGTGCATGCAATTCATGACATGAAGGAAATGAAAAAGTCCAATTTAAAGATTGATTAGCTGATAATTTATTTTGTCTAATGCCAACATTGATGAACCCGATCACTCTTCAACTGTCTCATTCCATTCCACAAGCTCGCAAGGTATGTATTCGATCAAACGCTTTGTTCGGCAAATAATGCAGAAACGTTATGAAACCTGTGAGACTCGTAGAGACTCTCTTTTCTCTTACTAGTAGCTACTGTACTGTACTTCAATGTTAGCACCTAATAGTTTTAACAGTACGCTTGTAAAAATGACTATTTTCCAGAATCACTTTGAATGTGATCGGCTAGTGGCTGTTCTTAAAACATGGGATCCGACGAAAATACCCCCTTGGTCGGTCAAAACACAAAACGGTAGTTCAAGTGAGGATACATTATTGCATTGCGTAGCGCGTTGGTCCTACTCATTTTTCCAACTTTCAAAAGCTATCCTCTTGCATTTGCAATCAAGCCCCCCACCACAGGTCGCAACCTCAATCTTAGCTTGTCACAGAATTCTCTCGTGTCGTTTTAAATATCAAAGTCGTCGCAAGTCGCAAATCCCAGTACACGATCACGAATAGGAACCTGAATGTATTCTTATTGATACGACTACATACTACGAACTGGCAAAAATTGTCTATTGCACCACCCACTTCAATAAATTACTTTTATTTTACGATCACATCGTATCGCACCCTTCTTGAGGTGAAAAGATTCTTCCAAATAACATCTTCCAACTACTTACAAACCTTGACATAGCTTGACACCATCGGTAGGTAGGTACTGCTTCATATCCACTTTCAACTTAGGGCTAAAATCCTAGAAGGAGCACGCGCGAAGCACATGTATGACAGCTCGAGCATGATCCATTTGAGAATTTTGAGAACCTAATTATGACGTACTTATGACGTAAGTATGGCCTGTGAGATAGACTCTAAGAAGTGGAGAATAATTATTCACTATTGAAGAATCATCACCATTCGTATGTTTCCTCTGCTCTCTTTCGCTTACAAAATGTTTCATGCGCATAAAACATAATAGTATTCATCATTCAATCATTGCCAGCAATCAGGGGATGCCGGAGAAATTCGAAAGAGTCCTTTTCACGGTCTATATTATGATTCTCGCTCAAATTATTGAATGCTTTTGACTTTTCTATTGTTGAAAAACATCCTTTCGCAGACTGAAGGGTTGCGTCATACCCCACCAAACGTACTCTTGGTTATTACCCGCTATCATCATTATATCCTGAGCATAACAATCCCTTTCCCAAATTTTAGACATCTATGCAATTACAAATAGGCTCTTTTGAAATTCACCGAAATAAATTTAGTACCCGGTTTCATAATTATAATTTATCAATATCCTAACGTGTTACACACCGAGTTTTGGCGATAATTTTTCAAAAGAGGCTGGCTTAATCCATCCAACATCTCCTTCTGACACAATATACATATAACAAACACAAGCCATTTGAGCTAATCAGGTGTGCTTTTGGTCTACAATTTATTGAGT
>Ga0306864_1000319_pt1 | contig 23157 bp, 24 predicted proteins | sample AntRauTorckE5430_FD_190448 | JGI IMG/M metagenome (GOLD analysis project Ga0306864, IMG submission 190448) | Saline lake microbial communities from Rauer Islands, Antarctica - Metagenome Torckler E5 #430 (v2) (version 2) | ecosystem: Environmental > Aquatic > Non-marine Saline and Alkaline >...
AGGCAGCTACTTTGCCCACTACTTGCGGAAAGACGTAGACGTTCCCATTGGCCTGCTCCACAGTAGTTGGGGTGGCAGCCGGATTGAACCCTGGATGCGCCCAACCGCCGACGGCATGAACCCCGACCTCGACGAAACCGAAGACATGATGGCTAAAGCCGGTATCCCCGCCCGCAAGCAATTCGCTGAGGATTTTCCCGGCCGCAACGTACCTACCGAAGACGAAGGCCGGGCCAAAGGCTGGATGACCGACGATTTCAACGACGCCAGCTGGCCAACCATGGCTCTTCCTACTTATTGGGAACCTGAGGGCTACCCCAGCGTAGACGGTATCTTCTACTTCCGCCGCTCCTTTACCCTTACGGAAGCCCAGGCTGCGAGCAAAGCAACTCTTTATCTCGGTGCGATTGACGATGGCGACATCACCCATGTCAACGGCAATAAAGTTGGTTCTTACCCTAATGCTCATAATACGGATCGTATCTACGAAGTACCGGTGGGTATTCTCCACCAAGGAGAGAACACCATCGCCATTCGGGTTAATGATAGCGGTGGTAACGGTGGGTTTTCCGGAATGGCCGAAGACTTAAAACTCGAAACAGCAGCCGGAATTATTCCCCTGGCTGGAGACTGGAAGTTCAACATCGGTAAGTTTACGGTCGGCGGAAGGTTCAACCAGATGCCCGTCATCCTCTACAACGCCATGATCGCTCCGCTGGAAAAATATCCCCTCACCGGCGTACTTTGGTACCAGGGCGAAAGCAACTCTGGCCCTGGCGACAACGTGAAATACGCCCAACTTATGAAGGGCCTCATCAAAGACTGGCGAGACTTCTTTGCCAATCCTGACCTGCCCTTCTACTGGGTACAGCTGGCGAACTATACCGCCCCGCCAAAATCCGCTAACGAACCCGGCTGGGCCGTGTTGCGCCAAAGCCAAACCGCAGCGCTGGAACTGCCCCGCACCGGCCAGGCCGTGATCACGGATATCGGCGAGGCCGGAGATATCCACCCGAAGAATAAATGGGAGGTCGGCCGCCGCCTTTCTCTTCACGCGCTAAAGGACATTTACAATAAGGACGTAGTAGCGGGTAGCCCGATGGTGAACTCTATCAAATCGATCAACGGCCGCGTAGTCGTCAGCTTTTCCAGCATTGGCGGCGGGCTGGTGGTAAAACCCAACGCTGCTAACGACCAACGGTACCCCTACTTTGCCGAAGGTTTTACCGTGGAGGATACGGACGGCAAATGGCACTTCGCCTCCGGTCTGGTGAGCGAAGACGATAATGGGGTAGTGCTCGTCACTCCACCCGGAATCACGGTCAAAAAAGTACGCTACGCCTGGGCCAGTAATCCGGAACGGGCTAACCTGTTTAGCAAGGAAGGGCTGCCCGCCACGCCCTTCGAGATGGTTGTAGACTAGTGGATTGATTCAGAAGCTTGTTGTGTCAAGTCGCAGAGATCGTGGTACTGGTTCGACTTTAAATTGGCGTTCCTTAGCCCGGTTACCGAGCGTAGCCGGGGTGGCTTTCCACCCGTTTGGGCCAGAACTTATTTATACGGCGTCTCATAGCTTCACGTAATGGTGCAACCGACTGTAAATCAATGGGCGATGAAAATAGGTAGTGCGAGTGATGTCATAGCCTTGATTTTCTCCGAAAAAAATCGTAGTTTTAGTCGGAGTATTGAGTGATCAAACCGTTTATCGATTCATTCCGTACATTCCACGAAGAATCCCGACAGTGGTGAACGAATCGCGCCTGTTCCGGGTTAGAAAGATAGAATAAACCGCGAACCGGACCATTTACCCGGTTCCATATTGTTAACCAAATCGCCCGGCGATACGAAGCGTTTAACGCTTCTTGGATCTGAATGGGTTCCGGCCGGTAGCGATGACCAAAAAATTTTGTACATGCAAATTACCATTCACCAATCTGGTGACCTCATGGAAAGCACGAAGCAGGTCATTACCGAAAAAATCACCAAGTTAGAAACCTATTACGATCGCATTGAGCGGGCCGATGTTTACATCAAGGCTGGCGACGGTAATGCCGCCAACGGTTACACGGTGGAAGCCCGCCTGTCCGTTCCCGGTCCGGACCTCTTCGCTGAGTACACCGACCCTTCGATCAAGCGCGCGATCGCTGACGTAGCCGAGGCGCTGCGCCGCCAGATCAAGAAGCATAAGGAGAAGAACAACGACCACGGACCTCGCCCGGAAATTGCACTTGTTGCCCCGGCGGAAGAAGCTGAAGCTACCGAGGATATTTTGCTTTCCGGAGAGCAGTTGTAGAACCTATTTAACTACATTATAACGGCCCGCCTGCTTTGTTGCAGTGTGGGCCGTTGTGGTTTTAGGATGGTTGTAAACCTCTTTTAGTGACGGGCTGATCTACAGCCGATAGGCGTCGAGCAGCCCATCTCGATAACCGGGTTTGCGATTACCCCGGGAGAAGCCTCTTTTCAGGGCCACATTAAGGTCCATACTTTTTATCTTTGGCCCAAATTATATGCTATGTCAACCGCTCTCCGCGAAACCAGCCTAACTTTTGATCCGCCTGCCGAATTTTACCGGGGCAAGGTCCGCGACGTTTACCGCCGGGGTGGCCGGCTGCTGATGGTGGCCAGTGACCGTATTTCGAGCTTCGACTACGTACTACCGAAGGCGATCCCGAACAAAGGCCAGATTCTGAACCAGACGGCGATTCACTTTCTGGAAGCTACGCGCGATATCTGCCCGAACTGGCTGGAGCTTGCGCCTGATCCTAACGTAGCCATCGGTAAGGCGTGCGATGCTATTCCGGTGGAGATGGTCATTCGGGGCTACGCTGTCGGCCATGCCTGGAGGACTTATGCGCAGGCAGAGTCGGACGCGCAGCCGCGGGTGCTGTGCGGAGTTACGATGCCAGCCGGGATGCGAGAAGCCGACGCTTTTCCGGAACCCATCATCACCCCCGCCACCAAAGCGGAAGAAGGCCATGATGAGGACATCAGCCGGGAAGAGATTCTCGCCCAAGGAATCGTAACGCCCGAGGTCTACGCCAAGCTCGAAGACTATACCCGTCGCCTCTTCAGCCGTGGCCAGGCGATGGCCGCCGAACGGGGCCTCATCCTTGTGGACACCAAGTACGAATTTGGCCTCCTTAACGGCGAAGTATACCTCATTGATGAGATCCATACTCCTGACTCCAGCCGCTACTTCTACGCCGAGGGCTACGAAGAACGCCAGGACCGGGGGGAACGGCAGAAGCAGCTTTCCAAAGAATTTGTCCGCGAATGGCTAATAGACAACGGCTTCCAGGGCCTCGAAGGACAGGTCCTGCCGGAAATACCGGATGAGTTTGTAGCGCTGGTGACTAAGCGGTACACGGAGCTTTATGAGATTATTACGGGTAAGGATTTTGTTCCTGCTGATACTGAGGATATTGAGGGGCGGATTAAGGGGAACCTCAGCGGTACTGGGTGGAATGTGGTTTAAGCTGATTACTCGTCCCATAAGAAGGGGTTCCGTTCGGTCCTCCGGACCTTCCTGTACCCCCTCGTCACGCTAGGCGGCCCTCCGGAATTTGGGCAATCGTTCCATGCCTTCATCCTTTCTTTGCACCAGCGTCCGCGCCCATAGCAGCACCTCCAAGGCGCGGAGCAACTCACTAATTCACCCAATCACTAACTCAGTTATGAAAATCTTCTGCATCGGCCGAAACTACGCCGCCCACGCCGCCGAACTAGGCAATAAAGCCCCCGGTAAACCCATGGTGTTCATGAAGCCTCCAACGGCTATTCTGCCGAACAACAAGCCGTTCTACTACCCGGAGTACAGCAACGACATCCACTTCGAAACGGAGTTGGTCATCAAGATCGCGAAGAACGGCCGCCACGTGCAGCCGCAGTTTGCGATGGACTACGTCGGCGCCATCGGCCTGGGGCTCGACCTCACCGCCCGCGACCTCCAGAATGAACTAAAAAGTAAAGGCCACCCCTGGGAAATCGCCAAAGGCTTCGATAATTCCGCCCCGCTGGGCACCGAGTTCTTCGCTCCTGAAGACTTCGCCGACCTCAACGACATCGAGTTCCGGATGGAGAAAAACGGCGAAGAAATGCAGCACGGCCATAGCCGCAATATGATCTTTGACCTCACAACGCTGATCTGCTACGTGAGCCAGTTCTTCCGCCTCCAAAAAGGCGACTTGCTCTTCACCGGCACTCCCGAAGGCGTAGGCCCCATCGCCAGAGGCGATGAGCTGATTGGCTTCCTGGTGACTAAAAATGGGGAGCAGCAGTTGTTTCAGACGCGGGTTAAGTAGGATGTTGATGCCACTAATGCCAGGTAGTGTACCCATCACGAGAACGTTCGCGATCATACTTATGTGTGCGCCGACGCATTTTACTTTACCCACGATTGGGGATGATTTCCGATTATTTTACTCGAATTTACCACGTAAATACAGTTTGATTTTAAAGTGTGGTCAAATTGTAAGTAAAAATACGGGTAAGCGGTAAGGATGGTTGTCGAAGGCTAAAGCCTAAAACAGCGAATTTTCGATAACTTGCCTTAAAGTCAAGAAGTATGCAAGATTACCTTTCTCTAAAAATAACCACAGACGACGGCCTGGCCACGGTAGAAATTACCAACGGTAAGGTAAATGCCATCGACACCCAACTAAGCGAAGACCTCCTGGCCGCTTTCGCTGCTCTGGATGCGGACGAAACGGTAGCTGGCGTAGTTTTAACTGGCCGCCCCGGCTGCTTTTGCGCCGGCCTTGATATTAAGCACATGGCCAGCTTTACCGACGAAACCCTCCGTAGGTTTTGGCACGCTAACCTGGGGGCACTCCGCGGCATGATTCGCTTCTCTAAACCTTTCGTTTGCGCGGTTACCGGCTTCGCTCCCGCCGGCGGAACGATCCTGGCCCTCACGGCCGACTACCGCATCATGGCCACCGGAAGTAAGCATACCGTTGGGATGAACGAGTTTAATATGTCTTTACAAATTCCCCGGATTTACGGCGGTATTTACACTACTTACCTGGGTGAGCACCGGGCCTGGACCGCAGTCCAACAGGCCACCATGTACACCGCCGAAGAAGCCATTGAGGTAGGCTTGGTCGATGAAGTTCTACCAGAAAACGAAGTGCTGCCCCGTGCCCTGAAGTACTGCCGAAAGCTGATGAACGTCTACGCGCCGGTTTACGCCACTACGAAGCGTTACCAGCGGAAAAGCCTGCTCGCTTGCGTTGCCGGAGACATTTCCGCTGAGGTGGATGAGATCTCTAAAAATCTGGATGACCCTCGGTTTAAGATGATGTTGGAGATGTTTGTGGCCAGTCTCAGGAAATAAACTAGAATACTGGCGTAAGCTTGTACCTTTTCTTACGCAGCAGCGCAATAACCCCACTGTCTCCACCAAGGTGCGCAGCGCCAACGGCAAAAAGCTTGGGTGAATCTCCCGTGATTTTAGCTTCGATCATCGGTACCCAGCTCTCATTACGGCGGGTGAGGAGGAGTTCTTCAAAGCGGGAAAAACCTTCCCCTTCTTCACTGATGGAGCCGGCCATTTCGGCGATGGCTTTGCGCTTGTACATATCGACAATTTTGTCCATTTCGCTTTCGCCGTCGCTGGTTTCGCCGGTTTTATCGGCGCGGACGGCTTCGTAGAGCATCTCGGCCTGGCCGCGGTAGGGGATGGAGTCGAAGAGGCTTAGTTGGAATTCCATTGTTTCGAGCCCGCTGATTTGTTTGTCGGCGGCCTTGGCGAGTTTGGTCATTTCGAGTTCGTAGCTTTTGGAACCGGCGGACTCTATCCCACCGCCGCCCTGTAGGGCTTGCATATCCTGGCCGACCATGGCGGAGAGGAAAAGAGGCTTCATTTTCTTGAACATGAAGAACGGTAGGCCCATACCGCTGAAGTATTCTGCTACTTCATCGTATTGTTCCTTCGTCAGTAGGTGCTCCAGGCTGGTGTCTCCGCGCATATTGATCTGGTTCATCAGGCCCATAATAGCCATAGGGTCTTGCATTTGGCGCGGGTCGATTTCGAATACGACCTCATCGGCATCGTTGAGGGCGGCGACCATGCCGGTGGGTAGGAAGTAGTCGTCTTCGGGGATGATGTGGATGGTGCCAAAAAGGAAGCTTTCCTGCGCAAGGCCGTTGCCGGAAATGCGCCAGAGCAGAGCAGTATCCCTTTCGGAAGGTGCTAATGAGGGCTCGGCAGCAGGTACAGGGTTGGGTTCGGAGGCGCGCGCTGTTGTCATCATACTGCCGGTCTTCGGGCTACAGGAGGAGACTAACACGGTAAGGGTAAAGGCGAGTAGGTAGAGGAAGTTGCGCATAAGGATCGGTGGGGAGGCTTGAGTCTCTAGTTCGGAGGGTTATTGTTATCAGCGGGCGCTTTTGCGACGCTTTTCTTCCACGCAAACGTCTGACGGGGAAGCAAGTTGCAGCACGGGGGTTTCGGAGGAGTCAGTAGGTTGGGCACAACGTGTACCTTTGCCGCCAATGAAAGACATTTTCGATCTCCTTGGCCGCATCCTGTTGAGCTTTATCTTCTTCTTTGAAGCTTACGATTACTTCGCTTACGAAGGGCTGAACAAAAAGGCCATGATGATTTACGGCCTCACCTGGAACCAGGATTTTTTCCTCTATGGAGCGATCTTTTTCCTCTTCATGGGCGCTCTTTCCATCCTCCTTGGTTACCGGATGCGTCTCGGAGCTATTATGCTGATGATCTACTGGATCCCGCTCACGTTCATCGTACACGACTTCTGGATGGAGTCTTCCGGTACGGATGAATACCGGCTGCAGAGTATCTTTTTCATGAAGAATATTGCTATTACCGGAGGGTTGTTGATTACGGCTACGCACACTTCGGGGCGATATCGGCTTAAGCGGTTGTTTGCTACTATCCGTGTTTGATGTTAACATACAAACAGATTCCTGATGATCATTTTAAAGATAGGTGGAAACATCCTCAATAAGCCGGGCGCCCTGGCCGAAGCACTGGATTATTTCGCGGCCCTCAAAGGCCCTGCCATTCTTGTACACGGGGGTGGCCGCAAAGCGAGCGAAGTCCTCGCCGCCATGGGCATGGAGCCGAAGATGATCGACGGTCGTCGGATTACGGACGCGGCTACGCTGGAGATCGTTACGATGGTCTACGGAGGACTGATCAATAAACAAGTAGTCGCGGATCTTCAGGCTCGTGGCCGTAACGCTATTGGCCTGAGTGGTGCCGACGGTAACGCCATTCTTGCCGAAAAGCGACCCGTCAAAACGATCGACTACGGCTTTGCTGGCGATGTGCTTGGCGCGGATGGGGAGATGCTCTGGCGGCTACTCGATGCGGGCCTAACGCCGGTGCTTTGCCCCATTACCCACGACGGAAATGGCCAACTTCTCAACACAAACGCCGATACCATCGCCAACGAAACGGCCATCGCTATCGCCCGTGCGCGGCCGGAAGAGCAAGTGTCTTTACGCTACTGCTTCGAGTTTCCCGGAGTGATGCGGGACATCAAGGACGCTGATTCCTGGATACCTGAATTAGTGCCCAGTAGCTACGCCGGTTTTAAGGCTGACGGGACTATCGTCGGGGGTATGATTCCCAAGTTAGACAATGCCTTTGCCGCTGTAGCCGCCGGCGTGGAGGAGGTGGTTATCGGGGATTTGCCCGCCCTGCGGGCGGGGGAAGGAACGCGGTGTATGGAAAACAAATAAGACGTTACGGCACTGTAAAAAGGTTGTTATTGCCGTCTGCAAACGACACAAGTTCCATTCCTCTAAGTTTAAACTAAACCATCCGTCCTACTTATCCGTATCTATGCATTCAACGGATGATGAAAGAATATAACCTCGGCACTTTAACCGGTCCCGTACTAATTTTCGGTGGAGTCTATTCCAACTTCGATGCCCTGCAGTCTCTGTGGGCTGAAGCTAACCGCTTGGGAATCCCGGCCAGCAACGTTATTTGCTGCGGTGATACGCCGGGTTACTGCGCCGAACCGCAGGAGTGTCTCGACCTGCTTGAAGAATGGGGCTGCCCGGCCATCGCTGGCAACGTAGAGACCAATCTAGTGAACGGAACGGACGACTGCGGCTGCGGCTTCGGCGACGGATCCCGCTGCGATATGTTTGCCAAACTCTGGTACACCTACGCTGCGAAGAACGTTACCGAAAAGAACCTGGCCTTCATGGCGGGAATGCCCGATATCCTCCGGTTTGAATACGCGGGTAAAAAGGTGATGGCCCTTCACGGCTCTCCCGAGAACCAATCAGCGTTCGTCTGGCGAAGCACCGATGCAAACGAAAAAGCACAATGGTGCGCGGACGCAGGTGCTGATGTTTTGGTTGGAGGGCACAGCGGACTACCGTTCGCGGAGGTACTCCAACGTGCGGAGCAAATCGAACCTCAAACCTTAAGCCCCAAGCCTCAAACGTCTTACTGGTTAAACCCCGGAGTAATAGGTATGCCCGCAAACGATGGTACTCCCGATACTTGGTACCTCACCCTGGACGATACCAACGGCTTCAACTTCAACTTCCACCGGCTGAGCTACGACCACCGCGCTGCTAAGGCTAAGATGATCGACGATCGTCGCCTGCCGGTAGCTTACGCAGCTACCCTAACAACGGGCATCTGGGACAATACGGAAATCATGCCAGCAGCTGAGGAGAAACGGGAAGGTATTCCGCTTGATCCCAAGACTTTGCGGGCGGAGGCAGACCCTGCTCATTACGAGCTAACTTCGCATCACCTCTCGAAAAGTTTCGAGACACCTAATACAGATACTCAGCTTAACAAGCAATCGTTGCCACTTAATAACATCAAGAAAATGAACCAGTATTCAGACCCAAAAGACCTCAAGAGCTTCGGAAAAATAGCCGAGTGGCAGGAGGAAATGGGCGCAAAGTTCTTCGACTACTACAGCTCCGTAACCGAAGGGGACAGCGCACTGACTGCCCGTGAAAAGGCCCTGATTGCGCTGGCCGTAAGCCACGCCATCCAGTGCAGTTATTGCATCGATGCCTACACCACCAACAGCCTGCAATCCGGTGCCGACGAGGAGCAGATGATGGAGGCTGTGCACGTGGCGGCTGCGGTTAAGGCCGGAACTACTTTAATTTATGCCCGTCAGATGCAGCGGCAGGTGGAGAAGGTCACTATGTAATAATAAGCGAGGAGCTAGGCAACCAGTTCCTAGCTTCTAATCTCTAATAATATGGCTATTAAGCAAAAAACAAAATCCCTATCCGCCAAAGGCTCGCGCATGAGCGACACCTTTGTGCAGCTCAACGTGCTGAACGGAAGGGATATATCCGACGCGAAATTCCCACGCTTCAGCGACAAGCTCGCGAACCAGGGGCACCGCCCGTTTAAGCCTACGGAGATTGAAGTTTTCCAGCTCAATATCGGTAAACTGTGCAACCAGGCTTGCGCCCACTGCCACGTAGACGCCGGACCGGACAAGAAGGTGGAAAACATGGACCGCGAAACGCTCGAGCAGTGCCTGGCCATGATCCGCGAAATCCCAACCATTCAGGTGGTGGACATCACCGGTGGAGCACCCGAGATGAACCCGCACTTCCGCTGGTTTGTGGAGGAATGTACCAAGATGGGCAAGCGGGTCATCGACCGTTGTAACCTGACCATCATCATGGCCAACCCGAAGTACCGAGATTTGCCCGAATTTCTGGCGAAGAATAAGGTGCACGTAGTCTCCAGCCTGCCTTACTTTAGTAAAAAGCGGACCGACGGCCAGCGTGGAGATGGTGTTTTCGAGGACTCGATCAAAGCACTGCAGCTACTTAATGAAATCGGTTATGGTGTTGAAGGGTCAGGCCTTAAGCTCGATCTCGTTTTCAACCCATCCGGCGCCTACTTACCCGGTAAGCAGGAGGAACTGGAGGCGGAATTCAAGCGCCAACTCGGCCGTAAGTTCGACATTGTTTTTAATGAACTCTACGCCATTACCAACCTACCCGTCGCCCGCTTCCTCGACTACCTCGTTGAAACAGGTAACTACGAGGAGTACATGCAGAAGCTGGTCGACGCCTATAATCCGACGACGGTGGATGGGCTGATGTGCCGCAACACCATCTCCGTAAGCTGGGAAGGCTTCCTCTACGACTGTGATTTTAACCAGATGCTTGACCTTAAGGTCGCGGCTAAGGGCCGGCACATTACTGATTTTGACGTCACGGAGCTTCGTAACCGTGATATTGTGCTCAACCAGCATTGTTACGGATGTACCGCCGGGGCTGGATCCTCTTGTGGGGGTACGGTTGCTTAACCGTTCAGCCTAAAGGCTGTCTAATAGATCCCGGACGAAGGCCCGTTCCGCCCACCAGGGGTGCGGAAGACTTAGCCGTTTGGTCTCAAACCGGATATTATCAACAAAGATTATATCAATATCGCACGTGCGTGGGCCCCAGTGGGTTTTGCGTTTGCGGCCGAGCTCAGTTTCTATACCCTGGGTGAGGTCTAATAGGTGGAGGAGCTTTGTTCTTAAAGAACTTTCCTCTGCACCTGCTACCGAGCCCAAATTATGTTTGACTACAATGACCTGATTAAGGAAATCTGGTTGGTCCTTCACGCCCCACGCTTTGGTCTCCATCAATTCGGATTCGGAAATGACCGGGCCGACACGACGACGGATAAGCCGACGGGCAGTGGTAAGGATGGTGTGGCGATCGCCAAGATTGGAACCAAGAGCAAGTGTTACGGTCAATGGAAAGGGGGTAAAATGGTAATGGCCTAGGAACGCCAGCGGCCAAAAAATAGGAGAGGTGGGCCGGATGCCTTATCATTGCCAAAGTTACGGAGAATGATGCGTGCTCCCACTATTTCGCTTTGCGGCTGCCTTCGGCGGTGAACGCCTGACTATTTAAATTACTTGACGAACCTTCCCAACTTCATCGCCATAGAGGGCAACATCGGCGCGGGCAAAACTACCCTCGCTAACCGCCTGGCCACCGACTTCAACCGGCGGCTCATCCTGGAAGAATTCAGCGATAATCCTTTTTTGCCGCCTTTCTACCGCGAGCCGGAACGCTACGCCTTTCCCGTGGAGCTCTTCTTCATGGCCGAGCGCCATAAGCAACTGCAGGCCGAGCTCGCGCAGACGGACCTGTTCACCAACGGCGTAATCGCGGATTATATCTTCGTAAAAACCTTGCTCTTTGCTCGTAATACCCTGCCGGCTGAGGAGTTTCGGCTGTTCTCTCGTTTATTTAAAGCGATGGACGCCGGGTTCCCGAACCCGGATCTGATCGTGTACCTCCACCGCCCGGTTGAGGCACTACAGGCGAATATCGCCAAGCGCGGCCGGGAGTATGAGCAGGAAATGAAAGATGAATACCTGAAATCCGTTCAGGATGCCTACTTCAACTACTTCGGTAGCCAGAAGGAGATTCCCGTGCTTGTTCTTGACCTTGGCGACCAGAACTTTGCAGAAGATGAAGTAGTCTTTCAGCGGATGGTGGAAGCTATTGGAAGGGAGTGGCGGGTGGGGATGTCCGTAGTAGACCTTTAGGGCTAACGCAAGCATGAGGGACGGTAGCTTTAAAAGACCAACGAACTAACGGCCTAACAAAGAGCCAAGACACTAAAGCAGAAATTTTGTAAAAAAGATAGATTACGTTTGTGCGTGTTCAAAACATGTGCTACCTTTGCGTCCGCTTCGGAAGGAGAATGGCTGTGTAGCTCAACTGGATAGAGCACTTGACTACGAATCAAGAGGTTTCAGGTTCGAATCCTGACACGGTCACAACGACGCGAAAGTTCACTTTCAATGTCATTTTAAGGCAGACCTTGGTCTGCTTTTTTATTCTGGCCCATCTAGGGTCGCTAACGTATTTGCGATGTCAAAAGTTTGTAAACTAACAGGTAAGAAGCCGATCAGCGGCAACAACGTTTCCCACTCCAACCGGAAGACGAAACGTCGTTTTGTACCCAACATTCAGAAGAAGAAGTTTTTCGTACCGGAAACCGGTAAGTTTGTAACCCTTCGCATTTCAACCAGCGCTATGCGTACCATCAACAAGCTTGGTGTCTACGCTTACGTAAAGAAACTTGAAAGCAAAGGCATCGAAACCGGCGTCAAGTTCTAGTAACAATCTCTTTCAAAACGAGATACTAATAACTTCTTTCCATCGTTTTGGATTTTGGCTGTGTCGGCCGGAGAAACATCAACTCCACTGACGCAGGCGTGTAGTTAATGTTTCTCCGGCCGACACAGAGCAGCCGAAATACACAAGAATCAAATATTATGGCTAAGAAATCTAAAGGTAACCGCAACCTTATTATCCTTGAGTGCACCGAGCACAAGACTACTGGTAAGCCAGGAACCAGCCGTTACGTAACCGAGAAGAATCGTAAGAACTCTCCCGACCGCGTAGAGCTCAAGAAGTACAACCCCATTCTTCGGAAGGTAACAGTACACCGCGAAATCAAGTAAAAATAATTTAATCCGGCCCAACGCACGTTGTTCCAGGGTAACTAAAATAATAGCATCATGGCTAAAGTATCGAAGAACGCCCGTACCGGACAACGTGCTGCAAATGCAGGTTCCGGTCGTGACTACATCAAAGTCATCAAGTCCATTAAGAACCCCGAAACCGGTAAGTATTCTTACCGGGAAGTGATGATTCACAAAGACAAGATCGATGAGTTCATGAAGGAGTAGGAACTGTTCCAGTTTCTTCCCGAATACAGAAATGCCCGGTCCGCTCTACGGAACCGGGCATTCCTGTGTCCGATAGGAAACGGAAACTGCGGACGTAGTCATGTTCTGATAAACGTCACGCGCATCACGCCTGCCACATGCGGAGCAACTACCTGCGGTGCTGCTTCGCGGTCAGTGGCCCGCTAACTCACTAACTCAGCTAGTTTATTCGTAATTTTGCACCCCGTAACCCTAGCCAATGACCAACGACCAACTAAAGGAACTAAAAGACCGCCTTTCTCTGCTGAGGGGCTACCTCGACGTAGAGAAACGTAGTTTCCAGATTGAAGACCTTACGCAGCGAAGCCTCGACCCTGATTTTTGGAACGACAGCAAGCAGGCGGAGGTGATCATGAAGCAGCTCCAGAGCCACCGGGGTTGGGTGAAACAGTACCAGGTAGTGGCCGATAAGGTGGACGATCTTGAGATTCTCCAGGAATTCTTGAAGGAAGGGGAGGGGAGTGAAGAGGATGTTGAGCAACGCTACGGAAACACCGTTGCCGTGCTCGACGACGCCGAATTCCGCGCCACCCTCAACCGTCCTGAAGATGAACTTGGTTGTATCCTGGAGATCAACGCCGGAGCGGGAGGAACGGAAGCTAACGACTGGGCTGAAATGCTGCTCCGTATGTTCACGATGTACTGCGAGAAGAACGCTGGCTACAAAGTCAGCATGGCCAGCCGGACCGACGGTGACGCCGCCGGCATCAAGTCCGCTACCATGGAGGTTCAGGGCGACTTCGCTTATGGTATGATGAAGGGCGAGAACGGCGTCCACCGCCTCGTTCGCATCAGCCCTTTTAACGCCCAGGGTAAGCGGCAGACGAGCTTCGCTTCCGTCTTCGTCCATCCACTCGTAGACGATACCATTGAGGTCGAGATCAACCCGGCCGACTTACGCTGGGATACTTTCCGAGCGTCAGGAGCGGGTGGCCAGCACGTAAACAAGACGGAATCCGCCGTCCGCGTAACCCACGGCCCAACGGGCATCGTTGCCGAGTGCCAGGACGAACGCTCGCAGCATAAAAACCGCGACCGGGCCATGAAGATGCTTCGCAGCCGCATTTACGAGCTTGAACTCAAGAAACAACAGGCCGAACGCGACGAAGTAGAAGCTGGTAAAACCGCCAACGAATGGGGCAGTCAGATTCGCTCCTACGTGCTCGATGACCGCCGGGTGAAAGACCACCGTACCGGCTGGCAAACCTCGCAGACGGACGCTGTTTTAGATGGGGATTTGGAAGGCTTTTTGAAGGCGTACTTGCGCTGGTCGGGAGAAGCTAAGTAGCCTAGCGAATTAAGGGCTAAACAGTCTATTCCCAGATTGCGTACTCCAACCCAATTCTAACCGCACTAATCCGTGGTGTTTCTCGGGAGTAGATACCCAAGGAGGAGTAGGGCAAGGGTGAGGTATAACTTATGCACGCGGTGTTGATTAGGTTTCGGGAGTTGAAATGCCACCTTCACATTAGTTTCCTGACCGAATTCAATGCCCGATGCGAATCCTCCTATCCCTGCTCCTAACCATTCTTGGCACCAGCGGTCGCGCCTAAACACCCGTTACTTTCGTCCAGCGCTACGAAATACACTCCGATATCCTTGGGGAAGACCGGGTGCTGAACGTGCTCCTCCCTGACGAATACACGGACTCCACCCGTGATGTTACCGTCGTACGAGCCGAGCCGTTGGAGTTCTAATTTAGTAGTTTTCAGCGCAGGTGCTTTTTTCAGGAAAAGAGCCAGTTAGATAAAGTGCTGAATCATAATCTCTTATCTTTAGCTGGCGTAAATCATTGGCCTCTTTTCTAAATTTCCCTGTTAAAAGCTTTTGTAAGTGGAATTGAGCGCGTAAATTTGCGTCCGCTTAGGGAAGTAACGATGGCAACATCGCAACTTTCGTTCAATGAGACGTCGTTGGCAAAGCATTACACACCTGGAGACGTGGGTGAGTGGCTGAAACCACCGGTTTGCTAAATCGACGTACCGCAAGGTACCGCGGGTTCGAATCCCGCCGTCTCCGCCACTAATTTTAGAACACTTTAGCAGTGTTCCTCGGGGTATAGCGCAGTCCGGTTAGCGTACCTGTTTTGGGAACAGGAGGCCCCAGGTTCGAATCCTGGTACCCCGACCACTTAATTTTACAAGCCCCTGACTACTAAGTAGTTGGGGGCTTTGTGGTTTGTATAGGGTGCAACTAAGGGGGTAATTATATACTTTTTAGATGAAAACGGGCCATTTTTGGCTTCGGCCTCAGCTGGTACCCCTAAGCGATGACGGTGATCATGATGACGGCCGCCGGGTTGGGTTGGGTTGGTGCGGGTGGATCTTCCAGGTGATGACTGTTGACGGCGACGCGGTCGGGATCTCCGGCGGGCGCGGCGCAAAGTGACCTTGCTTACAGTATAGCGGTAACTACGGCGGCCCTGGCTATGGCTGAATATCTTCGATTATATCTTCTTCACGGGTTGGCATCTCCGGGCCGGGAATTGTAGTAATTATAATTTTACGGGGTTGCTGGTTCGGGTCGGTTTGCTCTATGCGTTGGGTTGGCCGCCCGTATAGGTACTCAAAAAACATTTTGATAGCCCAGCGCTCGCCCTGTTCCACCCCGACAATTAGTGCTTTAATTGCTTTTGGTGAATGTGGGAAAAGCTGGTTGGTTAGTTTTAGCTCCTCCGCCTTCGTAGGCCGCCCTTTTGGGTTTCCGCTTATTCCTTTCTCAAATGGCATATCTATTGTTATTTATTATTTATGTTGCTAGCAATGGGGAAGGCGCGTTCTACACTACCCGCCCGCTAAAATAAGGATCAACTAACAGGTAGCACGTTTCGCACTGAACCGGCGACAAATTACTAGCCTCGGCGGGCGTCAGACGATGCAGCGGCCGCAACGACGACAACGGGAAATAAACTTTTCTTCCGTCGCTTAGATCGTCGCTTAAATCATTCAAGAACGCGCCGTAAATAGTCCGCTCGAAAACGTCGACAAATAGCAGGTAAACCAGATTACCCGACCGCTCGGCTAAAAGTTGGTACTTACGCCAATCTTCGGCGTCGATACCGGTCCGTTCTGCTGAATATAGGCGGGGATAGGTCTTGACATCAACTAATGTAACGCGGCCGTCAACGGGATTCACGACTATAAAGTCGATAGGGTGGGGACTGTCCTGATCACGGCCGTAAACGGCCCGCCCCATTTTCTCCATGTACGCCCTTGCGACGTCTTCACCCGCTTTGCCCTTTCGGGTTGTCAGTAGTTCACTGAATTTCATTTTCTTAGTTGTTTAGTTTGCCGCCCGTTGGGCGTCATCCCCTTTTTACTACCGCCCCTCTGAACATTGCACCTCGGCGCGTTGGAGGGTTAGGGATGCGGGCGGGGCCACTATTGGCACCCGCCCACCTTCCCGGCGTTATTGGTATCGGGAACGCCAATTCCCGCCGGTGCGTAGCACGTCGGAGCGGAACGACGACGGAAGGGTAAACCGTCGGCGTCGATCCGCTAGTTAATCATTACCAGCCCACCAACCGAAGTACTTTGTTCCGGGCGGGTGCGGTCGCTACGGCGTCGCGTACAGCGTCGTGATACTCTTTATCTCGCTTCCATTTTGGTACCGAATGATAGAACCATTCCAGTACTCCGAAGTGCTCAGCAAGCACCCTGCTTTCGTTAATCACGTCACTGTATAACTTATCATTACGGCGTAAGTCGACGCCCGCGTAAGTGGCTTGAACGTCGAAAGTTATTTTCCTTTTTACAGACCATGTTGGAGACGGCTTTTTGGTCGTAGATGCTAGTTTGATGTCGACCGCACCCAACGCTTGATAGTCGATAATGGGGATGGACGGCAAGCGGTCAACCCGTCCGGTACCCTGCCGAAGTTTAACTAAGCTGTTACAGGCTCGTTTATGAATGTCGGCAAGTACGGCAGCGTCTTCTAGCTGTCGAAAGTCAAAGTTTCCGTTCAATAGATCGGTTAGCCCGTCGCTGATCTCATCAACCGTCTGCCGGGCTGAACTGGCGACCTCTGCCTTTGCCGCCTTCATCGTTTCGCGCTCGGCTTTATAGCGGATGCGTATGGATGTTATCTGCGCCTCGCGGTCATCACGAATACATGACGCCTCCGTCGACCAATATCCGACGATTGCAACTTCATTGGCGGCCCGGTCTTTGACGGCGGCGATCTCGGCGGCCCTACGCTCGATTAAATTCCGGCTATATTCTTTAAAGCTGGTTTTCACTTCCCCGGCTTCGGGTAAGTCTTCTAGCGCGGCCCGAATTTGTTGCCGGTGCTCAGCCGTAACCATTGCGCCCTGACGTTTCCACCAACCGTTTCTTAGCTTTACTTCGGAGCGGTCGACCTGACGGTTAAAGTCCAATCCGTTACGCTGCCAATGCTGAACGATGTAAGGTTTTGGCCGCTTGGTTAGTTCCTCCGTTTTGTTGTAGAACGTGACGCGCTTATCCCCGTTTTTGACGCCAATGTCAATGCCGGTCAAGACTTTGAAAGTCGGGTCTAAGTGGGCGGTCGTCTTACCCCTGCCGTAGTTGCTAATGGTGGGGTCGATCATTGCCCGATGTAGGGTATCAATAAAGCCGTGCCCGTCGATGGCAATGTCTACGCCGGTATAACCGTTCACCTTTGCGCCGGTAGCCTCCAGAAACCGTGAGACGTAACCAGTCCACCCCGCCCGATATAAGACGTGGTTGCGGATTCGTAATTCACTATAATCCTCTCCGGCGCGGTTGAACAGTTGCAAGGTGGCCACGTCCTCTCCGTCATAGTAGACGGTGGTTGCCAATCGGTAGAATTTCGACTCAGTAACCAGACGCCCGGCTTCGCTACGGTAGCCAGGCGTTATGACTATACCGTTACCCATGTTGATGCTTCCCGCATAACCGGCCGCAAGGTCTGCGGCAAGGTCTGCGACGATTTCGGCGGGCGTCACCTTGGGGGCAAGCTCGGCGGTTAACTCACTAACGACGCGCTCGGCGGTATGGGCAAAGTCAGCGAACAACTCCGGCACCCGTCCACCGATCAACGTAACGACAAACTTATCGACTGAAACAACGGCGTCAACGCGGGCGGGGCGGTTAAGGGCCTGGCCTAATGGGGTATTATTCGGGTTCACCATTGCTCCGGGTGGTTGGGGCCGGGGCCGGTAGGTTCGTGATGGCCATCGGCCTCCGTACAGGGCATTTCGTTCAGTACTTGTGGCGCGCCGCACCCCGATATACTTAGTGGGGTACGGGAAACCGAACAAAATGACCTTACGGGTCTGGTTTTGATTCTCTGACCGGCTATCTTTGCCCTGTCGCAATTGATGACTGATATTTTCATCTGAATGTATTTTGTCAAGGTGCGCACTTTTGTTGGGGTCGGTTTTCAGTCGCCAAACTTTAAGAACCGGCCCCGCTTTTATTGCGTGAACCTCAGTTAGCCTCGCCGTTATTGGCGGGGTTTTTTGTTTATAATCTTCGGGCTAGTTTTTCAACTTCGGCCCGCTCAAATCTGACGCTTCGCGTCCCTACTTTTCGTTTTGAAAGAAGGCCGTCTTTTACGTAGTTGTCGACGGTGGCAATACTCATTTGCAGGAGTTCGGCCGTTTGCTTTCTCGTAATCAGTTCGGGCAAATACTCGTTGCCGCTTTCGACCTGCGGGGCGGCCTCAGCTGCTTTCCTCATAGCTACGGTAACGGCATCCGCTACAAGTTGCCGTAACTGATCGGCGGGTATTACTACAAAGTCGGTTAGCATAGTGACGGGGGTTAACTGTCGGTTCATGGGGTTGCGTTTTGTTAGGCCAAAGATTGGGCGTCTTTGGTACTATTTGCAAAGAGGTACCGGGTACCTTTTGGGTACCTTTTAGGTGCCTTTCCGATGGTGACGGGTAACAGCTCTTAGATATTCGCGGTCTACTGGTTCACCTTCGGCCTCTAACTCGCTGATAATGCGACTTATAAGCTCCGGCGTTATCCATTCCATGCTTTTTTTCCATGCGCCGTAAAGCACTCCAACGGCTTTCGGGCTTCTGTGGCCTCCGTCTTTCCTTGGTACCGCCTCAACAACGGCGCGGTATAGGTGATTAGACCCGCCGGACCCGTCCCGACGCGCCAAGAACATCTTTAAAACCTGTTCTTTCCAGTCCTGCGTGGTCGTGATCTCCGGACCGGTCACAACCGAAAATCTAATCTTCCCCGCCTCCAACCATTTGAAATAGCGGTAAAGGGCCACGGCATCCCCTTCCGTAAAGCGGGTTTCTCCGGGTACGATCTCGGTAAAGGTTACGGCTTCGGTAATGTCTCCGGCGCGGACGATATACTGATGAATCAAACCAGCTATATCGTTAGGCCATCCGTATCGGTTTATGTTGCCGTACTTCGCGCCCAATGCCGGGGACCGAGAACCGCCCGCCCGTGTAAGGTGCCACACTACTGTTAATGGCCCTCCGTCCTTAGTAAAAACAATGTGGTAGAGCTTTTCCCGTTCCATCTTTAACAGCCGGTCCGGTTCCTGGCTTCGGTTGTACCGTTTGACAAAATCGGCTTTGTACTTATCCAAAGTCATAATGATATATTCCTCAGCTAGTGCGGCGCGTTCGTCTCTCGTTAGTTCCATTTTAAGCATTTGCGCCGGGGTGGTCAGGACCGCCCCGGCGGGTTAGTGTGTGATCTTAACCGGCGGTAGCCAGCATTAAAAGTAGGGCAACGGTAAGGGCGGCAACGGCCCAACTATCCGTTTTTGCCCAGATTTTCACCCTGTTCGACTGCATGGTATTATTATGCTTACTTTTCATTGGTCAGGCTTTTCAGAATGCCTTCGTAGTGGCTTACCCAAGTTTCGTTATTCGCGATTGCTTCGGCAGTTCTGGCCTTCACTTCGCCCGTCTTGCGCTGTTGAGCCTTCGCCTTTTGGGTATGGGTTCCTAGCCTCTTACGGTACTGAACAAGGCGCGAATAAACCTTTTTAGTTCCAGGGGCTTCGTGTGCTGGTTTCGTGTGCTCCACGGCCTTCTTTGGTGTGCTAGGTTCGTGTGTAGTAGACTTAGTTCGCGTGTTAAAGGGAGCACGAGTAGTTGGTGTGTATGGATCGTCTACTTTTTGGTAAAATCTCGGTTCTGTTTTAGTGTGCGCAGTTGCCAATGATGGGGTAGTCGTTTCTTCCGGCTTGGTGCTCCCATCAGTCCAAAGTGATACATAGGGAAGGTCAGCTTCTAAGCGTTCACGGCTACCGAAGATGTAAGCCATCAGGCGACGCGCTCCACGTTCAACCCTATGCCTAACTACGGCCTTCAAGTCAGACCAAACGGAAGGTTGGTTGTGGAACTCATTTGGTTCTAAATCCTCATAAATCTCGCTACCAGCTTCTATCTGTAAGATGAGAAAAAGCATAAGGTAGAAAACCAGTTGGCCCGCAAAAGTCAGGACGGCGAAGATGTAGCCATTGGATGCGGCGTTCGCGGCGACTTCATCAGCATCGGCGGTAGCCGCGGCCCTTGCGCTCGTATTGGTTACGTCACGGCGTTGAAGGGCATCAGTTACAGCCTGACCGCGTTCGGTTGCGATGATGGCAACGGTAGCGTTGTAGGCAGCGCGGGCCGCGTCTATCTCTCCAAGCATAGCCCGTTGTTTCTTCTTACACCAACCGTTCCCGCGGCGGGCACAACCGGCGAAGTCTTGCGCGGCCTTTTCCCGGTTTGCCTTTGTCGCTTGGAACTGATTAAGGGCGGCGGCGGCCCGGATAGTATAGGGGGGAAGTAGGGCGGCGGTATCGGCTGCAAACGATAATTGCAGACTGTCGAGGTTAGCGGGTGGGGCACCGGCCGTAATCAGCTTACCGGCATCCATTGAACCCATAAAGGAAAGGGCGAAGGATAGAACGCCAACCAGCACCAACCCGCCACGACTAAAGCCCGTCACCAGCTTGTGACGCTTGCACTTTTCGTCGTTGTCTGCAAACTGGTCTTTAACTACCCACGGCCTAATCGACGGGCGGGCCAACTTCCGGTTTGCTAGTTCGATGAAGATACCGATTAGAACGGCGGCGGCAATTATTCCTCCGCTTGCGACGCTCAAACCACGGCCTTCGATTGCATCGGATAGGAGACTGAAAACGGCTAAGGCAAGGGAGGCAGCGGATAAGCCTTGACCGATGTTAGCGATGGTGTAATAAGCGGATAGGGAGCCGCCGTGCTCGTTGTAGAATGCCCGGTCTTTGGGCGTTGACTTAAGAAGTCTCATCTTTGTACTGTTTAGTTTTTGACTGAATACCCCGCCCGATGTAGCTTCCATGGCTTTAGCATCGGTGCGGGGTTTTTTTGTTTAGCAACCCATCAGGTCACAGTAGGCGTTTATCTCGTCGAGCAATGACTTGAGGAGTACGTTGCGGGGATGAACGCCTTAGTACGTTTGGGCTTTGCGGCTAATTGCGCTGGGGTTAGGCAGGGTAATACTTTGGCCTGTTCAATCAGTTTACCAAGTTCGTTACTAATGCGTTCCAGGTTGACCGTTTCAGCAACTACGCTTTGCATTTGTCGTACTATGTTGATTGCTGCTATCTCTTTACTAATCTGCTCTAGGGTAGGCAGTTCGTAAAGTGGTGGGTGAACGTCGTTATTCGCTTCCATAATAAAGGGAGTTAGTGGCTGGTTGGCCGGTGAAAAGCAAAGCCGTATCTTTAGGCTTTACTAAGTATTTTTACGGGGCGGACCTTTACGGGGCCGCCCCTTTTCTGTACAGTTTATACTGCTCTCAGCTTTGATTTACTCCAAGCGGCGTTTAGGTTGCGGCCCAACTCTAAAGCTAGCGTTTCCGCGTCACGTTGGTCGTACCCGTCCATTTCCGCTAACGTGGTATGCCCGGTCATCTTTTGTATTTGATCATCAGGCGCACCCATTGACCGGAGCCAACCGACGGCGGTACGGCGGGCGGCGTGGCTCGTGATCTTTTCCCACTTTGCAAACTCTGTTCCTCTGTGATCTACTTCTTCCCGGTCGTTGTAGACGGTAATGGTAGCGGCCGGTATAGCCAGCTTCGCAACCTCTTTCAAGTAGTCGTTAAACCGTTGGCCGCTGATCTTTGGCGGATCAAACTTCGCGGATCCTATGTACCCGTATTTCCTCAGCGTCGGCATTATCCATTCCAATACCGGGCCGCCCGCTTCTTTACTAGTTTTCTGCTGGCTTTGGATAAAGTACCGGTACGAACCATTAGGCAACGGGCGGAAGTTCTTAGGGGTAAGCTGACTGTAATCACTCCAACGTTGCGCCGTTGCTACTCCGATCAAAAACAAATCTCGTACCCGCTCAAGGCGCGGCGCGTCCGTAAGGTCTAACGCTATCACTTTGTCAAGTTCGGGTTGGGTAAGGGCGGCCTGGGGCATTTTCCTGAAATCTTGTTTAGCCCACTTACGAAATCTTTTGTCGTAAGTCATTAAGCCCCTATCGGCGGCGCGGCTGGCGATGCTTCGGAGCGTTACCAATACTTTATGTACCGTCCGCCGGTTGTGGCCTTTGGTCCTGAATAGAAACTTTTTGAACTCGTCTATAAATATGTCATCAACGTCGGCGAACGCTACGGTACCGCCGTGCCGGAGGTCTGCAAATTCCCGTAGTAGGTTAACGTGGTTGTTTATAACTTTCCATGTACCCCGGACAATGCCGGTACTGTCCTTACGGTGATTTCTAACGGCCTCAGCAAACCGGACAAACCCGGAGGTATCTAGTTTAGCGGTTTTAGCCTCCGGCCGTTCCGCCAGCCCCAAACGGTATTCTAGTTCCTGTTTGTATTTGGCGGGGTTGTAGTTTGCCAGCCCGGAAGGTCTATTCAGTTCCCAATCATTAAAGAGAGTGACGGCGGCGGTAGCGTATTTATCTAAGCGTTCGTTAAGGGCTTGCGTTTTGGTATCGCGGGCGCGTACTATTGCGCGGTTGGTCTCTTTACGCCAATTTTTAGCGTTGACCTTTTCCCCGGTTGACCATTTTACCCGCTTCCGGTCTATGCTAATAAGCAAATAGATAAGCGTCTCCGGGCTTTGGTAGTCTTTGAGTTGGAACCTGGCACTAGCGGCCCGTTGTCTTTGTCTTTTCATTTTACTAAGTATTGCACCCCAAAGATAGCTAAGGGTGCAAGGTGGGGGGCACTTTATCAGGCTTTATTTTGCGATGCTAGTTGCTTTTATTTTCAAAGTTGTAGTATTCATTGAATTACGGGGCTGGCGGTGCTGGTCCTTACATAACGCAAAGTAAAGGGTTCAAATCCTGGTACCCCGACGATTAAAAGGTCATCAACTTAACTGTTGATGGCCTTTTTCGTTTTGTTCCTAGGTCTTTCCGTCTGAGGCCCTCAGTGGTTCGAACTTTCTCCCGCCTTAGCGGCATCCTGGTACCCCGACGTTCGATGGATCATCAACTTCACTGTTGATGGCCTTTTTTCGTTTTG
>Ga0306864_1000320_pt1 | contig 23152 bp, 18 predicted proteins | sample AntRauTorckE5430_FD_190448 | JGI IMG/M metagenome (GOLD analysis project Ga0306864, IMG submission 190448) | Saline lake microbial communities from Rauer Islands, Antarctica - Metagenome Torckler E5 #430 (v2) (version 2) | ecosystem: Environmental > Aquatic > Non-marine Saline and Alkaline >...
CAACTGACTTGACACAAAAAGATTCTCGCCGCGCGTTAATATTGAAAATGGCCAAGAACAGGATGAAGAGTAAGAAGAGAGATGCTGTCTCTTAAAGTTTAAGCCTAAGCCTTATTTGTTCTTTTTGTTTGCAATGCATCATAGTCGGTACTAGTTAGTTGTTACCTCCACTCTAGCTAGCTAAGCTAGCTACTAAAAAGAGGCAGTATCACCTCTAGTATCACCATGAGTTCTGTAATTATTTAGTTTTTGAACTCAACCCCCCAGGCCAACAAGACGATCCACATACGTCATACATCCACGGGCTTTCGCACGTTTTTTTCATTTTGTAACATTGGTTTTTGGTATTTTCATGAGGATCGGCCTACACACCTCTTCAATGACAAACTGCAACCTTTCTCACACAAATCTCATTCGCTGCATCTTCCATCCCTTCTCAACAATGATCTTCAAAAGTTCTCTCCTCGCCACTATTCTTGCTTCTGCTACTAGCGTTTCGGGATTCTCTTCCAGGGCAACTGCTCGAACAGTTGCTCCTGCTTTCATTTCCTCTGCAACAACAACCCCTACTACTACTAGCCGTACCTTCCGAAGCACTGCTCTTCAGGCAAACGTTGGCAAACTCACCAACCCTCAAGAAAATCTTCTCGACAAAGTAGATGTCTTCATCTTTGACTGTGATGGAGTTATCTGGCGTGGAGACTCTCTCATTGATGGCATCCCAGAGACACTCGCTAAACTCCGTGCTGCAGGAAAGAGAATGTTTTTCGTTACTAATAACTCTACCAAATCTCGTGCTGGGTACAAGCAGAAATTTGATTCGCTCGGACTTGATATTCCTGCCGAGGAAATTTTTTCTTCTTCCTTTGCTGCTGCTGCTTACCTTGAACAGACCAAATTTAAGGAGAGTGGAAAGAAGGTATATATCATCGGAGAAGTTGGAATCTGTGAAGAACTGGATTTGATTGATGTTCCTTGGGTTGGAGGCCCTGATGATAATGATAAGGTGCCTGATATGGGACCTGGGGGTAAACTTGACCATGATAAGGACATTGGAGCTGTCATTGTTGGATTTGACCGAACTGTGAATTATTACAAGATCCAGACTGCTCAGCTTTGCATCAATCAAAACCCTGGATGCGAATTCATTGCAACCAACCTTGACGCTGTAACACATCTTACTGATGCTCAAAAGTGGGCTGGCAACGGAAGCATGGTTGGAGCCATTAGGGGGTGCACTGGAAAAGAACCAACGGTTGTTGGAAAGCCTTCGCCTCTAATGATTGATTATTTGGCTGATAAGCTCAAGTTGGACAAGAGCCGCATGTGCATGGTTGGAGACCGTCTGGATACCGATATTTTGTTTGGAACTGACAACGGCTTGAAGACTGTTTTGGTTTTCTCTGGAGTTACTACCAAGGAGAAATTGTTGAGCGAAGAAAATACCATTACACCCGACTACTACTCGAATACAATTAATGATTTTTTTGAATCATGAAGATTGACGTGAAGATCACTTTGATCTATTAATAGTATAATTGCAACGCCGTTAACACAGTTCGGAATTAAGGCCAGAATATGCATTGCTAATGTAAATGAGATACTGCAGCACTCCTAAAGCAGTGATCTAGTTTCATATTCTTTACTATTTAACTCCTAGTCACATGGATTCGAATCAAAGTGAGAAGTTACTAATATCGTGACAATCTAATCTAGCATCGATGCATGCAACGTGTTCATTTATCTATAATATGTTCATTTTATTCGTGTATATTTATAAATTTGTCATGTTAACTTTCATGAAAGCACACTGAAGCACAGCACAAAGTAAAATTTGTTCGTTGATTTCATAAATTTGAGATCAAGAAGTGAAACATCGTTTAATGCGCTGACATACCAACAGCTCCCTTGAATGCCTCATCCAATACCTCGCACAGGGTAGGATGAGTATGAACCATCATACTAAGTTCTTGGACAGTAGTTCCAGCTGCTACAGCGTTAGAACACTCCTGAATCAAATCAGCAGCATGGAGTCCAATAATGTGAACAGATACAACCTTTCCAGTGTCCTTGTTGAAGAGGACCTTGGCAATACCATTGCCTTCTCCTTCCGCCAAAGCCTTGGAGTTTCCACGGAAGTTACCCTGTGACTTTCCAAGAGTCCATCCCTCCTTCTCCGCCATCTCAATAGCCTGTTCCTCTGTGGGTCCAACCATTGCGATTTCGGGGTGAGTGAAGCATGCAGCAGGGATGGCCATGTGATCAACAGCATGCTCTCTTCCTACAATATTCTCAACTGCCGATATTCCCTGTGCAGAAGCAGCATGAGCGAGCATCATTTTACCATTGGCGTCTCCAATGCAGTATACGTTGGGAACTACTTCTCCGCCCTCTGCCTTTGTGAGCACCTGCATCTTATCGTTGACAGCTATGAATCCACGATTGGTTTCAATTCCCATCTCTTCAAGTCCCATATTATTGGTATTGGGAACACGTCCTGTGGCAATCATGGCAGCATCAACCTCCAAAGTCTCAACATGTTCCCTGCAAAGAAGAAGAATTAGAAACATGAAAGAGTATGATCTAATAATACACACATGCAATTACAATTCCAAATACAAAGAAATACTTACTTGGTCTTGGCATCGATCATCTTGATGGTGACAGGCTTCACTCCGGGAATACCAGGAGTAACCTCACTTGCGAATACTCCAGTTCTGTAGTCAATGGCTCTATCCCTGATCAGAAGTCTTTCTGCCATTTTGGCAATCTCCCTGTCAAAGGTAGGCATGAGGGTATCCATTGCTTCAATAAAAGTAACTTCCGATCCGAGCGCAGTGTACACATCCGAAAACTCCAATCCAATATACCCCGAACCAATAATGGCCACCCATTCCGGCACAAAGCTAAGCTCCAGCGCCCCATCCGAAGTATAAACAGTCTTCTCATCCACGGTAACACCAGGGGGCACGAACGGAACGGAACCAGGCGCAATAATAATATCCTTGGCAGTGTACACCTTTCCAGTGGCCTCATCCCTGATCTCATGAGGTGTTCCGGTCAAGATTCCCCGTCCCTCCACCACATCGACACCTAGCCCCACGAGGGACGCTTCGAGATTTCCCTTGACGCGATTGGCAAGGTTTTTGGCGTGGGCGGCGATCCCCTCGCGAGAGTAGGTGATTGCATCGGGATCCACTGTAATTCCTAGATCGGCCAGATGGCTTGAGTCCTTCATTTCGCGCACGCGGCCTGATGCGGCAAGAAGGGCTTTGGAAGGTACGCTGAAATGGTGTTGCGAAAATTCAGAAGAATGAATTTGTTAGTAGTTATCAAGGAAGAATGAATGAAGGAAGGATGGAATGAGAGAGGAATTACGAAGAATGATGAAATGATGAATTTGAAGGAGTAGCATCAATTGGTGGCGACCCAAGCGAGGTTCAGCGCTTGTATCTGTGGGTACATTGTACAGTCTCAGTGCAATGGAAGAAGTACTGCAATGCGATTTGTTTGATATCCATATCCATTTCCATATCCATATCCAAAATAAGAATCCAGAATGCACAGTAGTAATCCAATGAACAACTCAACTCACCATCCACGGTTGACGCAAGTTCCACCAACATCATTACCAGAGAATACAGCAGTCTTGAGATCCTGTCCTCTGGAATGAAGAGCAGCTCCATGTCCTCCAACTCCGCATCCAATAATGGCAACATCGAAATCAAACTGAGGGGGTGCATTTGCCATGCGAAGGAAAGTTGCCCTCGATGCAACGGGGGATGGTGCAAAACCGCTTGCTGATGCAGCGAAGAGAAGTGTCAGTACTGCGGCACGATGGATGAAAGTCATGGTGATATTGATTGTGGATCCAGTAGAGATGGAACGAACTGATTATTGATTACTGATTACTGATTACGAGGAAGAATTTAAAGAGGCGAGAATGTCATTCTTCCCTCTGTCTGCTTGCTTCCTCGATTAGATTATTCTTCTTCTTCCTTGTCGCTTGCTTCTTCATTCATGCACATATTTTTTCGTTGCGTTTTTTCACGAGAAAAGGAGCACAACAACTTCAACTCGATCGCTTCTTTTTCTTCTTCTTGTCGTTAGATTTTTATCCAAACACGTCACTGACAGATAATGAGGCTTTCAACCTGATGATGAGGCTTTATCTAGAGGTACAACAGTACTGTACCTGCTATTCGAGAGTATTCGAGCGTTCTATTTTGATCATAACCTGCAATATACTAATAAAGATCTTTCAAAAGATTTTTCCCCGCCGCTGACGTCCAACCGCACTTTTTCTTCTGCTTCTTCAACCTCCGAATTATTCATCATCACACATCACAATCTGTCACAAACTCAAATACTGGGGCAAAATTATTGCAATTAATGGGAGGAAGAAGAAGAAAAGTGTTTGCATAGCTGGTATAATTATAATAGTACCACACTCTAGAGAAACAAAATTAACAGCGATCATGCAGGAGCAACAGTAGCAGCAAGGATCGGATCAAAGAAACAACATGAATACTAAAATTGCATCCAACATTAGACGGCACAACATCATACTCGTATATGCATCGATCGTCATGGTATCGTACTTGATGATCGCACAGCTTCAATTAACAGAAGCATTTGTGTACGGATTCAATCCCTCTAGCATTAGAAAATTGCACGATCATGATACACGACACTTATTGCAGATGCGATTGAAGGCAAATTCCTTCTCTGCTGATGGCGATGGGAAGATGAATATGGGCAGCAGCATGAATATGAATACGAATATGAAAGGCAATAGGAAAACTGATTCTGAGATCGATTATGATGATAGCATGTCCTCCACCACGCGCCCCACACCTCGACTTTATGCAAGAGCGTTGACACCCAATCATATTTTACATCCTCTGTACTTTCCATTATTCGGTTCGAACGAAAATGGTGACGACGGGCAAGATGATAGTGATAGTTCAAAGAATCATAAGAATGAAAGGGATAGACCAGAATACCAAAGGGCTGTGGATCCATTATCCTTTCCGATGGCAATGCGGAAAATGGTTCGAACATTAGAGAGTCTGCTGGAAGCAAAAGACGATCCCTCCATGATGAATCTCAGGCTCGGGAATATGAACATCATGGAGATGCAGCCAGAGCACCCTTTCGCCACCATGCCCATCAATGGAGGAACGAAAGATAAAATGAACGTTGACGGACAAAAGAAGGAAAGTCATTCCCAGAAATATACTGTCCAAATTGCACAAAAAATCAGTCATCCCATCGATACGCTCTGCTGGTTGCATGCAAATCAGCCACGGATCGATGCCATGACATCGTTGAAAACAACTGCAGACGCTCATAAGCCGCCAATGCTTTACCTTTCGAATTCAGAGAATACGTGTCAGGCAGCGGCCATAGGGTCGGCGTTCAAGACGCATGATCTATCCGACCATTATTGGGATATCATCCAATCGTTGCCAGGGGGTAGCGGAGTTTATGGGGGGAAACGCTTTGATCGAGAGGGGGAAATTAGTCCCGAATGGGCAGATTTCGGGAAAGAGATTTGGATCCTTCCTTTGGTGGAATTGCGGCAAGAGAAGCCCAAAGATGATGCAAGTGATTTTGAAATGACGTTCATGGTGCACCTTCATTTTGATTCAATAGAGAGTTTGATAGGGGAGATAAAAAAGTCTTTGGATCTGCTGGGGATGATCACTTCGGATGTATCACCGTCTGTTGCATGTACGACGCTGCCACCAATATTGTCCAGGGGGTATAATCCGGATGCGCAGGATGTTTTCGAAAGTGGGATCAATGCGGCTTTGAAACGATTCGAAGAGACGTCATCTGAACCTGAATCTGAATCTGAATCTTCTGGAGAAAGTTTGGAAAAGGTTGTCCTTGCCCGCAGAGCTGATTTGCATTTTGCAGCAGAGTTCAGTGGATTGGATGTGATTAAGAAACTTAAATTCAGTGGAAGTGTCGGGCATTTGTTCTACCTGAATCCTGGTGATGGAGCTGGGAAAGACTTTATAGGGTGCACTCCCGAACGACTGTTTCAAGTCCGAGGTGAAGATAAAACAGTCATCTCTGAAGCTTTGGCTGGGACGAGGCCACGAGGCTCCACCTCTGAAGAAGACGCTGAGTTGATGCGCGACTTGATGCAATCCGAAAAGGATAGAAAAGAAAATGTGATCACTGGGAAATTCATAGAAAGAGCTTTTGATTATTTAGTCGAAAAGGGTGAGCTAGAGATGAATACTGATTCGAGTAATAGCGAAAATGCTGATGGAAAGTTCTTCGTGAGGAGACTCAGGCACGTTCAGCATATTTGTCAAAGCTTTGAAGGAAGGATTACAGGGAACTCCTCTAGTGTGGATATTGCACGCTTCCTGTTAGATGAGTTGCACCCAACGCCTGCAGTTTGCGGATTCCCTGCCAAGGAAAGCATCGAATTCATCAGAGAGTTTGAAAGTTTTTCTTTTGACAGAGGGATGTATGCTGGACCGTTTGGTTTCTTGGGTCCTGACTCGGCTGACATTATTGTTGCCCTTAGATCAGGATTGCTAACTAAGGCAACCGATGCATTCTCTGGCATCAATAATGCGCTCCCTGCCAAACTGTCTGTTTATGCAGGAGCAGGAATTGTTCCTGGGTCAACAGTGCAAGGTGAATGGTCTGAGACAGGATACAAACTTGGAGTTTTATCATCTCAATTTGCGCAGTCGCCGATAAGTCTACAAAGCTTTCAAACTGCAAACGAAGCTTGGGCAACGGCCTTTGTAGAAGAGCTTATTAGATCTGGGATTACTCAATTTTATGTGTGTCCTGGATCAAGATCGACTCCGTTGACAGCAGCTTTGGCACGAGCAACTCGATCACATGTTGGTATCATTGATTGTATTAGTACTCATGATGAAAGAGGAGCAGCATTTCGAGCTGTAGGGTATGCAAGAGCCACAAAGAGGCCCGCTGCTGTGATAACTTCGAGCGGGACGGCTGTTGCAAATCTCTACCCAGCAATTATGGAAGCTAGTATGGATGGAGTTCCTCTTCTACTGTTGACTGCAGACCGACCTTACGAAAGCAGAGATATTGGGGCAAATCAGGCAGTAGATCAAGTCAAAGTGAGTGCATGATCAAACATTATTCTTTGTGAAAATTTACTTGCAATTTGAAATACAGCGAAGAACCTAACATTTTCAATCTTTCTTCTGCTAGGTTTTTTCTGACTCGTACATCAGATGGTTTCGAGATGTTGCGCCTCCTAGTGAGGATGTTCCTGTCTCGTTTGCACTATCTGATGCAAACCATGCAGTTTCTGTTGCAAATGATCTTCACGGGCCAGTACATCTCAATATCCAATTTCGTGAAAATCTTGCCCCAGATGCTGGTCCAATACGAGGGGATAATCGTGTAGGTTCTCTCACATCATTTTCAAACAATCGCTTTACAGATATCGCAGGATTTCAAAGATGGTCGGGCAATGGTAATAAGTGGTCACAATCTTATTCCGCTGTTGGACAGCATATTGATCTTGCCATGTTGGAGGTTGGAAAGTTGATCACCCAATCAAAACGAGGGATTATTGTAGTCGGAAATTTGAGAAAAGATGGCATAGATTGCGGGAGTTCAGACACTCAATCAATAGCAGCAATCATTTCCGATTTTGCGGAATTTGTTGGGTTTCCGGTTTTTGCTGGCTCACAAAGTGCGAATCTAAGATTTTATAGCTCTGCAACAATTCCATATGCTGATCATATCCTCAAAAATAAAGATGTGAAGGAGAAGTTACAGCCGGATCTTATCATTCAGATTGGGTCGCATATTGTTTCGACAGAAGTACAAGGGCTGATTAGCGAAACAATGAAAGCTAGACCAAGGTCAGCGCATGTCCTTCTACACACAGATCGCCCGTCGGAGCGGGTAGACGCGATTGGCACTATTACGCATCAGGTGTTCTCTGGTATTGAGGCATTCCTACCGAATCTCCAACACCATTTAACAAATGAGCATGGTACTTCGTCTCAGCAATCAAAAAGTGAATTAATTCCCTTAGTTTTGCTCGGAAGATTGATTGCAAGCAAAATTCCCCAAATAATTCATGACGTTTCGAGAGAAACGCTCCAGGAAGAAGCAAGAGTATGGGAAAAGAATCCGTCCACTTGTGAAACGACATTAACAGAACCTCAGATTGTTTTGGCCGTGGCTGAAGTATTGAGTGAACTGGAACAAAATGAGGCGTTGAATTTGTTTTTATCGAACAGCATGCCAGTTCGCGATGCAGAATTTTTTTTGTATCCTAGAGAAAAGATTAGCAAAGAAAGACATCGTCTTGCATCTGTTGCGGTCAACAGAGGCGCAAGCGGAATTGATGGCATTATTTCAACTGCTACAGGATATGCAGAGGCATCAGCTAAACCTACAACTTTGCTGATAGGCGACTTGGCAACAATACATGACTTGAATTCCTTTCATAATCTTGCTCGACAATCCCGAATCCCACATAATTCAAAACCCGCTTTTGCATTGACAACTATCGTGGTGAATAATGACGGTGGAGGCATATTTTCGTTTTTGCCAATAGCAAAGCATGGAACCGATGTAAACTTTGAAGAATTCTTCGGCACTCCTACAAACTCATTTTCCTTTGGGAAAGGCGCTGAAGCATTTGGCCTTCCGTTTGACAGTGCTGCTGAGTATACAACGTTCAAGGCGAAATACAAAGAGTCCCTTCGTATCGGAGAATCGTCTATTTTAGAAGCAAAGGTGGTGGGGAGAAACGAAAATGTTCAAGTTCACACTGAGATTACAAAAGCCACCAATAAGTTTTTATCAGACATTTGCTTCGCGGAGGTGGCTGAAGTACCGCTTCTACGCCGAGAAATGAGTCTTCCTTTGAAGGTTTATAAAGAAAGTGCGTACACACGAGGCGATTCAAGATGTAAAACGCTCCTACTTCTGCATGGGTGGATGAGTGATAAGACGGAGTGGGACATGGCTGCACAAACCTTAATCGAGGAACTACCAGAAGAATGGAGCTTGATTTCGATTGATTTACCCGCTCATGGTAATTCTACACTACTATTCAATGATGATGCCCAGGTAATACAAGGTATGCTCGGCAATAATATCGATAACAGTGCATCCATTGATGACATTGCTGCGTCTGTGCTTAGGTCACTTAAAAATGAACACAACGTGAACAATTTGGATGCGATTGCAGGATATAGTCTGGGTGGTAGAGTTGCAATGGCCATGATAAAAAGTAGTGCTTCTACTACTTTTCAAATTGTTTCTGACCGCACAAAATTGTTGCTACTCGGTTCTAATCCGGGGAGTTTTCATCCTGCTGGTACAATGGTTGATACCCATATGCAGAGGCAAAATGCAGATAAGAATCTTTCAGTCAAAATTTCAGCAATATTCAGATCACAATACTTGTTGTCACCATCGGATAATACTCCAATAGGCACTTGGATCGATTTCTTGACAAATTGGTATTCTTTACCACTGTGGGCGAACGTCTCTGTAAGAAATCCAAAGAATTTTTCTGAAATGGTACAAAGAAGGGCATCATCCTTGACAATTAGAGCTCTTGATATTGCATATCTACTAGACATTTCTTCAGCTGGCAAGAATCATGATCCTGTCTGGAAAGCCATTGATCCAAGTCAGGTCAGTTTCATTGCTGGTGAGCTTGATGAGAAATATTGTAATATTGGCAAAGAATGGAGGAACAGATCTGGGATTCAATACTACGAAGTTAGTAATTCTGGTCATGCATTGCTGATAGAAGCACCACGTGAAATAGCTTTTGTCATTGCGAAAACAGTATCTCAAAAGGATAGGCCGCTAAGCGGTATCCTCAAGCTGGCATCCACTAAAGCGCAGCCAAAAATCACAGTGGAGAAAGCTCCTTCGATATACTATACGGCAGAAAGACCTACTCAAGTGATTCCATCTCTAATGGATATAGAGGAATTTGATATTGAGCTAGTTGATAGCAGCACTGGGAAGGGTGTGCATGGTATTGGGTGGGGAGAACAAGGTCAGGTCAAAGAAGCAGTGAATTCTAGACGAGGCATTGTACTGAGTTTATCATCTAGTGATGGTATATTGGTGGGGCTTGGAGAAATATCTCCTCTGAAAGGAGTGCATTCTGAAAGCCTTGAAGAGGCAAAAGAACAGGTCATAGAAATCCAGGATGCCCTTTCTAATTCAAACTTTGAAGCTGAATCCATGGACTGTGAGAACATCTTGACAATGGACGGCAGCCTAAATATGTACATTGATAGCTTGCTTTCAGTAATGAAAAATAAGAGGTTGGTATCTTCTATTGACCTGTTAGCATCAGTGCGGTCTGGCCTGGAAATGGCTCTTCTATCTCTAGCATCTCATGCCATCCGTAGTCCTCTTCCGCAATCTTTGTTGAAACATCGATATCCAGAGAAAGCCTCCAGTCCCTCGTTGCTCCCAATGAATGGTCTGATAAACCGTAAAAAGACACCAAGCTTGATCAATTCGGATTCTGGAGTTTCGAATAACGACATCTCCTACTCATCCATGAAGGTAAAAGTTGGTCATCAGAGTGTCGAAGGTGACGCTATAGCTGTGATCGATGCAAGAAATGGTAGAAGCAAGTATATTCGAGCAGACGCCAACAGAGGATGGACAGAATCTGACGCTATACAATTTGTCCTATTGCTTAGGGACCACGATACCAATATCGATAGTTATATTGAGTACATAGAAGAACCGCTTCAAAAGGTTCTTACTTTAAATGCTCCATGGTCTTTGGAAGACCAAGTAGTAGCACTTGAAAAATGGTACGATCTCACTGGAATCAAGTACGCCTTGGACGAAAGTCTGGCAGAAGCTTTTCTCTCCATTGAAGATGATTTACCGCAAGCCATGTCAAGCATCAAACATATACTAAAAGACACAAGAGGATGCGCAGCCTTTATTTTGAAGCCTTCTCTACTAGGATTGGAGAATTCAATACATTTGGCAACTTTAGCGCGGCTAGAGTTGGGAGTGGGGGCAGTATTTACTTCAACGTTTGATTCAGGCGTTGGCCTCGCGTTTACTGCCTTTCTAGCCACTCTCTCTGATACTATTGGTGGTCAAGAAAGTAGAAAATATCCTCACGGCATCTCTACATTCTCCATGCTCGGTGCCGATACATTGACGCCAGCATTTGAATCATATGTTACAAAAGATGGACATCTTAATGTTGCATCTCTTGGAAGGTCTATCCATGGTCTAGGTCTTGATGAAATTCGAGATTATACAGATACAGTTATTGGACTTAAAGACACATCCGTCTACAGTGCCGATGACAAATTTCAATCGACTTCGTCTACAAGTGATACAGGAAGGGAAATCAACATTTACGTATCTCTCCCTTTGCCTTTCTCTGACGAAATTGCTATCAACCGATTTGCAGATCTCCCCCAGCAACCTCGTTGGTCGCCATGGTTGAACTCAGTTGCCTATCTAGAAGAGAGCCAGACAGAATGGACTCTTAATGTCAGAGGTGTTGAATTCCGATGGAAGGCTGTTAGTAAAGTTCTTGATAATCCCAAAGGTATCATGTGGGAGAGCACATCTGGATTGAAGAATCAGGGCCGCGTTGAATTCCTTAAAGTGTCCGACGATACTTGTTTAATGCGAGTTCGCATGACCATAATCACTCCAAGAATAATTGCTCTAGCTTTCAATGCAAGCGGTGAATTCGTTAAAGATTTTGTCGAGAACAAGCTTCTAAAATGGAGTCTTGAAAGTTTTCGGGACGTAATAAAGGCTGATCTTGCCTTAGAGCGTGGAGACGCTGAGCTGGGAGATGCTCTTTTCGGGGCAGTGGAAGGAAGGTCAAATGCGATAGAGGCAACCCTGTCTTATCCCAGTTTTGATGAATAGATCCGTTTTGTGAATGCATCTTGTGACTTGTGAATGGCAGCGGTTATACTCTGCATAATGCCACATGTCGTCGCATGAGTAGAAATTAGTTGGATCAAGTCTCGTTTTTAATAATTCGAGGTACTTTGGGTTGTAGGCTGCTACAAGAGTGGACCTAATAGAGAAGGGTCAGATATACAAGATCATTCTTATTGTTTAGTAAGACGAAGATATATATTACAAATAATATGCTCGCCTATGATATAGCTGTTTAGTTCTTCTTGAAACACAAATATTTCATGCTGACCGTGATGTCAATGTCACCATAAGCTCAAATTCAGATACTACAAACAGACAACCATCCTTTACACAGACACATAATGAACATTTTTCCAGACATTGTGCAGCCTTTCCTGAGATTACAATAGATTGATGCAACCATGGTATATAAGTTCAGAATAGAGGTTCACAGATTTTCGAGTAAATGGCGATTGCACTGCTTCTGTTGCAAAGTGGTTCGTAATCCTGCTGAAAATGCGAATCATCCCTATCTACTTTGTGTTCATGTAATTACTGCAAAAGAGTTTCCCTTTTCTATAACATTTACTCTTTTTCCTTTCTTCTCTTTTTTGTTGCCAGCTGCCCACAAGCCGCACTTTCATCATCACCCCTTGTCGTTCTTACGTAAGTCTTGACACCCTTACCAACCAAAGTTTTCTGGAAAGCGGCGACATTCGCCTCTGACGGCTTCCTGTATTGCTCATATCCAATATCATTGAATGGGATTAAATTAACCATGAGCTTCATTCCATCAACTTTACTCATCAAATCAAGACAAAAGTCGCCCATCTCTTCCGCCTCCTGAACCCCATCATTGAGCCCATCCATGAGGGCAACTTCCAACATGAGAGTTCTCAACCGCTTACTTCTATGAACGAGCGCTCTGACAACCCCGTCCTTCAGCTCCTCCATTGTATATTTGGTTGTAGGCACCAACTTCTTCCTTAGATCATCTCTCACAGCATGTATGCTCCAAGCCAACACTGCATCCGCCTCCGCCAATTTTTCAAAAACATCCGGAGAAGGTCCCACTGTCGAAATGGTGATCTTACTCGCTGCCAAAGCAAAACAAGCCCGATCCGTCATGACCTTGACAGATTTCTGGACTGAAGCAATGTTATCTGCAGCATCTCCCATCCCCATGAAAACTACATTATCAATCGGTGGCAACCCATTGTCATGTTCATTTCCATCACTGTTGATGACTCTGCATACTTTATTCGCATAGTACAATTGAACAAGTATTTGATCAGGCGTAAGCGATGCTAGACGGCCCATCTTCCCCGTTGCACAAAAGACGCACCCCTGCGCACACCCCACTTGAGAACTAATGCACAAGGTCGACTTCCCCCAATCTGGATTAGGAATAATGACAGATTCAATAAAATGATCCGTGTGGCACAGTTTCAGCAAAAGTTTAGTAGTTCCATCCTGTGATCGAGTGATTTCACTCAAGGTGGCAATGGAAGTTTCAATTCCGAGGGAAGAGGGATAACAGTATTCGGACAGAGCTTTGAGCGCTTTAATTCCCATGGTTTGTGATAGTCGTTTGGGCGGCAGATGATGCTGTATTTTCTCTCTCGTGCACGAATAGGAAGGATGATTTTGATCAAAAAGTATTTGGTCCTGGAGCGCATTGTCTAATTCTTGTTCTGGGAAGGATGGGTTGTAGAAGTGAACAGGATCCATTCCAATTCTGAAGCAGTCCCATGTTAGTTGTGCTTTCCCTTTACCGTGCAGTTCGTGAGTGAGTTCGTCCAAGGTCATGCTGAGTGCGGACGATGATTGTCGAATTGGGGTTGAGGCTTCATCATCCGTTTCTTTTGCATCACATATGTCTACTGGACCAGAATTATCTTGGATCGTTGCTGTCAATGGAAGATGCTTTGAGTTTCGTTGAATGAATGATGTTGCTGCTGACTGCCACATCCATCTCTTGGTATCACGTGCTGGAGATTGTGCACGTAATACCAATGGCTGGAACGCATTCGTACACATTTATCTGCACAAAGCCAAAGAATTCCAAATGGAGAGCCATGGCAAATGGAAGAACTCGCAGCAGCAGCATGATTGACAAATGGAAGCTGAAGCTTTGTTCGGATCTTGACTACAATAGATAGTGAATAGACTGTAGAATATGTTGAATGACTCAAAAGTTTCATTAGCTATTAGCTATTAGCTATTAGCTATTAGCTAGCTAAGCGCTGCGGTATGTATGGTTTCACTTGGTGGTAGGTATGGTGTATGGTAGCATGTAGCATGTTCATGTCAGTTCATGTAGCATCACAAAAAATAGAAAATAGTGATGGGTGGTCTAGTTGAAGATGCTGAAACACGAGCGGGACTGTGATAAACCGCGAAATGATATTGTGATAATGTGTGTTCGTCAGAAGTTTCTTAACATCAACGTCATCCAATTTTTACTGTCCTTCCCAAAATAACGTTTCCTAAAGTGAAAAACGTCACACCACCACATCACACAAACGCGACAGCATTCTCAGCACAAGCGCCAGCAGTAGTGAGTAGTGTACTTTTGTCATAACTACTGTTGTGTTCATTATCCATTCCCTGCTATATTTACTCATATTATTGAAACGAATTACATCCAACCTCCATCAATAATCAAGTATGAAGATATCAACCATCATTGCTCTTTCGACAATCAGTGCTTCTTCCGCATTCTCTGTATCAAAAAACAACAACAGCAACCAGAATCATCATCCTTCTGTTGTCCAAAAGATTGCAGGAGCTGCAGCCACCATTGCTACGGCCCTCACAATATCCGCTAATGCCGCTACTGCATCCATGCCCGTATCATCAATCCAAACAGATTTCATTTCCACGTCAGCCTCCACCTCTATTCTATTATCCAAGGACATGGGCGACCCAATGACACTCCCCAGCTACGACACATTGAAGAAAAATAGCGTGGCGGAATTTGATGTTGAATCTGTCAACAAAAAGACCATGCAACAATCCCGAGCCATGAGAGATGATAAGAACGTGAATAAAGAGAATAATCAGAGATACATTGAATTGCGAAAGGACGAGGATGAAGAAGATAAGCGCATGACCAGAATGAAGGAGTATGCGAAGCAGGAGAGAGAGGAGCAGCTCAAGAAGGAGAAAGCTGAAAGTGCTGCCAATAGATGGAACACCTTTTAAAAAGTGACGTTAATCACGATGATCATGATAATGACGATGATGATGATTTGAATGAGGGAGGCAATAGTGAAAACAAAGGATGACATGTTTGATGAATGTTGTTCCATAACTTCAGCTCGAATCTAAGAAGAATATAAGTAAAACCCTAGCTAGACAAGATCTGTCAATGAATTCCTTGTGCATAGCATCTTTTTAGCTTTTAGTGTGTTCTCAAGTTTGTGTCTTATCCATTGGTCACTGATACCGTGGATGATACAAGATGGATGTGCATAAAGTAGATAGCGAAATTAAACAGATCATGTTTCTGGGCGCATTTACTACCATCAATTAGCAGTATCCAGACAATAGCCACTGCGAAGGAGGGTGCAACGTGCAACAGATCATGTTTCTGGGCGCATTTACTGCAATTAATTGGCAGTATCCAGACAATAGCCACTGCGAAGGAGGGTGCAACAGATCATTATGTTTCAGCGAACATAGGCTACTATGATTTGACTGTATCCAGACATGATTTTCTCAATGCTAAATATGCTGCTAATACAATACACATTGTAAAGAGAGTTGGCACTACACCCATATAGCAGCAACAATTATAACTCTTATTTCAATTTAACATTCACTTGCAGTTGGACCAACATTGTCCATGCTGTGTTGGCCAAACGCCTCCACCTCTCCACCTGCTGCACCATCATTATTTCCCGCAATACCAAGGTCTTCCTCCATCTTGGCAAATTCCTCTTCCTGCTTCTTGCACACATTAGCTGCATACTGATCAGAAACCTTACACTGAACTCCGACATAATTTGTGATATTCCCAGCAGCATCCCTCAAAGCAGCAATGAAAAATTGATTCCAAAAAGTGGTACCGTCCACTCTATAGTTCAAGAGACAAACCGACATATCCGTGCCTTCATCAATCGATCCTCTAATCTTCTCCACGGCTTTGGGATCGGTCTCGGGCCCCTGAAGAAATCGACAATTTCTCCCCAAGACTTGGTCCAGGGTATAACCGGTCAGAACCAAGAATCCTTGGGTGGCGTATACGATCGGGTTATCTGGCAATGAAGGATCAGTAACGACAAAGTTCTGCTGTGCAGTCTGTAACGCCTTGATGAAACTAAAGTCCGGATCATCAAGTACCTTGTTCGCATCTTTGCTGTTGGTTGCAATGAGCGAATTAGCGGAGGCAGCTGCATGAGCGAGACTCTCCTTTTTGAGCAATTCATTGGCCTGATCGTCACCGAGGTGGGTGCGAATGGATCCACGTAGTTTGTCGTTTTCCTCCTTGAGGAGTGTGACGGATTGTTGGAGAGATTCGAGGAGAAATTTCTTGCGGATCCTGGATCTTTTGGCATGTTCTCGATTGCGTTCTCTGCGGAAGCGCGAAGCAGAGTTGTGAGTTGATTCCATATTGCAAAACAAGATAAAATGAACTGTATCGAACCGGAGCAGAATTCTGCAGCTGCAGCCCATGCCACAATTCTGATTGATCGACTGCAGATCACTCGATGTTATGTGTAATACAATAGTTTACGTACCTTCTTTCAGACTTTTGCTGATCGCTCATCTTTCGATCCCTGCTACTACTTTGTGGCACAGGAACTTTTCTTCTCCCCGTACTAACCATGGCATACTGCATATGATGTCTCTGTTGAGGTGGCTGCTGCATCGGTATAATATTCGGACCACTTCCATTGTTATTCTGCGCTAGTCCCATAGTAGTCGCTCTCCCATTCAATCCATTAAGTCCAGTTGTATTGATGCCTCCACCAGCAGCCACGGGGATATACGACTGTTGCTGCGAGCCGCCATCATTAGCAATCGGTCTTGATGCATGTGTGGAGATGACGGCTTCACCTGATGTTTGGATATTATCATCATCATCGTCATCATCATCGTTATGATTTTCGGAGAGGAAGATCTGGTCACCCTCGGGAGTGAAGAAACAGTCACCGAAGATATCGTCTAGGTTGAGGGTTGATGGCGTTCCACGGGTTTGAACTGCATGTTGTGTGCCCTGGGTGAGCGGTTGAAGAAATGTAGGATGCTGAATGTTTGCCAACTGCGGTTGCTGCTGCATGGATTCCTCTTGGGTGTTCATTGTCATGTAGATACTTTAGGCGGTCACGGTATATATAGGCTTCGTTTGTTGCAGTCACGTTTCTTTCTTAGCTGTGATGCTTGCTTCTTAGGTGTAATATCTATTGTATATGTTTGTACTGTGATGTGATGTGATGTGCTCTGGGCTTCTTAAAATCCTAAAAGAATGACCCGTGGAAAGATGTGTTGAACTTGATGATTTTACAAATTAGCCACAGAAGAGACGGAGATGCAGTATTTTCGAGATAGGCAACGAGAAGGGTAGCAATAGAATTGCGGTGCAATCAATCAAGTGCCAGGTGACAGGTGACAGGTGACAGGTTTGATTACCTACCATACCCTTAAATTTCCTATTGCTTGTTGTACCGGCGACAGGCGACATCAGGATACAATTTTCAAAGTTCAAGTGCTTCTTTTGACCTCCTAAACCTTCATGGTTCACTTTCGACATCTTGACGCGCAAACAATGACACGAATTCTGTCCATTATTCATTACTGTTGTATTCTTCCAATTCTGTATCTTTTATTAATGTAGGTAGGTACAGCAGTAGTAGAATGTACCTGCTTTTTATCACTTTATTCTTTACCAGCCAGTGTTAGGGTAATATCATGTCCAACTGGCTTCAACTTGCAAACAAAACAGTCATCATAACCGGCGCTGCATCTGATATCGGCGCTGAGCTCGTCACCGCGTTGCAACCCCAGGGCTTCTGTTACTTTCCGACATACACGCAAACCTTGCAGATATAGATCATGCCGAACAATCATGGATCGGTTCTACGGCTTCAGACGTTCAGTCAAAGACACACGAACAGTCGTGAATGGTTCAAGCAGATCGATTCGCCGAGGTTCATAATTTACAGCTCCCTTCCATACTCATCAACGCAGCTGGAGTAACTAGAGACGGTTGTTTCATACAAGATATCTCAGAACAAGGCTATGATCTTGTGTTGGACACCAACCTCAAGGGAACATTCCATACCTGTCAAGCGTTCTGTTCACTACAGAGGGTCGATCAATTATGTTCCAACGAAGGAGGAGGAACAATCGTTAATATCGGTTCTGTCATTTCAGAACGGGGTAATATTTAATATTGGACAGACAAATTATGCAGCTTCGGAAGGAGGTTTAGTGGGATTGACAAGGGCCCTAGCGAAAGAAATGGCTTTTCATAGTACTAGGATTCAGCGACACAGCGAAATATCACATGATTGGGGAGTGATTAGAGTTAATGATACTACCAGGTTTTGTTGACACACAGAAAGTAGCAGGAAGCGCATTTTGTCGAACATACCATTGAATCGGTTCGGCACGCACACAGATGCTGCAAATATGACTTCATTCATATCAAAGGGGAGAAGTAGCTAAGTGACTGGAGAATGCTGGGAATTTAGCGGTGCCATTGCAATATGACTCCACGAAAGTGTAATGAATTGCAAAAATAGTCTAGTATGAAATAACGCGCATCGTCCGAAGTTTGAAGTTGTCAAAATACTTGTTCTATTGCGAAGAATTCAACAATGCTCGTCTCCCATATACATCACTGCTCGACTCCTCGATCAAGATTGATTTGTTCCTGCAATTTGAACCATCTGCAATGCAAGGCACATTATGAATGGTAAAAAACCCTGGAGTGGCCCAAGTGTTATGACTTTCAATCCCAAGCAAATTCGTTCCCATCTGGATGCGAAAAAAGGACAGCTCACCCCAATACTCTCCATGCGAGTTCCTAACAATCCAATATCTGACCTTGGTTTCTATTTCCATGCCCCATCCAACTATTTCGACTTCGTGGGTCATATGAAGGTTTCTCCATTCTTCCTTGTCTCTGATAATGCCGCCCGTGTAGTTATGTAAATGAAGACCTGCGATACCAGCTGTAACTGGTCCACGCGCGTATATCTCAGTCATTACTGCTTCCACATTGTTATGGTACGCACCATACTCGGACACTTTTGAGTGCCATAAAAAGAAACGTTAGTGAATTCATTTGGTTCATATCGTTGCATAATCTTATCAAGCGAGCACTCTTGGTAAAGCAAAGAAAGGCACTCACCAGTAGCATAGGGAAACTCAGTAATCTAGAGAGCGCAGAAATAAGAAATCTTGAAAAGAAGAATCATCATACTTCACCACAACATCTTCTTACCTCATTACAAGTCCCCCCTTTCCATGGATTAGAGCATGTTCTACAAATATTACTTGGATCGCATTCTGTACTAACGTGGGGGCAGAAACCTTCGACAGACTCTGATGAACAGGCTAGATAAGGCATGCATGTTTCATAAGGAACGTAACCAACTTCTTTGATAAATTCAAACACACCAGATGCCGATCCTGTCATCGAACAGCATAATAACATGAGCGCGCAGCATTAGATTGGATCGCATAGTAGTTGCACCGTCAATGGCACTTACCTCCATGGCAAGACCCTGCAACTTCTCCTCCGCAGTTAAGAATAAACTGTATGGAAAGAGAAATGTCAGGACCGGGGGAGATATCTCCCTCGCTGCCTGCAGTCATGCGGGCTATTTTTATTCGGTCAGCTAGAGAAGACATAGCAGCGTGTGCCCAACATGATCCACAATATTGTGGAAGATGTTGGTTCAGTGATCTGGTTAGATAGTTGGTTCCATTGATATTTCCCCAATAAAATGATATTGGTAGCGCATTTTTTTCCACATATGTAATTGGAAGAGGAGACGAGAGATCTTGTAAATGTTTGTGGCGTGGAAGAATCTATTAACAAAGAATTGATATGTGAGTATTCTGTTGAGAATTTCGTTATATATCACCACGTGTTCTAAGATGAATACCTTTCGTTGCGCAGTCACCTCCACTAACAAAAATAGAGCAATAATCTTTGCGAGTGTTGCGAAGCAACAAACATGTCGACTGGACGAGTGCAGAAACATTCTTGGATAGGGCAGCAAGTGTGATTATAGATTATATTGACTATTGACTGTAATTATGATACTGTTTTGTTTTCTTTTTCTTTTAAGATATTCGAGAGCAAAAATTGCGGGAACATCAACTTCTTTCATCTCACTTCTCAGCAAGGGACCATTGCTCGCATCTGCACTTGGTTTCGTGTTCGGTCTATACCATCCCTTACCTACTTATGCAACTGATTTACTAATGGTTCTTATATTACATCAGGGTCAAGGTTTACAAATAGTGTGCTATGTGTTTATTGATTGCTTCGGGGATGTCCAAGATGATTACGGCATCATTAATATTCCCTTGTTTTCAATAGAGTAATTTTAGTAGAAGAAGGCTGAATGCCCTGCTAGCAGAGGAAACTCGTTTTGAAGAGAAATCTTTGATGATTTAAATGAGAGTGGCAATAGTGAAAACAAAGGATGACATGTTCAACGAATGTTGTTCCATAACTTCAGCCCAAATCTAATAAGAACAGAAGTAAAACCCTAGCCAATGATGATCTATGAATGAATTCCGTGTGCATAGTATCCTTTTGTTTTCCAGTGTACTCTCTAGTTTATTTGGAATTATGCTTTTCAATGAATTTAACTTGTGAACAAGCATCAAAATGTCTTGTTCCAGGAACCGACTAGCAACCTTTGAGCACACTGCATGTGTTCAATCTGGCTGACATTCCTGAGTGCTCTATTTGTCAAGTCAAACTGATGATTTTCCAAACGATCGAGAAACGTTTCACTTGCGAGTGCTGGTAAGAAAGCCGATGTTGCTATATCTCCCAAAGGATGCTTGGAAATTTCTTCTCTCTTCTTCCTTGCCTGTTCCAAATGATCCCGGGCAATTTGCACGATATCTTTTACTGCATCCTGCATATGTCTCTTACACTTTTCATCACCCATTCCTAACGCGCTCAACAAGTATCTCGGACTCTCTATTCCATGCTTAGTACATAGTTCTTGAGGAATAATCACTTTGCCAGTAGCCGATGCAGTGGGCACTGACGTCCGTAAGGCATTTGTTAGTCCATGAGCGATTCCAACTTCTCGTGCAGCATCAAAAATTAATTCATTCTCTGGGCAGTTGTCGTGGATACCTCCACATTCCAATACAAGCTGGAGCAGACTGCCACACGACATGTTGACATGTTTTTCTAAGCTAATAATCGTTGGATATTGCTTCATGTTCACATCCATTTCCCTTCCCTCTATGATATTGTCAAAGTGCTTTCTGGGCAGTGAATGTTTTTTCAAAATCTCACGCAGCAATCTCAAAGTTGTATTATCTTGCATAGGAACATCCCCATAGCTTCCATTGAAAACAGCATCTACACCATTTTTCCAGAACTTTACCCGTTCTTGATCAGGAATCATAATGTGTCGCGCTCCAACACCAGATATTTGTTTACTAGAAGAAAAGTCGTTCTTCAATGGATTCTTTTTGAAGCGTAGCCCACTTTCGATCCAGAAGGAACGCATAGCGAAGTAACCGACTCTTGCATCGTTTGATCGGAGGAGAAGGCCAGGAAGATATCCACTGGGATCAAAAGTTCTCACCGTTGAAGTGGCATGATCCAAATCTGAGGAAATGGAAGGATCAGAATCGATTAGGGCTCGATTGAGAATTGTGAAGTTTCTTCTCGAAGAAGAGGAGATTTGAGATGAAGGCAATTGATGAGAATTGAAATCAATGAATGAAACAAGATTCTTGTGACCTGATCCCAGCCTATTCAACTGTTTTCGAAAATGCTGCGTTGTCAATGAATTTAAACCTATCATGAAGATAAAGTAGTTGTGTTGTTTCTGATGAGATTAAAAGTAAGAAGTACTATGACGAGCATTATTGTGTTGGTTCTTTGTTCTTCTTCATACGGATAGGGTTTCGCATAGAATTCCAGAACGTTTGACCCCCTTTTGGACTGAAAATTCCAAAAAATTCCAAAATTAACTAGTGTTTTTAACACGGTGAATTAAAAAATTCCAACATTTTACTAGTGTTTTTAACGCGTAATATTTAACTAGTGTCTTTAAGGTGTAATATTTACCTGTGTACTCTCAACCACAAATTACCCAAATCACCATTGCAACGACATTCTTACTTCTAGCATGTCTCTGTATAGATTATCCCCACATACTTCGCGTATCAGTTTGAGCTGGGAGAATGGATAGTGTCCTTCTCATGCTGCTGAGCATCATCAGTCACTTGTGGTCTCTTGTGGTCCTGTCAGTCCTGTCCCCTGTCCAGTCCAGTCCTCTCTAGTCCGTCAGTAGAAAAGACTTCAAGAGATACAAGTAATAAGTAAGTATCTAATGATTCAAGACTTGTAACTTGTGAAATAGTAATTAGTCTCGAGAAGTACTGCGGTTATGAGCTGGCTTATTTCTTTGAAAAGCAGGAGAATAGTATAACCTTTTGTTAGGTAGGTAGATTACACCGTGTTAAAAACGCTAGTTAAATTTTGGAATTTTGTTGGAATGTTTTGGGGACCTTCATGGAACGCCATGCGAAACCCTACATACGGATCCAATTTTATCATCATTTATGTTTTTTTATAGTTTTATGATACAGACAGCAAGGTTAGAATTGTGGATTTTATTTGTCAATAGCAACAATTTGGGAAGTTAGTCTCCGTAGCTCAGTTGGTTAGAGCGTGGGTCTAATAAACCCAAGGTCGTGGGTTCGACCCCCACCGGGGATAAAGAATTATTTTGCTTTTCCTTGTTTAATCGTATGGTAGCTTTTGCTTTTGTTTGATGCGCTGTGTTTTTAGTTCAGAAGCCTTGCAAGTAGGCGTGTCGGTAGAGCGGGGAGATTTCTGCCATAATGCGGGGATCCCCCGCGCGGGGAGATGAGGGGAACTAATTATATAAAGCTATAATACTAATTTAGCTAGTTCGTGTTTGGATCTCTCATAGAACCTTATCGAACGCCTAGAAATGGAGGAATGGAGCATTGAGGAGCTTTGATTGTGTGAAAATATAGCTATATTAGTCAA